>Ga0187889_10000033_pt1 | contig 138511 bp, 113 predicted proteins | sample June2016WEW_7_10_2_FD_132992 | JGI IMG/M metagenome (GOLD analysis project Ga0187889, IMG submission 132992) | Peatland microbial communities from SPRUCE experiment site at the Marcell Experimental Forest, Minnesota, USA - June2016WEW_7_100 | ecosystem: Environmental > Terrestrial > Soil >... | reverse complement strand
TCCAGCGAATCGGCGTTCAGATCGTCAACGAACGAGGCTTCGGGCTTGACCTCATCCTCGTCGACGCCGAGCTGCTCGACGACGATCTTCTTGAGTCGCTCGTAGGTAGTGGCCACTGACGCCCTCCTCGGGGTTCCTTGGCTTGCGATTGACGGCTGCCGCGACCCTGGGTCCGGGGCGCGGTGCGCACCGGCTTCAGAGTCGCGAGCAATTCTCCCGAGTACACCGTTGACCAGACGCCGGGCAGGTTCGCCGCTGTATGTGCGAGCCAGCTCGACCCATTCGGCAATCGCCACCCGGGACGGCGTGCCGGAGTGTAGCACCTCGCCGATGCCGCTACGCAGCAGACTCCGGTCCATGCGGGCGAGCTGGACGACGGGGTATTGCGGGGCCAGCCTCTCGATGTCGGCGTCGATTTGCTCACGGTCTTCAATGACGGCAGAGACGAGCCCGCGGGCGAAGTCCGACGTCGCTGCATCGGCCCCGCTTTCGGCCAGATGTCGCTCCAGGACCGCGGCCGCGGTCCGCTGGCCGAACTCAGCCTCGAACAGCGCTGCGAGCGCCAGGCGACGGCCGAGACGGTGAGAGCTGACCTCATCCGAATTGCCGCGGCCGCGGCGTGCGCCCGATCCCGCGTAGCTCGCGGCTGGGGTCACTTGCCCCAGCCCCCCACCCCATCGACGACGACTGTGACCTCGCCCAGTTCGAGGCCGAGCAACCGCTCCACGGTGGCAGCGACGGCCTGCCGGATCTGAGCCGCGATCGGCTGGATGGCGTGACCGGGCCGGGCAACCACCCAGACGCGTACCGAAACCCGGCCATCGCCGACCTGGGCCCGCACGGGCGAGCCGGCGAGCCAGGCCAGCGGCCCGCCGTGGCTGACCTTGAGCACGCCCGGAACTTCGAGCGCGGCAAGCCGCACCATCTCGACGATGACGGAGTGGCTTACGGTGAGCGGGTCGGGCTTCCGACCTGAGGCCGACTGCGCGGCCGGCGAGATGTTCATCGGATCACTGCGCCTTCTGCTCGGTGTGACGAGGCCGGCCGCGGAACGCGTCGGCGATGAGATCGGGAATGTGGGCACGGGCCGCCCCCGCACCGGCCTCTACCGCGAACTCGATCATGCGCCGCTCCGCCGAACCGTGTGTGATCAGCACCATGCCGTTGACTCCAAGCAGCGGCGAGGCACCCATCTTTTCGTAGTCGAAGAGCCTGCGGATGCGGCCGATCGCCGGGCGCATTAAGACGTAGGCGAGCTTGCCGCGCATGCCTCGCTCGAACTCCTTGCGCCACAGGTTGAAGATGAACCCCGCCAGCCCCTCGAAGAACTTCATCGTCACGTTGCCGACCACGGCATCGCAGACGACGACGTCGGCCATGTGCTTGACGAGGTCGCGACCCTCGACGTTGCCGATGAAGTTGAGGCTGCCATCCTGGTCGAGCATCTGAGTTGCCTGCTGGATGGCCTGGTCGCCCTTGCCCTTCTCCTCCCCTATCGAGAGCAACGCGATTCGCGGTTTGTCGACGCCCAGAACCCGCTCCGCGTACAGCGAGCCCATGTGGGCGAACTGGTACAGGTTGTTTCCGCTCGAGTCCATGTTCGCGCCAATATCGAGCAGGACGAACGGGCCCGTCTCGGTGACCATCTGGACCGCCAGGGCCGGTCGATCCACGCCTGGAAGTCGGCCGAGCTTGACGACGGCCGCGGCCATTCCGGCGCCGCTATGCCCGGCAGTCACGAGCACGTCGGCCCGACCTTGATTGATCAGGTCCATCGCGACCATGATCGACGAATCCTTCTTGGCCTTGAGGGCCAGCGCAGGCGACTCGTCCATTTCAACGACCTGGCTTGCCGCCACGATCTCGACATTCGGGGGGATGGGTTCGCCGGCGACCCCCCTGATCCGCTCGGGGATGCCGACGAGCAGCACCGTGTCGGACGGATGGGCGCGTGCCCAGGACAGCGTGCCGGCGACCACTTCCAGAGGAGCGTGATCGCCGCCCATCGCATCGACGGCAACTCGGACAGAGCCCTCACTGACCGTCCGAACCGTCGTAAGGTCCACGGTTTCAGGCCGTCTGCTGTGGCTTTTCCTGCTTGATCTCGACCGTGGGCCGGCCGGCGTAGTAGCCGCAAACCGGGCAGGCGTGATGAACCTGCTTGGGCTGGTGGCAGTGTGGGCACGGCTCCAGGTGCGGGACCGTCATCGCGTGGTGGGCGCGACGATCACCCTGTCGGGCGTGTGAGACTTTCCTCTTGGGAACACCCATTGAAGTGGTTACTCCTTTCGCTCCGGCGCGGGCCCAGATGCTCAGCCGGGAAGGCGCCGGGGCGCGGTTATCCGATCCGTGACCGGGTAGGTCGAATCATACCCTGCACCATGGGGCCGAGCCGGGAGTTTAGCGGTTCCCCGGCTCTCTGTCACCGCGCAGACCTATGTCCTCGGCTACCGCCTCGACGTCGGGCGATCAGTCGGCACCGGGCTCGTCCGCGAAACCGCGCAGGATCTCCAGGCGAGGGTCTATCTCCACGTCGGGGTGGTCGTGCCGACCGCTGGCCAGTTCCCCGCCGCAGACGATGCAAAGACCGGGGCAATCATCCCGACACAGCGCAGCGATCGGTTCAGCCAGTACGATCGCGTCACGAACCTCGCCCTCGAGGTCCAGCTCGTGGTGGTCGGTGAGGCGCAGCGCGTCGGGCTCGTTGGTAGTCTCGACCGGTAGACCGCTGCTGAAGTCGATGCTCGGCAGGGCCTCCTCGTCGAGCTCGATCTCGACCGGCAGTTCGATCTCTCGCAGACACCGACTGCAGGTCTGCTCGATTGCGGTGTGAAGCCGGCCGTGCAGCAAAAGGCCTCGGTTGGTCCGGGTGAGCCGAAGATCGCCCTCGACGCCGATGCTCTGTCTCAGGTCCGGCCCAAGGTCGAGCGGCGGGCCGGAGACGGACACGGTCCGAATCGACCCGGCGGGTTGGGCCAGGAGTCCCGTGACGTTGAACGTGAGTGCTTCAGCCGCTGACAGGTTGCCCTGCGTCCGATTCGGGGTATTCATCGAGGTCTTCATGGCCGTCGTTTTCCATGACCGCCACCTCAGCCACGGAAGCGGCAGCAGCAGCCGATGAGCGCCGGTCGTCCAGCAACTCAAGGCCGTGCTTGATGGTCTTGAGAGTCCGCGCCACCTCAGCCTCGAGCCCCGCCAGAACTTCGGATGCGTAGTCATCGGCACCGCGTCGGATTTCGTCGCCCTCGAGCTGTGCCTGGCGCACGATCTCATGGCTGAGCTCATCGGCCTGGCGAGTCAGCTCTCGCTCCTCGATGAGATACGTGGCCTGTTCCTGAGCCCGGGCCAGAATCTGCTCGGCCTCCTCGCGAGCCTGCTCCAACAGCCGCTCAACCTCGTTGGTGACGCGGCGGGCGGACTTCACCTCTTCAGGGATGGTCACCCGCAGCTGGTCGATCCACTCGAGGGCCTCAGCCCGATCGATGATCACGTTGTTGCTGAACGGGAACTTCCTGCCGTTCGCCACGAGCGCCTCCAGGCGCTCGACGAGCACGATGATGTCTATCGGTCGGGCCCTCCATGGGCAGATAGCAAGGGCTGCCGGTCGGGCTCGATTATAGACCTCGGCTCCGCCCCGCCAGGTGCCTCACAACGGACGGTGGCACCATCTGAGTCACATCGCCGCCAAAGGCTGCGATCTCCTTGACCAAACTCGAGCTCAGATAACTGTGCTCCAGTGCCGTCATAAAGAATACGGTGTCGATCTCGGGAGCGAGCTTTCGATTCGTGTGGGCCATCTGCAGCTCCGACTCGAAATCTGAGATGGCACGCAGTCCTCGAACGATGAAGGTCGCCTTCCGGCGGCGACAGAAGTCGACCGTCAGGCCGTCGAACGACTCGACCTCGATGCGGGTCGCCACGTCGGGTAGACAAAACTCATCGACCGCCTCGCGGATGACCTTGAGGCGGTCATCGGTCGGGAAGATGGGCGCCGCCTTGCGAGGATTGCCGAGGACGGCGAGTGCGATGCGGTCGAACACTGCCGAGGCCCGAGATACGACATCGAGATGGCCGTAGGTAATCGGGTCGAAAGAGCCAGCGTAGACGGCTATCTTCACCTGGTTGCCTCCTCAGGCTCGCCGTTAGTTCGGCCCGACGTGACTCTGTCGGCCAGCCCGGCGCCCCGGACCAGCCCGCTCGCCGGCCTGTAGAACGTGAGGGTGGTTTCCCCGAAACGACGGGTTCTCACGGATGCTAGCAGCCCGACGACGGCCCGTGGAGGAGTCCGCCAGAAGTGCTTGGCGACAACCCAGACCGCAGGCGTCACCAGAGGCGGGTCGGCGGCCCCCAGGCGGGCGAGCGCGGCGTCCATGAGGCCGGGCTCGGCGTATGGGGGGTCGAGGAGGACGAGGTCGAACGGCCCGTCCGGTGCAGCCCGGCTCTGAAGGTAGGCCAGGACATCGGCGCGGGCAACGTGCCCACGGCCGGCGAGGCGGCTGCCGGCCAGGTTCTCCAGGATCACCCGCGCGGCGATCTCGTCGCGTTCGACAAACGTTGCGCGCGCCGCCCCGCGCGAAAGGGCCTCGATGCCGCCTGCGCCCGAACCCGCGAATAGATCCAGAACGTTTGCGCCGGCGAGATGCGGCTCGAGGATCGCGAACAGCGTCTGCTTTACACGATCCCCCAGTGGCCGCGTGCCGACGCCCGGCGCCCGCAGGTGCGTTCCTCTTGCCGAGCCGGCAATGACTCGGCCGGCATCACTCATCGGGCCGACCGCGGATCTCGGCTGGGACGTCTGCCAGAACCTCGCCCGCCCCCACGCGGGCCAGCCAGCCGTCGCGCAACTCCACCGCAAAGGCTTCGTTGCCGGGCCTCAGGGCCCCGGAGTCGTCCACGAGCAGCTCAGCGATCCGTCGGGCCTGTGCGGCTCTTTCGCGGTCGCCCCTGTCTCGAAGGGACGCGATTCGCAGCGTCGGCAGGCCGCTCTGGTGCAGCCCAAGCAGCTCTCCTTCCCGCCGGAGCTCCAGGTCCAGCTCGGCCAGCTCGAACCCATCCGTATTTGACGCCAGGGCCTCCAACCGGGCTCTGGCCGTGGCGTCGGTCGAATCGGAAACGAGGACGCAGTACGACTGCGCCTCGCCCCGCCCAACTCGACCGCGAAGCTGGTGGAGCTGGGCCAGACCGAAGCGGTCTGCATCGAGGATGACCATGACCGTCGCTTCGGGCACGTCCACGCCAACTTCGAGCACCGTTGTGCCGACCAGCACGTCGAGCTCGCCGCGCCGGAAGAGGTCCATCCTCACGTCGCGCTCGAGTGCCTTCATCTGGCCGTGTACGACGCCGACCCGGGCCGCCGGTTCGGCCGGAAGCCCCATGCGAGCGGTGGCGTCGGCCAGTTGCCGGGGGAGCGCCACGGCCATTTCATCGGCGGAGCGAGCGGCCGTCTCCTCGTCCTCCTCGACCAGCGGCACGACAACAAAGGCTCGGCGACCGGCCCGGACCTCGCGCACGATGAGCGGGTAGGCCCCGCGGGCTGGATCCTCTGCGGCTCCGAGGAGGTCGTCGGTTCGCCTGATGCCGGTCTTGACCGTCAACCGCCCGGCCGGCAGCGCATGCAGGTCGGAAACGTCGAGATCCGCGAGTAGGATCTGACCGAGTGTTCGTGGGATAGGTGTCGCGGTCATGAGCAGCACGTGCGGAGACCGGCCCTTCGCGCCGAGGGCCTCGCGCTGGGCGACCCCGAAGCGATGCTGCTCGTCGACCACCGCCAGGGCGAGGTCGGCGAACTGGACCGATTCCTGAACAAGGGCATGCGTGCCGACGACGATGCGGCCGTCCGTGACGCCGAGCAGGCCGTCCCTGGCCGCAGGTGAGGCCAGCTGCTCCTGTGCCGCGCGCCGCTCGGCCGCCGGTAGCGTGCCTGTGAGCAGGGTAACGCCATGGCCGAGCGGCTCCAGCAGCTTGCGCAGCACGGCAGCGTGCTGACGGGCCAGCAAGTCGGTGGGCGCGAGGAGCGCACCCTGGCGGCCGGCCTCCGCCACGAAAGCGAGAGCCAGAGCCGCAACCGCTGTCTTCCCGGACCCGACGTCCCCCTGAAGAAGTCTCATCATCGGTCGCGGCCGGCCCAGGTCGGCGGCAATCGCGGCAACCGCCGCAGCCTGATCAGCGGTCAGGCGGGCGGCCTCGCCGCCACCAGACCGGGCTCGAATCTGCTCGGTCAGGGCGGCCTCAACGGCGCCGACGGCGCGGCTGACCGTCCCGGGCGGCACGTCCACGGGTTCCCCGAGGGCGAGCCGTCTTCCGTGGTCGCGGGCCACCATGCCGACCTGCAGGGCAAGCAGCTCGTCGAAGCCCAACCGGCTCAGGGCTGCGTCCCTTGCCGCGAACGTCTCCGGGTAGTGCGCGTTCTCGAGGGCCGTGGCGATGGGCATGGGGAGTGGCACAGCGTCCGCGGCGCCAGCCTTCGACGTGCCGGCGAGCGCCTCCCCCACCGCGGCCGACACCTCTGCCGGCAGGTACTCCGGATACGTAGACCCGATGGCGTCGAGAGCCTGCCGGATCGCCCGCCTGAGAGTGGTCGCCGTCAGGCCAGCCGTCAGCCGATAGACCGGTACGATTCGACCCGCGTGCAGAAGCGCAGACCCGTCGTCGGCCTGGAACTCCGCGTTCTCGAATACGGTCGTAAACCCGCGCCGTCGAACCTTGCCGCTGATCACGATCCACGCGCCCTCATGGAGCCTGTGCTCGATGAAGCGGCGCCCGAACCACGTCGCCTCCACCTCGCCCGTGTCGTCTCCCATGTAGGCGGTCGTCCGCTGGACGCGCCGTCGAAAGGTCGACTCGAGGCGAACGGCACGCACCTGCAGGCGGGCGCTCGCGGGCTCGCCGTCGCCGATCCAGGCGAGGTCGCGGGCCGTGCTCAGTTCACGGAGGTCGTCGTAGCGGCGCGGCAGATGGAATAGCAGGTCGCGGACGGTTCGGATTCCGAGGCGCCCGCCGACGCGTCGCAGGACCGTCGCACCGGCAACGCCGCTGGCGCCGATTGGCGTGTCGGGGCCGATCGGCCCGACCGGCCGTCGCGCCGCCACAGCTGTAGCCGGGCGACCGCGTGCGGCGCCACTCCGCGTCGAACTTCCACGCGCTCCGGCGGCGCCGCTTCCGTTCCCCGGGCCACGCCCCCGTGCCGCCGAACCACCGTATCCCCGCGCGGCCACTTTCCTACTCGGCCGCGATCAGATACCGGTAGTGGGGCTGCCCGCCGTGGATTACCTCAACCTCCACTCCAGCGCGCCACGCCCCCAATCGACGGGCCACGGCTTCTGCCTCGGCCAGGTCCGCACCATCGCCATAGTAGAGGGTTATCAACTCGAACCCCGGCTCCAGGGCCTCCAGCGCTGCCAGCACTGCCTTCATTCGATCGTTGCTCGCGGCCAGCAGGCCGTCGTCTGGATCCAGAACGATGGTCTGGCCCTTCTTCACCTTCCTGCCGCCGATCCTGGCATCGCGAACGGCTTCGGTGACCTGCAGGGTCTGCACGGCTCTCCCGGCCAGGGTCATGACCTCCGCATTGGCGGTGGCGTCGCGCTCGGGATCGAGCGCCAGGAGCGCCGCGAAGCCCTCGGCCGCGTTCCGGGTCGGCACCACCCGGACGAGTCGCGTCGTCATCTCTGCCGCCTGCCGCGCCGCCAGGACGACGTTCGGGTTGTTGGGCAGGAGCAATACCTCGTCGGCACGGATCTTCTCCACCGCGTCGAGCAGCTCGCCGGTCGACGGGTTGTTGCTCTGCCCTCCGCGCACGACCGCGGCTACGCCGTAAGAGTCGAAGATCCGGGCCAGTCCATCGCCGGCGGCGACGGCGACCACGGCCAGCGGAATCGTCTCGGCCAGTGGCGGCACCGTGTCCAACCCCTTCGAGCCCGACGAACCATTGGATCCCACGCCGGCGTCGTCGACCTCGACCTCGGCACCGTAGGTATCGAGGTCAACGTGCGGCCGACCTTCATGGCGCACGCCGCGATGGTGCCATTCGATTGGGGTCCCGGCGATCAGGGCAGCCCGCTTCTCACGAACCTCGTGCGACTGGGCGTCCAGGTTCTCGACCGTGATTCGGGTCACCGAGCCCATCGACAGCCCGAGGGTGATCACGCTGTCCGGCCGCTCGTTGTGGACATGGACTTTGACCGCCCCCGAGTCCCCGGCGACGAGGACCGACTCGCCGATCTTCTCCAGTTCCTGGCGCAGCCCATCGATATCTATCGGGCCGTCGCGCGACTGCAGCAGGAACATGGTCTCGTAGCCGAATCCCTCGTCTGCGTAAGGGACACGCGTGGAACCTCGCCGCGTCGCCAGGGAGGCCGTCGATTTCGGTTCCGCGGTCCGCGAGGCGAGGTACTGCAACGCGCCCTGCAGGAGCCGGTAGAGACCCTCTCCCCCGGCATCGACGACGCCCGCGTCGCGCAGGACCGGCAGCATTGACGGCGTCTTCAACACGGCTTCGCGAGCGCCATCCACCGCGGCCGTCAGGACGTCTTCAAGGTCGCCGCCGGCCTCCGCCGCCTCCACCGCCACTGCCGCCGACTCGCGAACGACGGTCAGGATCGTGCCCTCGACTGGTTTGACCACGGCCTTGTACGCCGTCGCAGTCCCCTGGGTCAGCGCGTGTGCCAGGTCGGGGCCGGTGAAGCGGTGCTTGCCGCCAAGCCCCTCGGCCATGCCGCGGAAGATCTGGGAGGCGATCACGCCCGAGTTGCCCCGGGCGCCCATCAACGCACCGAAGCTAATGGCCTGGGCCACTCGATCGGCCGTCGGATCGGAAGCAGCCTCGGCCTCAGCCAGGGCCGCTTTGACCGTGGCCAGCATGTTGCTGCCGGTATCGCCATCTGGAACGGGGAAGACGTTGAGCGCGTTGATCTCGTCCACATGAGCGGCGAGGTTGTCGACGGCAGCCCGAAAGGCTGCCAGCAGCCCGGCTCCATCACCGGCTCGGCGCGTCATCTATCGGCTCGAGTGATCATTTGGGCTTGCGTTTCCTCGGCGCCGTCTCCCGCTCGGCCGCGATCGGGCTCTTCGGCTGCTCGTGCACGGGTTCAGCGCGCTCGATCGTCTCCGTCCGCTCAATCTCTGCGGCGCGTTCGACTGCAGCCGGCTGGTATCGCAGCCCATCGACGTGGATGGTCAAGCCGGCTACCTCCGCACCGACATAGTGCCGCAGCGAGTAGCGCACCGCCGAGTCGACCTGCCGGGCGACCTCCGCAACCGGCACGCCGTAGGCAACCGTTATGAACAGGTCGAGATTCAGTCCACCTGCCGTGGTGAGCCTGATCCCGGGTCGGTCCAGACCGACCCACCGCAGCAACCGGCGGGGAAATGAAGGGTCGCTGAACCCGGTCACGCCGTAGCTGCCCTGGACCGCGGCTCGAACGATGTCTACGATGGCCCGGCGGGTGACGATCGATCGGCCCGCCACCGAACGCTCCGGCATGCGCTGATCCAACCTCCGGCCTGACCGACGTAAACGGTGTGCTATCATACCGCCCCGTTCGGCCCCGGTCGGGGCCGCGTATTCCGATCACGCAATCGAGAGGATCTCATGGCTCGTTCCTGCGCCGTCTGCGGGAAGGTCTCCATGGACGGCTTCAACCCGCAGTCGTCCGGAATGAACCGGGTCCGCGCGCATCGCCGCTACCAACCGAACCTTCAGCAGACGACCATCCAGGTCAACGGCCATCCAGTCAAGGCCCTCGTCTGCACCCGCTGCCAGCGGACTCTTTCGCGAGCGGACCGCTAGGGAAGTTGGCCCCGCGGGCCGGTCGAGTGAACTGACTCGGCGTCGGGCTCTGGCTCGGCGCCGTTTTCGTGCCCGTCAGCCCGAGGGTCGGCCGTTTCCGGCTAGATCGCCGGCCGTGGCGTAATCCCCAGCTCATCGCTGTCGAGCCAGATCGTGAACGGCCCCTCGTTGACCAGCTCCACGTCCATCTCCGCGCCGAAGCGACCCTGCCGGACAGGGATGCCGGTCGAGGCCAGGATCTCACAGAAGACTTCGTACAGACGCTCGCCGACGACCGGCCCAGCCGCACCGATGAAGGACGGGCGACGCCCCCTGCGCGCGTCCGCGTAGAGGGTGAACTGGCTTACTACCAGCGCCGATCCGCCGATTTCGCCGATCGACAGGTTCGGCAAGCCGTCGGCGTCGGCAAAGACGCGCAGCCCGGCGACCTTGGCGGCGAGACCGGCGGCCACGAATTCGTCGTCGCCGGGCGCCACTCCGAGAAGTACCAGCAGGCCCCGGTCTATCGCCCCGACCCGATCGCCGTCGATCCGGACCTCGGCCCTGGACACGCGCTGGAGCAACGCACGCACCGCCGGCTCCTAGCGGCTGACCAGACCGGCGGCACTTCGCCACAAACCGCCCAGGATGGCCAGCCAGGGCAGGAGATACAGAGCGCTGCCCGTGCCACCAACCCAGCCCAACTTGTTCATGCCATAGGCAGCCACCGCTCCGATCAGAGCCACCGCCAGGCCCTGCACGACCAGAGCCCAGCGCACGTGCCGGCCCATACGGCGCAGGGCGCCGAGGTCCCCCTCGTCCTCGGCTTCAACGCTGGCCTCGATTTCCTCGTCGGCGACTCGCTCCATGATGCGTCGGGCCCATCGCGGGCCGCGCGTGATCGCGAAGTAGGCGGCAAACGCGTAGGCCACCCCGCCGATGATGTCGACCACCCAGTGCTCACCCAGGTAGACGATCGCGAACCAGACGCAGACCGTGTAGGCGAGCATCAGCCAACCGACCTTGCCAAAAGCTCGCCGGGCGAAGAGAAAGGCCAGGAACGGGTACGCGGCGTGAAGCGACGGGAAAGCAGCCACTTCGTTCGGGCTGATGCTGTAGACCGAGTACGAGTAGAAATACTGGTCGGGGTGGAAGCCGAAGAAGCCGGCCAGGCCGTCGAAGCCGGTCTGGCTGAGGTGGAGGACGCCCGCCACGTAGCCGTTCTGGGCGGCCCACCACGGCGGTGCCACCGGCAGCAGCAGGTAGGTCACGAACGCAGCCATCGAGAGGACGATCAGGGCAGCAACGAAGTCGTAGTAGAGGCGCCGCTGGTGGATCCACAGCAGGAAGCCGATGGCCAGGGGCAGCGGGAAATGCAGGAAGTAGAAGACAATCGAGATCGTGGCCAGGATATCGGGGCTCGAGGCTGGGCCGTGGTGGAGACTCTGAAGAAGGGTCGTGGGCAGATTCCCGAGCCCGATGACGCGCTCGATGGCGATGACGTCCGAGACGTGGATCGGCAAACCGAACTTGTCGGCGTAGCCGCGCATGAGCTCGTAGGCGAAGAAGAGCGCCACGAACGGGATCCAATCGCGCAGGAACAGCTTGCCGCGGCCCAGCACCAGCGCAGCGAGCCCGAAGCTGACCACCACCAGGTCGGGGGTGACGGAGATGCCCCGTGCGATCATCAGGAAGGAGAGCAGGATCGCATAGGCGATCACTGCGCCGAGCAGCAGCCGGTCGTTTCGTCGACCCAGATGGTATTGAGGTGGATCGGCGGCGGGTCCCGCGCCGGTCGCCCCGGCCGAGGAATCCGGAACTACTGCAGCCGGGCCCAGCGCCGCATCCTCAGTCACTCAGCCTCTCCTGCGGTGCAGTTCCCGAGCGTATCCCCCTTGCCACGCCGGCCTCGGTAACCCTCATCGGCGAGAGCCTTAATCAACCGTATCTCGCGCTCGATATCGCGGCCCTTCTTCCACAACACCGAGCCAACGACGAGGATATCGGCTCCAAGGCCGCCACAGAGTCCCGCACTTTCGCGGTTGACCCCACCATCGACGTGAACCTCGCGTCGCGACCGCGGCCCGCCCGGGCGATCGCGGAACACCTCGTGCGCCGGCTCGATCTTGGTAGCCGCATCGGCAATGAACTTCTGGCCTCCGAACCCCGGTTCAACGGTCATAACCATGACGATGTCGAGCATGTCGCCGTAGGGGTCCAGCGCGGTGAGGGGGGTAGCCGGTTTGATCGCCAGTCCGGCCAGCCGGCCGGCCTGGCGGATCCGAAGCAGGATCGGCTCGATCGGCTCCGCGACCTCCACGTGGAAGGTGATTGAGTCGCACCCGGCATCGATGAACTGGTCCACGTACCGGCCCGGCTCGGAGATCATCAAGTGGGCGTCGAAGGGCTGCTTCCCGATCGTTCGGAGACGCTTGATGATGCCCGGCCCAAAGGTGATGTTCGGTACGAAGTGCCCGTCCATGACGTCCAGGTGAATCCGATCCGAGCCTGCCTTGAGGACCCGGCGGCACTCGCGTCGCAGGTTCGACAGGTCCGCGTCCAGGATGCTGGCGCTGACGAGCGCGCGATGACCGGCCATCAGCGAGCCCCTCCGGTCCGGACGGCGGCCTCGAGGCCGGCCGGGAGGCCGTCCGAGCTGCGATTACCGCGAAGGGCGGCTTCGCTCTGGCGAACAATCTCATCGCGGCGGCGGGCGACGGCTGGGGCTGGAGGCTCACCCGCCCTGTCGGCGGCGAGCTGGCCGCAGGCTGCGCCCGCATCCTGGCCACGATTGGCACGGACAGTGACGCCTACCCCGCCACGTCGGACCATTGCGGCGAACTGGGCGACCCGCTCGGGGCTGCTTGCCGCCCACGGCGTGTGGGCGACAGGGTTCATGGGGATCAAGTTTACGTGCGCAAGGTCGCCTCGCAGGAGAGTGGCAAGCGCGGCGGCATCGATGTCGGTGTCGTTCACGCCCGAAATCATCACGTACTCGTAGCTGACGCGCCGGCCCGTTATCCGAGCATGGTCCCGGGCTGCAGCCACGACCTCCGCCACAGGCCAACGGCGGTTCAGTGGCACGAGGACGTCACGCAGCGGATCCCGGGCAGCGTGAAGGCTGACCGCGAGCGTGAACTGCGACCCGAGCGCGGTGAGGCGCCGGATGCCGGGTACCACGCCCGACGTGGACACCACCACATGCCGCGCACCCAGCGCGAAGAGTCTCGGGTCGGACAGAATAGCCACGGCCTCCAGAACGCGCTCCAGATTCAGAAGCGGCTCGCCCATGCCCATGAAGACTATGTTCGTGAGGCGGCTACCCGTCGCCGCCAGGCGGCGGGCCGCGTGCCGAACCTGGTCGACGATCTCCGCAGTCTCGAGATCGCGCCCAAACCCCAGCTCGCCGGTGGCGCAGAACGGGCATCCGACGGCGCATCCGGCCTGACTCGAGATGCAGAGGGTGTGCCGTTCCCGGTGAATTGCCCGGCCCGGTCCCACGAACCCTCGGGCCGGATAGTGCATGAGCACCGACTCGATCAGGGCCCCGTCGAAGAGCAGATGAAGGATCTTCTCCGTCAGACCGCCGTCGGCGATCTGGATCTCGTCCTGGGCGATCGTATCAAGGCGGAACGACTCGTCGAGACGCGCGCGGAGTGGCGCCGGCAGGGTTCTCAGGTCCTCGACGGTTCGGGCGTTCTGGCGCCAGACGGCGTCGCTTATCTGCCGGGCTCGATAGGCTGGCTGGCCCTCCGTCGTCAGCCAATCCTCCAGCACGCCGTCGGAAAGACCGCTCAGTCCGGCACGATCCTCAGGCGAGCGACGGGATTGGGGTCCCGGCCCCGATGGCGACACGAGCTCCTGCGCAGGCGTGGCAACAGTAGCGCCGGCAGTTCGGCCGCCGGCCGCGTCGGTAGAGTTCACAGGGCGGCGATTATCGCACGCAAGCCCCGGCGCGGGCGGGCGGGCGCTATCGAGCCAGGCTCGGGTGGCCTCGAAGCAGTTCGGCAGTGGCCATGCGGCGGCCGCCCGCCAGCTGGACTTCGTCGAGCACAAGCCGATCCCCGTTCGCGGCCAGCGCGAGTTCGTCTCGCCCGGAGGCAACCAGCCCACCGGCCACCTCACCCGGCACGGACGGCGCCACATGAGCGCGCCACACGATGAGACGGCCCTCGGGCGTCTCGAAGTAGGCCCCGGGCCAAGGCTGATAGGCCCGGACCTGTCGCTCCAGTTCATCGGCCGGACGACGCGGGTCCAACCGCCCGTCCTCGCGGCGCAACGGCCGCGTCAGCGTGACACCAACCTCCGGCTGCGTTCGAGCCTCCAGATGCCCAGCCAGCCAGTCGGGCAAGGCTCGACGCAGCAGCCGGGCCGCCGTCTCAGCAGCCCGCTCCTCCAGCGTTACCGCCGTGTCGCCCGGGAGAACCGCAAGTGGCTCGGTGGCTACGATCGGGCCAGCGTCCATCTCTTCGGTGACTACCACCAGGGTTACCGCCGACTCGGTGTCCCCGGCGAGGATCGTGGCCGGGATCGGCGCCGCTCCCCGGTGGCGGGGCAGTGCCGAGGGATGCAGATTCAGGAAACCTCGCGTGGGGAGTTCGAGCAGGGCGCGCGGAATGAGCTGGCCGTAGTCGGCCAGGACGACAAGATCTGGCGCGAGCGCTCGGAGCTGAGCGACCGACTCAGAGCGCCGCACACGCTCGGGCCTCAGGACCGGCAGGCCCAGCTCGTCGGCTCGGACAGTCACCGGCGTCGCCGTCAGAATCGCCTTCCGACCGACCGGTCGATCGGGAGCCGAGACGACCGCCTCGACCGCAACTCCCGGCATGGCCACGAGCGCGTCGAGAATCGGAACCGCGAAACCGCCGCTGCCGAAGAAGACCGCTCGAACCGGAGGCTCGGCGGAGGCGCGACCGAGGGTCAAGCCTTCCGCCACCGTCCCGCTCACCCTACCAGCGTGCGCGCGGCTGCCGGTCGCCCTTCCTCTTCCTCGTCCTGTGCCGTCGCGATCAGCTCGTCCATCGAATCCAGGTAGTCGATATAGAGCTTCCCGTCGAGGTGGTCCAGTTCGTGCTGCAGGGCGCGACCCAGCAGACCGGAACCCGCGACCTTGATCTTCCTACCGACCCTGTTCTGAGCCACGACCCAGACCTTCTCGCGCCGCGTGACGTAAGCGACGTAGCCCGGGATCGACAGACAACCCTCGAGGTCACGGTCGTCGCCATCGGAACGAACGATGCGCGGGTTGACCAGCTCGTGCAGCTGGCCCTCGACTTCGATGGTGCAGGCGCGCAGGGGTTCGCCGAGCTGCGGTGCAGCCAGCCCAACACCCGGAGCGTTGCGCATGGTTTCGGCCAGATCGTCGAGAAGCTCATGCAGGTACTTACCGAAGCTGTCGACGGTCTCCCCCTTCAGGCGAAGCCGGGGATCACCGAGGAGAACAATGGGTCGAACGCTCATGGCCCGAGAGTATACCGAGAGGTTGAGGGATGGCACCCGCGCCACCGGACGCCTGCCCGAAGCTCGCCATCCGGGCCCGGCTGCCGACTCGGCACACCGCCGCATCTAGAGAAGAGAATCGGGATCCACGTCGATCGACCATGGGGCACCAGGCGGCGCCCCGAGGATTTCCACCGGACGGTTGCCCCTCAGCACGACGTTCCAGCGCCAGCGGCCGGCGCGGCGACCGACGTAAGCGGGCGCAGGCCCCAGAACGGCCACTTGGATGCCTGCCTCGGAGGCTGACGCAGACGAACATCGGGCGGCGAGCTGCTCGGCCATGGCGGCCGCCTCCCGCTCGGCGGCAAGACGGTCCGGCAGACCCACTGTCAGCTTCACAAGCCGTCCGAACGGCGGTGACCCGAACCGGCGGCGGACGTCGAGCTCGGCGTCGTAGAATGCCGCGGCATCGCCCGTCCCCACGGCACGGATCGCGGGGTGGTCCGGCTGATAAGTCTGGATGATCGCCAGACTGGGAAGCTCACCCCGGCCCGCTCGCCCGACGGCCTGCGTGAGCAGCTGATAGGTCCGTTCGGCGGCCCGCTCATCGGGCAGGTTGAGGGCGATGTCGGCCGATACGACGCCCACCAGAGTCACTTCCGGAATGTCGAGCCCTTTGGCGACCAGGCTCGTGCCGACGAGGACGTCGAGCCGGCCCTCCGCGAAGGCATCGAGGACGCGCTCGACCGCACCCTTGCGCTCGGCAACATCTCGATCGAGCCGGCCGACGCGGAGGTGCGGGAAGGCAGACTTGACCTCCTCCTCCACCCGCTGCGTACCGCCGCCCAGATACCGAATCCGGGGCGACTTGCAGGCCGGGCAGCGCGCCGCCAGGGGCGATGCCGTACCACAGTGGTGGCAGCGCAGCGTGACGCCGGCCTGGTGATAGACCAGGCTCCGTTCGCACTCGGGGCAGCGCTGAACGTAGCCGCAGTCGCGACAGACCACCACTGACGCCGTCCCGCGGCGGTTGATGACCAGAATCGCCCGCTCACCCTCGGGAAGCGACTCGAGCGCGTTACGCAGCGGTCCAGAGAGCAGGCCGCGATTCCCAAGAGCCAGCTCGGCGCGCAGATCCACGACCTCGACCCGGGGCGGCGCCCCGGTGGGCCGATCCGGCAACTCGGCGTGGCCGTAGCGGCCCTGGCGGACGCGGCCGACGCTCTCCACCGACGGCGTCGCGCTACCGAGGACCACGGCTGCGCCAGCCAGTCGTCCCAGCGCGATTGCGGCATCGCGAGCCTGAAGGCGCGGAGTCCGGTCGCTCTTGTAGGCCGCGTCGTGCTCTTCGTCGACGACGATCAACCCGACATCGGCGAGCGGCGCTGTTAGCGCAATACGCGTACCCACCACAATGTCCACAGCGCCCGCCCTGATGCGACGCCACTCGTCGGCACGCTCACCGCCACCGATGCCCGAGTGCAGGATGGCGATCTGAGCTTCCAGCTCGGCTCGAAGCCGGTCGACGAGAGGCATGGCGAGAGCGATCTCCGGCACCAGGACCAGGGCAGGCCGGCCGGCCGAGATTGTCTCGGCAATGGCCTCGGCGTACACCGCGGTCTTGCCCGAACCGGTGACGCCTTCGAGGAGCAGCGGCTTGGGGTCTCGGGCCTTGACTGCGGTAAGGATCGTCGATAGGGCTCCAAACTGGGTGGGCGTGAGCGAAGAGCCCTGGGGACGTGTGCCGCGCCGGCCTGCCCTGCGCTGCGCCAGCGGTCGGCGCGGCCGTTCGCGTATCTCGGCCGTCACCAGGCCGCGCCGGACGAGCCCGGTGGCAGTGCCCGACCCGTGCCGCTGAGCGGCTTCGGCGGCCACCAGGCCGGATGCGCCGGCGGACTCGGCAGCGGCGAGGTCCACGAGGAGGGCTCGCTGCCGAGGACCCAGGCGAGTAGTCGGAACCACGTCCCTTGCCGTAGACACGGCCCACCCCTCGGGTGCGTGGCTCGGAGCCGGCGGACCGCTTCCCTCTGGCCCGGCGTTCCCTTCGAGCATGCCGCCAGCTGCGCTACTCTTCGAGTCCCGCCACGCGGCCGTCTGCCGTCCCGCCGGCGTGAGCGTGAGCCATCGTTCGAACCGAGGTCCGCCCGTCGCTGCCGCGAGTGTCCACTCCAGCTTGATCAGCCCACGCACTGCCATAGCCCGCAGCTGGCGCAAGGTACCCGCCCTTCGCTCTCCCCCTTCGAGGTCCCTCACGGCGCGCGGTCCCGTGGCAAGCTTGTCGCGGATTCCAGATTCGAACGCGTTCAAGGCTGACGCCGCACCGCGTTCCGAGCCGCTCGCTCCGCCTCTCTCAGCATTGCCGTCCGCCGCGCCCCAGCCAGACGGAAGCCATTCGGCCACGAGATCCAGCCGCTCAAGCATGCCGGGAGGCAGCATCGAGCGCAGGGTGGCCGCCGGCGGGGCAAGATACTCGCTCGAGATCCACCGGGCGAACTCGAGGGTCAGCGGTGGTAGCAGCGGTCCATCGGCTCGCACGCGTGCCAGGATCGGCTTCAGCCCGACGATCGAGATGTCGGGCGACGGTCCGAGAACCACGCCGAGTGCCTGCCGGCCGCGCCCGAATTCAACCAGAACCGCCTCGCCGGGCTCGACTGGTGCGAGTCGGTCGGGTACCGCGTAGTCGTACGTTCGAGATGCGCCCGGCGCATCGACCGCCACCTCCACCGAAGGGTGCTCCGGCGGCCGACCCTGATCCGAAGAAGGCTCGCCCGCAGCAAGGCCGAGCTCAAGAGTCGACTCCCCGCGGTCTGCCATCATGCGCCCCCCATCGAAGCAGCCCGGCAGACGGACATCGCTCTCGTCAGACGGTCACCGCACGGCGAGATCCCCGTCGTTCCTCCTGCGCAATTATCTCTTCGATCCTCTCAGCCGTGACGTCCACGCGGCCCTCCTCGTTTACGACCACGTAGTCGTAATCGTCCTTGCGAGCCAGCTCGATAGCGGCGTTGCGCTGTCTAAGCTCAAGCTGTTCGGCCGACTCGGTGCGTCGAGCCTTGAGGTGCTCTGCGAGGGTCTCGAACGACGGCGGCACGACGAAAACCAGCAGGGCTTGAGGGACGCAACTCTTGACTACGTGAGCGCCCTGAACATCGATCTTCAGGATCGCATGCTGGCCGCCCGCGAGCGCCTGGCGAACGCCTCTTCGCGGCGTACCGTAGCAGTTGCCGTGGACTTCGTTCGCTTCGAGCAGCTCGCCCGCTTCACGCATGGCAGCGAACTCGCTCGGCGAGACGAAGTTGTAGCTGACGCCGTCGACCTCTGTGGGTCGTCGACGCCTGGTCGTGCAGGTCACGACATAGTGGTACTCCGGCCGGTGTCCCCGCTTCTGGAGCGCAGCGATGATCGTGTCCTTGCCCACGCCCGACGGCCCCGAGATGATGACCAACATCGGGTTCGGCGGATCCGCCTCGTCGGCTGCCGGGCTGCGGTCGGCCGCCGACGGGACCGCTGCCGACGGTCGCGCCGCCGACTGCTCGAGCGGGTGCGTGCTCATACCGGCCTCTTCTCGACTGGTGGGACCGATGCGGCCGAGTCGGCCGATCCGTCGAAGCCGCCACCCGCGTCGAGCTCGCCCGAAGCGCGGGCGCGCAAGCCGGCCAGCACCGACTCGAGCTCCGGCGGAAGCGGCGCCGTTGCCCGGATGACGTGGCCGTCGCTCGGCGACTGCAACTCGATGCGCCAGCTGTGTAGGAAGAGGCGCTTCAGGCCGTCCGGCCCTCGCCGCGAAGTGCCGGTGCCGTACAGCGGGTCGCCCGCCAGTGGATGCTCGATGGCCGCCAGGTGAACGCGGATCTGGTGCGTTCGACCAGTGATGAGATCCAGCTCCAGCAGCGTCCAGCCGGGGAGGCGCTCCCGAACGCGGTAGCCGGTAACGGCCTCACGCCCGGACGGCACGACCGCCATCCGAGTCCGGTGATGCGGGTCCCGCCCGATCGCCGCTTCAACGCGGCCGGACGTTGCCGCGACGGCGCCCTGGACCAGGCCCAGGTATGTCTTCTTCACACCGCGGGCCTTGAGTTGAGCCATCAGGCCTGCCTGGGCCAGGTCGTTCTTGGCAACCATCAACAGGCCGCTGGTGTCCCGATCCAGGCGATGGACGATACCCGGCCGTCGAACGCCAGCGATGCCACCGTACTCGGTGCCCCGGGCGAGGAGAGCATTGACGAGCGTCCCGCCCTGGTGGCCGGGGGCCGGATGGACGACCAGCCCGGCAGCCTTGTCGACGATCAGGAGATCCCCGTCCTCATAGACGACGGAAAGGGGTATCGGCTCGGGAGTCAGCTCCAGAGGTCGCGGCTCCGGAATCTCCAGCTCGACGATCTCGCCGGGTACGATGGCCTCGTTGGCCCTGATGGGAGCGCCGGCCGCGGTGACATGACCTTCCGTGATCAACTTCTGGACGTAGCTGCGCGACAGGCCGGACATATCGGCGACGAAACGATCGATTCGACCTGCCGCGGTATCGGGAACGATGATCGTCAACCGCCTCATCGACTACCGGCCCTCTGCGCTGCCGGAGTCGGCGCTGCCCGCGACGCCCTCGCCATTCCTCTCGGCGGGCTCGTGGACCCCCAGGTAAGGCGCCACGAACCAGAGGAAGAGCATCAGCAAGATGGCCACGGTTACCGCCGAATCGGCAATGTTGAAGATGTAGAAGCGCCATGTTCCGATGCCGATATCGGCGAAGTCGACCACGTAGCCGAAGCGAATGCGGTCGATGAAGTTGCCGATCGCGCCGCCCAACAGAAGGGCCAGGGTCAGGGTGACAAGCCAGCTGCGCCAACCCGACCCGACCTCGAAGGCTATGAGAACAGCCACCACGCCGATAGTCACGAGAGCGAAGATCGGCGCCGACCCCTGGAAGAGCCCGAAGAGTCCGCCGGCGTTGTGAATGAAGTCGATCCGAAACCAATCGTCCAGGACCGGCGAAGGCGTGTTGGGCGCGAAATTGGCGGTCACCCATCGCTTGAGCAGCTGATCGCTTACGACGATGCCCAGGGCCACCAAAGCGAAAGCAATCAGGGCAGCGCGCCGCCGCAGCTCGGGAGCGCCGGCTCCGAGAGTTCGAGTCGAGTGGTCCGCTGGGTACGTGTCGCTGGGGTCCAGTCAGGGCCTCCGTGGTGTCCTGGTTAAGCCTAAGGGGCGACGGCTTTCGGTATCAAGCCAACGCGCGCGGGTCCCGAATCGAGGTCTACCGTCATGGCGTTGGCGCCTGCCGGCGCGGGCCCGAACTCGATCCTGCTGCGCGTCTCGACCTCGACCGCGGCGAGATACGGCCGCAGCGTCCGCTCGGCGGCAGCGAGCGCCTCCACTCGAACCTCGACCTCGTCCTCCAGCTCTACGCCGGCGTCCTTGCGAGCGTCCTGGATTGCGCGCTGCAGTTCGCGAGCGTCGCCCTCAGCGCGAAGCTCCGGCGTCAGCTCAGTGTCGATGACCACGACCAAGCCCTCGTCGTGGGCCACGGCCGTGCCGGGCCGCGGAGTGGCCTGGATCTCCACCTCGTCGGCGGCGAGCGTCATGCCGGCCAGAAGAACCGAGCCGTCCGCCAGTATCTCGAAGCGGCCCTCGCGAGCAGCTGTCATGACCGCCGGGATCGCCGATCCGAGCTTCTTGCCGATCTTCGGCAACAGCGGCTTGACCCGCCTATCGACGAGCGCGGACTCGTCGCCTATCAACTCGATCGACTTGACGTTGACTTCGTCCGCCACGAGAGCGAGTAGAGCGTCCCGCTCGACGAACTCGCCGCCAGGCAGAGCCAGCCACATCCTCGCCAGGGGCTGGCGGACCTTGATGCCAGCCTGCCCGCGCAGCGTCCGAACGAGATCGACCGCGCGGGTTGCGACCGCCATCGAGGACTCGAGTGCCGGGTCCTTGAACTCGGACAGCTCGCGCAAGGGCCAACTGTTCAGATGGACGCTGTCCGGCGCACCTTCGAGGCCGACGGCGACTACAAGGTTCTGGTAGATCGCCTCGGTCGCGAAAGGCAGGATCGGGGCCATGACCCGCACCAGCGCCACGAGAGTTGCATGCATTGTGGCGAAAGCCGCGGCGCGGTCCGCGGCATCGGCCCCGCGAGAGAATCGCTTACGCGATCGGCGCAGATACCAGGTCGACAGCTCCTCGATGAACCAGTCGATGGCGCGGGCGGCATCGAGGGCGTCGTAGTTCCGCAGATCGTCCTCGACTTCGCCGGCCAGCTTGGCGACTCGGGAGAGGATCCAGCGATCGAGCGCACTCCGTTCGGTGACGGGCGGCGCGGCTCCGCGCGGATCCCATTCGGCAAGACGGGCGTAGGTGACGAAGAACGAGTACACGTTCCAGAAGACGAGCAACCTCCGCCGCGCCTCGTCGGCCGCGTGCCAGCCGAAGAGGATATTGTCCTCGGGCCGGGCGTTGGCGAACATCCAGCGCATCACGTCGACGCCCATTCGCTCGGCCGCCTCGTCGAACTCGATGGCGTTGCCCCAGCTCTTATGCATCTGGCGCCCGTCGTCCCCGAAGACGAGTGCATATCCGAACAGCGTCTTGAACGGCGCCTCGCGCCGCAGCACCGTGCTCATGGCCAGAAGCGAGTAGAACCAGTTGCGGAACTGGCCCGGGAAGCTCTCCGTCACGAAGTCGGCCGGGAACCAGCCCTTCCAGTAATCCGGATCGCTCCGGTAATGCATCGTCGAAAATGGCACGATGCCGGCGTCAAGCCACGGGTTGCCCACATCGGCGATGCGACCGACCGACCCACCGCAGCCTGGACATCGGATCTTGACGGCGTCTACGTAGGGCCGATGCGGGGTGTGGCCTTCGAACGCTTCCCAGCCCTCGACGGCCCGCTCGGCCAGCTCCTCGCGGCTGCCGACGACGGTGACCGCGGGGCACGACTCGCAGTCGTAGATAGGCAGCGCCAGGCCCCAGTAGCGCTTCTTGCTGATCATCCAGTCATGCATGTTCAGGAGCCAGTCGAGCTCCCGCTCATAGCCGAAGCCGGGGATCCAGCGGATGTCCTCGATGACATCCATGATCTGGTAGCGGAGGCTGGCCTCGACCTGCTCGCGGGTCAGCTGCTCGCGAGGGACGTCGTAGACCGGGCCCATGCTGATGTACCACTCGTCGACGACGCGGAACACCAGCGGCGTGTTGCAGCGCCAGCAGTGCGGGTAGCGGTGAGTGATCGTTTCGAGGCGGTAGAAACGGTGGTGGTGCCTGAGCGTCTCGACGATCGGGTCGGCCACGTCGCGGACGTCGCGGCCTGAGTAGGGGCCAAATCCAGGCAGAACGACGCCGTTCTCATCGAGGGGAGCGATCGTCGGCAGGCCCAGCTTCTTGCCAAGGGCGAAGTCTTCGGCACCGCAGCCGGGTGCGATGTGGACGATGCCCGTGCCCTCTTCCTCACCTACCTCGTCCCAGACCACGACGCGGTGCTCGTAAGCGGTTCCGGAAGCCCCGCCTTCGGCAAAGGCGGCCTGCACCGCAGGCAGCTCGTCGAACGGGCCGGAGTAGCGCCAGCCCTCAAGTTCGCGACCGTGGCGCTCTTCAAGAACCTGGAACGGTCCGACGAGGGCGCTTCTGACCGTACCGCGGCCGAGCCAGAAGATCTCGTCGTCCTGCTTGACCTTGACGTACCGAAGGTCCTCGCCCACGGCCGCAGCCACGTTGGAGGTCAGCGTCCACGGCGTGGTCGTCCAGACGAGCAGCGCCTCGCCGGGCCGATCCACGAGTGGGAACTTGACGGTCAGGCCGGGGTCTTCGCGATCAGCGTAGCCCTCGGTCATCTCGTGCTGGCTGATGCCGGTGCCGCAGCGAGCGCACCAGGGCATTGAGTCGTGGCCCTTGTAAAGCCAACCGCGGCGATGGCACTCCGCCAGGAACGACCAGATCAGATAGTTGTTCTCATTTGAGAAGGTGAAGTAGCTGCCGCCCAGCTCCGGCATGCCCAGGCGGCCCACCACCTGCTCGGCCGTGTCGGTCACCGGCCTGCCGTCCGCGCCGATCGTCGTCACTGGCTGGCTCGGGTTCTCAGCCAGCAGGTCGCGCAGGCGTCGCAGCTCGACGGGGTCGTTCCAGTCCATCCACATGCCCAAGCGAACCGATTGCTCGGTCTGGCGAGCCGCGAATGTCAGCACCCGCTGCTTGCACAGGCTGACGAACTCCGCGATGCCGTATTCCTCTATGTCGCGCTTGTTGGTGAAGCCCAGGTCTCGCTCGACGTTGACCTCCACCCACAGCCCCTGGCAGTCGAAGCCATTCTGGTAACGCTGGTCCCGGCCCTGCATGGCCCAGAAGCGTTGGAACAGGTCCTTGTACGCCCGACCCCAGGCGTGGTGGACGCCCATAGGATTGTTGGCCGTGATCGGACCGTCCAGGAAGCTCCAGCGCTCCTTGCCGGCGTTCTGGGCTCGCAGGCGGGAGAAGGTCCGGCGCTCGCGCCAGAGCGTGAGAATCTCGTGCTCCTGGGCGACGAGATCGGGCTTGGAACTGACTGGTCGGAACATCGTCCTCGGCTCGATGGTAGGTCCATGGACTCGCCGATCCCCCGCCTGTCTCTCCAGGGCGCGGCATTCCCGCTGGCTGGTCGAAACACGGCGAGGGACACGTACGTGGGTATCCTAGCGAACCGGTGGCAATCTCAGTCCGCCCGGCGCGCCGGCAGTCCGAATTCGCCACGACGAACGTGGCGTTGGCCTCCCTGGCTCGGGCCACGCCGACGCATAGGCTACGCCTTCTCGGTGACGCGATACTCGAGGTAGCGGCCCGTCAGCAGGCGCGTCTGCGCATCGAGCGCCGGCAGATTGGTGAACACTGCGCCCACCACCGGCAGGCAAATCCACTGCAGCCAGGACACGACCTTCATCCGGATTCCCCACTCTGCCGGACGCGGCGGCGCCAGCTGGTCCTCGACGAATATCAAGACCAGCAACGAAGCCATGGCACCGGAGAGCAGCCAGCCCGTGTAGACGGGCAGTTGCTGGCCGAACGTAGCAGCCGCGAACGTCTGATTGAGGGCGACCGGCAGAGCCGCGCCGAAGATCATGATGAACGGAGTGATTGCCCAGGTGATGTGGTCGAGCCACAGGTCGAAGAGACGACCGACCCGGTCGCGCAGCGGGATCTCGGTGTGATGCAGGGCGTTGTCGATGAAGAACGGGATGTCAGTCACGCCCCAGGCCCAGCGGCGGATCTGGGTGTACTGCTGCATCAGGCTGCGAGGGTACGACCGGGCCCGAACCGCGTCACCATAGACGGGGATGAAAAGCGGCTCGGCGCGGAACTGGCCGCTGTAGCGGAAGAAGCTCTTCCAGTAGAAGCGACTGTCCTCGGGGATCGCATCGGTCGCCCAGTAGTCGACCTCGTGGATTGTCTGCAGCGAAACCGCGTACGAGCTGAAGCTGACGAGCCGCTCGGGCGTAAGATGCCGCCACATCTGGACGTGCGTCGTGCTCACGGCGATCAGGCGGACCGGCAGCGGGCATTGCCACAGGTTGTTGTGAAACATCGGAACGGGCTGGTATAGCCGCCGGAAGCGGTCGCGGTCGGTTACGAACTTGTAAGTCAGGTAGCCGAAGTACTGCTTGTGAACGCGGTAGTCGGAGTCCAGATCCGTCACGATCACTTGCTTGGGGTCGAAGCCAAGCTTCGTCAGCTCTCGGTACAGCCACCGACCGCCATACGCCATGGCACTGGACTTGCCCACGACGACGCCCGGCTCGAGCGGGTCGAGGATGTGGAAGAAGTGCTCGAACTGACTGCCGAAGATCTCGCGCAGCTTGGCGACGTTCTCGCGACCCTGAAGGTCCGTCTCGCGGGTGATTATCGCGACCATTCGCCGGTCGCACGGGTAGTCGGCGTCGGCGAGAGCCTTGACCGTCTGGAAGAGCTTTTCGTACGGCTCCGTGTAGGTCGGGATCAGGGCCACGTGCCAGAGCTCGCGCGGATCCGGCATGGGCTCCTGGAGGTTGATCAGCCGTTCAATCTGGCGCCGTTCGTCGATGAGCCGGCGAAGCTCGCGCCGTCCGCCCTGCGCTGCCAGCTTGTTGCCGGCGGCATCCAGCTCGGATGCACGAGTGCGCACCCGGTCGATCAGGTCCGACAATTCCTGCCACCGCTTCGCCGGATCTGAGAGCGAGAAGGCCTGCTGCCGCCAGTCGACCGCGACTACCCGGCGGATACGTCGGAATGAGATCTGCACGCTGACGGAAAGGACCATCGCCCGGTACATCCAGTAGAAGTCGAAGCTAAGGACGAAGGCGCCCAGAACCACGGGCCAGCGGATGGCGAACGGGATCATGCCCAGGATCAGGATCCATGTCACGAGCCCCGGGATCATCTCGAGAACTCTGGGCAATAGCTGCGGCCTGGTCGCCGCGGCCGGCGCCTCGGCCGCTACGGCCGACCGGGAAGCGGAGGAGTCTCGAGCCGAAGCTTCACTCACCCTTGTATACGGGTGTCACCCAGTGCCGGAATGCCGGAAGGCGTCCCCGCACCGCGTCGAAGTAGGTCTTGCTTATCTGCCCGGAGATCGGCCCAACCCGGCCCTCGCCGACCGGACGGTGGTCGACCGACGCGACTGGCGAGACCTGCGCACCTGTACCGCAAAGGAACACTTCGTCGGCGATGTAGAGCTCGCTCCTGTCGATCTGGCGTTCCTTCACCGGGATGCCAAGGTGAGCGGCGATCTCCATCATCCCGGCTCGAGTGATGCCTTCGAGGATGTCCTCGGTGACCGACGGCGTGATCAGTACACCGTCCCGAACCATGAACAGGTTCTCGGCCGAACCTTCGGCGACGTGGCCATCGGCGGTCAGCACGATGGCCTCCTCGAAGCCGTTGAGCATCGCTTCGGTCTTGGAGAAGGCCGGGTTGACGTAGCTGCCCGTTATCTTGCTGCGTGACGGCATCGAAACGTCGCTCGTCCGGCGCCAGGAGACGGTTCCGGTCGGGATCCCCTTCTCGGTGTCGATGTAGTCGCCCATCGGGATCGCCAGGACGTAGAACTCGTGAGTCAGCCCGTGAAGCCTGACGCCGATCGCCTCGGTGCTCTTGTAGACAGACGGACGGCAGTAGGCGTCTTCCCGGAACTCGTTGCGGCGCAGGACCTGCAGGACGATCTCGACGAATTCATCTACGGACGGCAGTTCAGCCATCAGCATGATCTTGCTGGAGTTACGCAGCCGGACGATGTGCTCCTTGACTCGAAGCGCATACAACTGCTTCTCATCCGAGTTCCAGTAGGCTCGAATGCCCTCGAAGACGGCCGTTCCATACAGGAAGGCGTGTGTCATGATCGGGACGCGTGCCTCGCCGAGCGGAACGTAGGCATCCCGGAAATAGCAGACCAGGCTGTTCTGGTCCGGCTTGGACGCCACGCCCTCGGCTGGGGCCGTTGACTGCTCTGTGACCATCTGTCGGCCCTCCCTGGTGGTAGCGCCGACCGTGAGCCGGCGGAAATCAAGTATAGAGCGGCCCGGCGCCACGCCCCCAGACAGGCAGAAGCGAGCGTCGCCTCAGCCGCTCGGACGTGAGAGAGCCGCGATCACCAGGAGCAGATACGCGAGGTAGAAGGCCCCGCCGACGAGGAGCGACTTCGCCCCGAGGCGCTTGCGCAGGACCGCCGGCACGATGATCGCGGCCGACGAGGCGAAAGTAATGGCGGCCGACGCGAAGGCCACTCCCGAACCGACGACCGTCCACAGCGCCGGCGCAAAGACGAGACCGATGGACGTGGGGATGGCGCTCTGGAAGACCATCGCGCCCGTGATGTTGCCCAGCGCCAGCGTGTCCTTCCCCTTACGGACCCACAGGATGCTGTTGAGCTTCTCGGGAAGCTCCGTGGCAATCGGGGCGACTATAAGAGCCAAGAGGGTGCCGTTCAGGCCGAGCGACGCGGCCAGATCCTCGACCGCATGGACGAAGCCCCAAGCGCCGCCGATGATGCAGATGAGGGCAAAGGCCACCTGGACCGAGACGATGAAGAGCCGCGGAGGCTCGGGATGCTGCGGCGCGCGCCTGTCGAGCCTGTGGAACCGCAGCGGCTCCAGACCTTTGTGTTCCGCGGCCTCGTGCCGGAGGTGCCCGAGCACGTAGTAGCCGTAGATGCCGAGCAATCCAACGGAGACGAGCCGGCGCGGCCACTCGAACCCAAGAGGCAGAAACGCGGCACCGATCGCCAGGGCGTAGGCGACGGCGAAGTAGGCCATGTCGTGGCCGATGACGCCCGTGTCGACGGCCAGCCTTGCGCCGTTCACCCGGCGGTGCCGCATCAGCAACACGGCTGCGCCGGTCACGAACATGGCCAGCGTTGCCAGCATGAACGGGGCGCCCAGGATCGCGCCGACACCAACCTCGCTCGCGGCGATGCCTCCGCCGAAAACGATCGCAATTAGCGGGATCATCGTCTCGGGCAGGGCCGTCCCGACGGCCGCAAGCACGGATCCGATCGCCCCCTCGCTGAGCTCGAGCTTGTGCCCGAACCACTCGATGCCGTTGGTGAACAGGTCCGATCCGGCGAGGATGATCGCGAATGACGCGGCCAGGAGCAGAACGTCCAACTCAGCCTCCGACGCGCGTAAGGGCGTTCACGGCGAGCTTGACCCTACAGCACGGCGGCACGCCAGGGATACGCGTCGAGCTAGGGTCGAACGTGCTGCGGAGCGTACGGCAGAAGGGCGACGATCCGAGCGCGCTTCAAAGCCACCGCCAGCTGGCGCTGGTGACCGGCGCATGTGCCCGTCTTCCGACGCGGCTCGATCTTGGCGCGCTCCGACAGATAGCGGCGCAGCCGGTTGACTTCCTTGTAGTCGATCATGACCGTCTTGTCCGCGCAAAACGTGCAGACCTTGCGGCGCCGGCGGTCGCGATAGTAGTCGTCACGCTTGCCCCGGGTCTTCTCTCGCGGGTTCATGGGCATTCTGTTCATGTCCTCTATTCGTCAGGGCCGCGTCGATGACGCGGGGGTCAGGTCGTCAGGGGTTGCAAGGATCGGGCTAGAAGGGCAGTTCGTCCAGGTCGCTCGAGCCGAAGTCGTCGCCCCCGCCGGGTTCGGCTGGCGCGCTCGTCCTGGCAGCGCGAGCTCCGGCCGGCTCAGCCGCCCCGTCCTCACGAGGTCTTGGATCCAGTGGCGTAACCGTGTTGGCAATCAACTCGGTCGTATAGCGCTTCTGTCCGTCCTGGCCTTCCCAGTTGCGTGTCTGGAGTCGGCCTTCGACGTAGACTTTCCGGCCTTTGCGAAGATACTCGGCGGTTCGCTCGGCGAGCGGGCCCCACGCCACGACCCGGAACCATTCGGTCTCTTCCTTCCACTCGCCGCTCGCGTCCTTGTAGTTGCGGTTGACGGCGACCGTGAACTGCGTGACCGCCTGGCCATTTGGCGTATACCGCATCTCCGGATCGCGACCGAGATTGCCGATGATCATCGCCTTGTTGAGCGACATCGAGCGTGCCTCCAGCTCCGCTGTGCGTGAGCCTCAGTCGATAGCGGCCGGTGCCGCCTCGCTCTCAGATTCGTCGATCAGCTCGCCCTCCTCGCCGGGCTCCTCGTCATCGGGCGGAAGATCGACCTCCACGTCCGCCTCGGCGTCGCGGCCCCGGGCAGCCCGAACCGGCCGCTCAACGCGGGTGACGAGGTGACGCAGCACTTCCTCGCTGATGAGAAGGCCGCGCTCGAGTTCGGCTATGGCCGTAGCCGGAGCCTCAAACAGGATTACGTAGTACGAGCCCTCGCGATGGTGATCGATGGGGTAGGCCAGTCGCCGGCGGCCCCAGGGGGCCTGCTTGACGATCTGGCCGCCTCCAGCCGCGATGGCACGGGCGGTTCGCTCGAGCGCCCCCTGGACCTTGTCGTCGGCCAGATCGGGACGCAACACGAGCATGAGTTCGTATCGGCGCATGCGCCTGAATCTCCTTCCCATGGGAATGCCCCGATGCGCGAGCGGCAACGCCGGTCGGTCGGAGCCGAAAGGACCGCCGAATTCTAGCAGGGACAGGCCCCGATCCGCTTCCGAGGAGACTTCGAAATGTCGATCAACTTATCCTTCCGATCACCGGCCGGTCCGGGTCTGAGCGACGACGCCCTGATCCTCGCCCTCATCGCTATCGCGGCAGGCGGTCGCCCTCCAGTTGGCCGAGCGGTACGATCCCGAGCACCTGGGCCAGATTGGCACACATCGCTGGCGATGGGCGGCGAGAACGCCTCCCGGCGTCATCGGTCTCGTCACGGGGCACCGCCGCGCGCCGGCGCGGGCCTGGCGCCAGTGGGGCACGACGGCAACGGCCCCTCTGACCGCGCCGCGGTAGCAGTACCAAAGGCCGTGTTCTTCGGCGCGCGACTGGATTATCCTGAGCCGACGCTTGGGTTACCAGGATCTGGGTGCCCCAGGCGCCTGGCCCTGACGTCGCGACGAACGCCAACCGTCGTTTGCGAAAGGAGGCATCATGTTGGTGGCCCTTCACCGCGAGGAAGGACAGGGTCTCACGGAGTACGCAATCATCCTATCTTTCATCGCCTTGCTTGCCATTGTTGCTCTAGGCGTCATAGGTTCTAGCCTCAGCCAAATGCTGAGTTCAGTTGGCTCAAAGATCTAAGGATTCGGCGATCCGGAAGGACACAAACGGGCCGCGAGAGCGGCCCTTCTCTTTTGTTATGCGCTCGAACATACGCGCCCCGTATCGAGCTGGCCTGCCCAGCCTTCGCGTGAAATCCGTCTTCACGCCTCGCCCGAGACGATCGGGCACCGCGCGAGGCGTCGCCATCCGGTGGACCCAGGCCACCGGGCCGTCGGCGCCCGCTTCGAGGCTGGCCACCCACTCCGACCTGCCCGCAGATGGAGATCAGACTGCGATGGGCACGATCCGAAGCGGTCCGAGCTCCCTCCTTCCCGGTCGCGGTTGTCATCCCGAGTTCGAAGACGCATCGGTCAGGGCCGCTGCAGTCAGCAGACAAGGGAGTCGAAACGACGCCTGAGGTGAGTCCCTGGTGCCGGAGCAGGGGTTCGAACCCTGACGCCCTTTCGGGCCGCGGATTTTAAGTCCGCTGCGTCTGCCAGTTCCGCCACTCCGGCACGGCCGCTAGGTTACCGCGCGCCGCGCGTCGCGGTGCTCTGGATATACGTCCCCTGCCCGCATTCGGCTGTCAGCGCCAGCCGCAGGGATTGCAGAGGCGCCAAACGCAACGCCTTTGGTTCATAAGTGCCGGTGGCGCGGCCCCGGCCTTCGCATCTCGACCGGCCATGGCCGCCTATGGGCTGATCCAGGCCACCCGGCGAGCCTTATCGGTCGTTGGATTGGCGCGATCGCGCTGGCAGCTTGTCGCGGGGTTCCCTCTCGGAGCCGCCCATCGAGCGGCCGCCACTAGCCCACCGAAACAGTGTCGGACCCAACAGTCGGCTTCAATGGCGGCGTGGCATCCGGGAGGTTGGAGGCGACGAGCGGATTCGAACCGCTGAATAGAGGTTTTGCAGACCTCCCCCTTAACCACTTGGGTACGTCGCCTCGGACGCGGGCCGGCAAGGGAACCGGCGTCATGAACTCGCTAGACTGGCTGCCCCTCGAGGATTCGAACCTCGCCTAACGGATCCAAAGTCCGCTGTCCTACCACTAGACGAAGGGGCAGAGGCTCGATCGATCGACAGGCAACCGTCCGGGTCGACAGCATAGAAGGGAGTGGAGCGGAAGACGGGACTCGAACCCGCGACCCTCACCTTGGCAAGGTGATGCTCTACCAACTGAGCCACTTCCGCTCGAAAACCGTGCCATCCGTCCTTGGTGCCGAGAGCCAGAATCGAACTGGCGACACCGCGATTTTCAGTCGCGTGCTCTACCAACTGAGCTATCTCGGCCCGGTCTGACGGACTGGTTGCCCGTCGGCGCGAGGAAAGGTACCACGGAGGACCGAAACGCTGCAAGGCAGCCGCCGGGCGCAGGGGGGCTTACTCCAGCCCCGAAAGCTGGCGCACTTCGGACGTGTTCATCGGCGGATCGCCTGTGAGCGCCCGAAGCCGATTGATGCGATCCACGATCGGCGGATGGGTCGAAAAGAGATTCGAGCCGCCGCCCAGTTTCTTGAGTGGATTGACGATGTACAAGTGCTGCGTGGCGCCGTTCGCCGAATGGAGCGGCTCATTGTCGGAGGCCAGCTTGGCGAGCGCGCTCTCGAGTCCATGCGGGTTGCGCGTCAACTCGACCGACGATGCGTCGGCGAGGTACTCGCGCTGGCGGCTGACCGCCATCTGCACGAGCGCTCCGAAGAAGTAGCTGACGACCGACATGACTACCCCGAGAAGGAGCATAACGATCGCCAACCCACCGCCGCCTTCACGATTGTTGCCGCGCCGCCCGCCGCCGAAGAAGAACGTGTATCTCAGGAACAAGCCTGCCAGCAGCGCCATGCTGCCGACCATCACGCCCACGATCAACGTGAAGCGGATGTCGTAGTTCCGGACATGGGACATCTCGTGGCCGAGGACCCCTTGAAGCTCCTCGCGGTTCATCTTCTGGAGCAAGCCGGTCGTCACGGCGACCGAGGAGTGCTGAGGGTCGCGGCCGGTCGCAAAGGCGTTGGGTGAAGGATCCTCGATGATATAGACCTTGGGCATCGGCACACCCGCCGCGATCGCCATCTCGTTAACTACGTCGTACAGGGCCGGGGCCTGTTGCGGGCTTATCTCCTTGGCGTGTGAGCTCGACAGAACGAGCTTATCGCCGCTGTAGTAGGAGAACAGGGCGCTGATGGTGCCGATGCCGACGGCGATGACCAGGGCGCCGATCCCGAACGCCACCTCGTCGCCGCTGCCATAGCCGATGCTGAAACCGATCACGAATCCAAAGGCGGCCAGGAAGGCGATGACTACAAGGGCCAGAAAGAGGGAGTTTCGGCGGTTGGCCGATTCCTCGGAGTAGAAAGTCGTTGTCACGGACATGAAGCCTCAGGCGCGGGGCCGCACCGCCTGGCGCGGCCCCGCTGTTGCCTAGCCCAGGTTGACGACGGGAACCTCAGCGGCTTCCGGCTCGGCCTCGAAGAACTCGCGCTTCGTGAAGCCCATCGGCCCTGCGATGAGGACGTTCGGGAAGACCTGCAGCGAGTTGTTGAACTCGAGGACACTCGCGTTGTAATGCTGGCGGGCGAACGAGATCTGGTTCTCGGTCGTGGTCAGCTGCTCTTGCAGCGACATCACGTTCTCGTTGGCCTTGAGCTGAGGGTAGTTCTCGACCACGGCGAAGAGCGACTTGAGGGCTCCGGTCAGGACGTTCTCGGCCTGGGCTTGCGCGGCCGGGCCCTGCGAGCCCGCGGAGATGGCGTTGCCGCGAGCTTCGGTGACCTGGACCAGGACCCCCTTTTCGAAGTCCATGTAGCCCTTCACAGCGTTGACCAAGTTGGGGATCAGGTCGTGGCGGCGCTTGAGCTGGACCTGGATCTGCGAGTTGGCCTCGTCGACGCGGTTGCGCTTGGTGACGAGACCGTTGTAGATCCCGACCAGGAAGAGCACGAGGACTACCAGGACGACGATGATGATGATCGGGACGAGCATGTCCCTCCTCCGATCGATGTGTGGCCGCAACAGGTGCCGTGCGGAGATTTTAGTCTAGCAGGCGGTTCGTCCGGAGAGTGTCGATCGTCCTGCGCGGTCGTCCGTTCGCTGGCCGAGGAGCGGCTCCCGCCAGCCCCCGAGGTATTGACTCGGTCGGAAGCTCCAAGGTTCGGTTGGTAGGCGACCGCGGATTCGGACCGAAGCCATCCGAAGCCGCATTACTTGTTCAGGCTAACTTCAGTGGCTGAGTGCAGGCTGAATTCCGGTGAACGTTTCTGCAGACGCCACTTCCCTTCTCCGTCGCTTGGCGAAACCCGGTTCCTGGCTCAACCTGCGGTTCACGGACATCTTCCGGAGCGAGGCGGTTATCACCGCGGTAGCAATCGGTCAGACGCTCGGATTCGCCGCTCTGTTCGGGACGTGGCTGGTCGTCGCTTTCGGACCGCTCGTGAGGACACAGCGGGCGCAGGCGGCCGAAGCCGAACCCACTGCCGCCTGAGGCGGAGCACACGGGGACAAACGGGACACGACACGGCGCGGCGCGCCTGGCACAGTCCTGGCCGAGATGGTGGGCGGTGCAGGATTCGAACCTGCGACATCCTCGGTGTAAACGAGGCGCTCTAACCACTGAGCTAACCGCCCCGGAAGCCACATCGGGCGGCGCAAAGGCCGCCTTGCGGCCGGGTTTGAGATCAGGACGAGGGTGGTGCCCAGGCCGGGACTTGAACCCGGATGGATTGCTCCATACGCCCCTCAAACGTACGCGTATACCAATTCCGCCACCTGGGCACGAAGAACTTCCGCGACGGCTCCACGTCGCTGCGCAGCGAACCTGGTGCCGAGGAGGGGATTTGAACCCCTACAGCCTTGCGGCCACTGGCTCCTGAAACCAGCGCGTCTGCCAATTCCGCCACCTCGGCGCACACAACAACCGGTGTTACCGGCCGCTGGCGAGGCGCCAGTCTATCACATCCCAGAACCGACCCGATGGATCGGCGATGTCGTTCGAGACCATATCGTAGACCCTGCTGGAAACGACCAGATCGTATTCGCGGAAGGCCAGCGGCAGGATAGGCAGCGAGGTCGAGAGGTACTGTTCAAGGGTCGAAACGGCCGCCTGTCGGGCTGCCGGGTCGACGGTCTTGCGAACGGTAAGGAGCAGCTGGTCGAGTGCCTTGTCCTGCACGCCCGACACGTTCGAACCACCGGAGCCCACCTGCGACGACAGGAGCAGCGGCCCCAGGTCCGGGTCGAGCCCGACATCGAAATCGACGATCGCCGAATCAAACTGCCCGCTATCCAGGCGCTCCACGTAGGTTGGGGCCGGGACGGCGTCGACTTGTACGACGAGCCCGATCGCTCGCCAGGCGCCGGCAACCTCCAGCGCGGTTCGATAGACCACTGCATTGCTGGCTTCGTCAAGCGTCAGCAGCTCCATGTCGTAAGCTCCCGTGGCCTTAGGACCCGCCCAGCCGGTCGAAGTGAAATGCCAGGCCGCGTCAGTCAGGTCGGCGTCCGCGCCCACCACGTCATAGGGCGTGGTGACGACGGAAGATGGGTCGTACCAGGGCGACCAGTTCGGAATAGGGAGATCGGCCGTGCTGCCCCTGCCTTCCAGAACCGTGGTCAGGAGAGCCTGGCGATCGATCGCGGCCAGGAGGCCGGTGCGGACGTTGACGTCGCGCAGCTCAGCGTGGTCCTGGCGCTGATTGACGACGACGCTGAGCAGGCTGGCCCACTGGTATGGCACGAGCCTCGACCCTGCCGTGGCGAGGGCCGCGTCGGTCGCCTCGGGCGTCAGACCGCCGACGGCATCGAGCTTGCCGGCCCGGAAGTCGGCCGCCGCAGAGGCGGAGTCGTCGTAGAAGGTCAGCTCAATCTCGGCCACGTCGGTGAGATGCGCCCCGCTGGGAAGCGGAACGGCCGTGGGTGTCGCCGTCGGAGTCGGGGTGGGGGTGGGAGCCAGCGTCGGAATCGGCGTCGGGCTAGGGGTCGGCGGCGGCGGCGCGGTGGCATTCGGCGTCTTGGCGGCCTTTGTTGGGGCGGGGGTGCTTGTCGCAAACACGATCGGGCTGGGGCTTGTGCTCGCAGGGGGCGCCGGCGGCTCGGCCAGGGCAAGGGCTCCAGCAACCGAAGCGACTCGCTCAAGGAGCGCGTCCGAGTAATCCAGCTCCAGGATCCGGTAAGGCCCGTCGCCGACAGGCCGCGAACTGTAGCTCGAGTCGGCGAGGCTGGCGACGGGTGTGCCGTGGAGCAGATGCGAAGGCAGGATTCCCAGTTCGGCTTGCTGCAAGAACCCGGCGATTGGAAGCGTCAGCGTGAAGGCGACCGTGTAGGGACCCTCCGCCACGGCGTGGACGCCCTGCCACGACGACCCGACGGGGCCGTCGTACTGGGCGTTCTGAACGAGGCCGACCGTGAACAGCACATCGGTCGAGGTCACGGGTTGCCCGTCTTCCCAGTAGGCGTCGTTGCGCATCTGGAAGGTGTAGGTGAGTCCGTCGGCCGAGACGGCCCAGGTCGCCAGGTCCGGCACTACCGTTCCGTCCGGGCCCGCTTTGACCAGACCGCGGAAGAGCAGCGCAACCAGGTCCTGGTCTGCCTGAGACCGCGCCGTCAGCGGGTTGATCGAACTTGGGTGGCCGAGAACGCCTTCGCGATACGGCATAACAGTACCGGCGAGGGAACTCGAGGCCTGCGGCCCAGATGAGGGCCCCGGAATCACCAGCGCGGCGCCCACGAGGGCCATAACCACGAACAAAGCCACGATGGCGAGGCGGTCGCGGCGATTCATGACTTCGCGTCCGAATCCAGGGCCAGCCTGCGACCGACCTCGTCAGCCGGTGAGAAAGTCCGCTCCAGCCGAGTCGCCCGCAAGATCAAGACTTGGGCAGGACGAAGCTCGCCTCGGAGAAGATGCAGAACAGGATCGCCAGAAGGATCGTGAACTGCCACAGGCGACGCTCGATCCCTCGGCGGCTGCGATACACGGACGAGTCGCCGCCGAAGGTGGCGGACAGCCCCGAACCGCGCGCCTGGAGGAGGATCGCCAGGATCAGGAAGACGCCGATGATGTCCTGGCCGATGGCGAGAGCTGGATTCACGGCTCGAAATGACCTCTCTGTAGGTCCGCCGACAACGGACCGGCGCATGTTAGCACACGACCGCAGCCCGGCGGCTGAGTGAGCCGAGTGACCGCGCGTTGGCCGAGTGACCGCGCGTTGGCCGAGTTGCCGAGGCGCGACGCTTTTCGTCCCCGGCTATGCCTTCGCCAGGAGCGAGTGGCCGGTGACGTCCGGCCAGGGTTCGAGGCCGCCGACTTCGAGTAAGGTCGGAGTCACGTCCGCGAGGCGACCGTCATTGAGACGTTCGCCCTCAAGGAAGCGGCCGATGCCGAGCAGCGGCACCCGGTTGAGCGAGTGCTTCGTGACCGGGTTCCCGGCCTCGTCCTTCATTTCGTCGGCGTTGCCGTGGTCCGCGGTGATAAACAGAACTGCGCCGGGAGCCCCGGGATCAGCCGCATCCACGGCCAAAACCGCGTCGGCGACGCGCCCGAGACACGCATCCACGGTCTCGCAGGCTCTCACCGTCGCGTCCCACACCCCGGTGTGGCCGACCATGTCCGGGTTGGCGAAATTGGCCACGATCAGGTCGTACTTGCCGCCGGCTATCGCCCCAACCAGCGCATCGCAGACGCCCTCGGCGGCCATGGACGGCTGCAGGTCGTACGTGGCGATCTTGAGGCTTGGGATGAGCTGGCGGTCCTCGCCGGGCCACGGTGCCTCGCGACCGCCGTTGAAAAAGTAGGTCACATGGGCATACTTCTCGGTCTCTGCGACGTGAAACTGCGTCCAGCCGGCCTTGCTGACCGCCTCGGCCAGCGACGGCACCACCTCCGGTCCGAAGACCACACGCACCGGCAGATCGCTCTCGTATTCGGCCATCGTGGCGTACAGGATGCCCTTTGGCATCGCCCCGGCCGCGATCCGGTCGAAGCCGTTGAAAGTCGCATCGGCGAGCGCGTGGGACAGCTGCCGGCCCCGATCCGCGCGGAAGTTGCAGTGCAGCACGGCGTCGCCGTCGGCGACCGTCCCATGATCCACGCCATCGATCACCGTGGGCGTGATGAACTCGTCGTTCTCGCCGCGCGCGTATCCACCCTCCACTGCCGCCAGAGCGGAGGCGGCGTGAAAATCGGCCACCCCGTGAACGATGGCGTCGTAGCCCTTTTGGGTGCGCTCCCAGCGCTTGTCACGGTCCATGGCGAAATAGCGGCCGCCGATTGTGGCGATCTTTGCGTCAGGATGGGCGGCCGCCAGCCGCTTCTCCAGATCCGGGACGAACTCGATGGCGGAGCGGGGCGGCGTGTCGCGCCCATCGAGCAGGCCGTGGACTCGAACGCGCTTGACGCCCTGGCCGGCGGCGAGCTCAGCCACCGCGACCAGATGTCGGTCGTTGGCGTGGACGCCACCGGGGCCGACCAGGCTGATCAGATGAAGGGTTTGGTCGTCTTCCTTGGCTCGGGCGCAGAGCTCGAGGAGAACCGGCCGCTTGAAGAAGCTGCCCGACGAGATCGACCTGTCGATCCGAGGCAGGTCCTGCAGGACCTCCTGCCCGGTACCCAGGTTCAGGTGGCCAACTTCCGAGTTGCCCATCTGACCCTGCGGCAGACCCACGAACTCCTCCGATGCCTCGAGGGCGCTGTGCGGCCAGCGGTCCAGGAATCCTCGCCAGTTGGGCATACGAGCCTGCGCGATGGCGTCGGCCCCGGGGTCCTTTCCGATACCGAACCCGTCGATGACCACGAGAACGATCGGGCGGGGGCGGCCGGCGCCGCCATTGGTCGCAGCCGTCATTCCGGCTTGCCTTCGGCTGCGGCGCGGGCCATTGCGGTCACAGCCGCGCGGGCCACCATTCCGGCCATCTCGTCCGGTTTGAGCGACGCGCCGCCGACGAGACCGCCGTCGATGGAGGGTTCGGCCAGAAACTCGGCGATGTTGGCGCTTGTCACGCTGCCGCCGTACAGGACCGGCACACCCTCTGCAGCGTGGCCCCAAGCAAGGTCGGCAGCGAGAGTCGAACGGATTGCCCCGGCCATCGCCGCAGCGTCGGCGCCCGAAGCCGTGCGTCCGGTGCCGATGGCCCAAACCGGCTCGTAGGCGATGACCAGGCCGCCACTCTGCAGAGTCTCCACGTCCTTGCCGGCAAGGGCCCCGCGCAGCTGAGTGGCCACGACCTCCACGGCCCGGCCGGCCTCGCGCTCGGCCAACAACTCGCCTACGCACAGAATCGGGCGAAGGCCTGACGAGATCGCCCGGGCCAGCTTCTTGCCGATCAGCTCGTCCGACTCGAATGCATCTCGACGCCGCTCCGAGTGGCCGAGGATGACCCAGGTAACGAGTCCGGCGAGCGCCGCGGCGGACACCTCGCCGGTGTACGCGCCGGCGAGCTCGTGGTGGACGTTCTGGGCGCCGACGGCGACGTTCTTGCCGGCCAGCGCGTCGCGGACGGCAGCCAGGCAGACAAAGGGCGGGCAGATCACTCGAACCACCGCCGGCTCCTCGGTCCGGGCAGCGATTGTTGCGGCAAGCTCTCCAGCGTCTGCGGGGGTGGTGTTCATCTTCCAGTTGGCGGCAATTATCAGGGGTCTCATGGTCGGAATGATGACAGAGTCACGCGAACCTCCGGAGGGATGTTCGGCCCTTCGAACCGCGACGGTCGGGCCCTCTGCGGGTGTCACTCGGCCCCGAACGGGCGATCGCCGGGCCGACGAGGCTAGTCGGGGCACGTCAGTGGCGGGTCCCGAAACGGCGATCGCAGAGCATGTGGCCGAAACGCGACACCGATAAGTCGGTCCGACGGCCGGTTAGCGGCTCCGCTTGCGTGCCCTGTCGCCGGGCTTCGCGGCCCCATCGTCCGGATGCAGCGCGAGGCGTTCCACTTGTTCCAGGGAGCGCTGGATCGCAGAGCGGTGGAAACCGAGACGCTCCGCCAACTCCGTGAACGTGGCTTCGGGCTCCTCCCGGCGAGCGGCCGCAACCAGCCGGACAACGTACGGCTGCTCGGCCAGGCGGCCGTCGGCTTCGAGCGCGTCGATGGCCTCGAGCTGGCGCGCGGCCGCGGCCACGGCCCGCTGGAGGTTGGCCGATTCGGCGTTGATGACACGATTGAGGTCGCCCCTGACCGACCGCGAAACCTGCCGAGCCTCCAGTTCCAGCAGCGCCGAGCCGCCGCCCACGAGCTTGATGAACGTGGCGACCGTCTCCACGCTCTTCCAGGTGACAACGCCACGACCACGCCGGAGGCGCCAGGCCGCCGGCATCCCGAGACCGTTGAGTTGCTCGCATAGGAGTCGCGCCTCGTCGGCCGGAAGAACGAACTCCAGGTGCGTTCGGCCTGAGGCGAGGCTCAGCGAGCCGTGAGCGAGGAAGCGACCCCGAAGGTAGGCGATGCGGCAATGCTCCGGGGCTCGGGCCCAACCGAACTGCGCCGGCGCAGGGACGGCCCTGCCGTCCACCTTGTCATTCGACTCCCCTGCGCGAACGCGGCTCAGGCGCAGAGTCACCCGCGCGATGGTCCGGCGTCGCGGCTCGAATGCCCCCGCGAGGCCGGCCGATTCCGCGGCCCGACAGCACCGCCGTGGCGGATCTACGGCCGCCAGTTCGGCGCGGAGAGAGTCGACGAGGTCCCGTTCCGCAGTCGTCATGCAACCGACGCCATCGTCATGTCGCCGGCGCGGGCCGCCGCTGCGCCGCACTGCCACCGCGCCGGGAGGCGGCGCCGGTGCGCACGTCCACTACGCCGTCCGGGGTACTCGGGAGCGACGCCGGCCGTAGGACTCCCGCTCGTACACGTGCATGACCGCGGTGGCCAATCGTGCCGGATCGTGGTGGTGGGCATTGTCCGGATCGACCACGTCCTCCAGGACGAGACGCGGCATAGCCGAGTCCGGCAGGGCGGCGACCGGCGGCCAGCGCAGCTTCACCGGCTCGGCCTCGTAGCCGCCGGGCCGCTTCGCGTCGAAGCGGTTGTTGGCGAGGACGACGTCGATCCATCCTCCTCCGGTGTGCCGCTCCAGCGCCGCGACATGGTCGGTCAGGTCATAGCCCTGCGTCTCGCCTTTCTGCGTGGCCACGTTGCAGACGTAGAGCTTGACCGCGGTCGACGATCGGACGGCAGCACGTAGCTCGGGTAGCAGCAGGCTCGGCATGATGCTCGTGTACAGGCTGCCTGGCCCGACCACGATCAAGTCGGCCTCGTCGATGGCTCTCCTGGCGTCTTCGCCAGCCGGCACATTCGCCGGCGTGAGCCAGACGCGGTCGATCCCGGACAGCTTCGCGATCTCCGACTGTCCGGCAACCTCGACCCCGCTGAGCAATCGAGCGTGCAGCGTGACCGCCGAACCGGTCGCCGGCACGACCTGGCCGCGCACCGCCAGGACCCGATTCATCTGGCGAACGCCCTCCTCGAAGTCGTCGCCCTGGACCGACGCCATCGCGGCCAGCAGCAGGTTCCCGACCGTGTGGCCGCCCAGGCTGGCCTCACCGTCACCCGGGAAGCGGTACTGCAGCAGCTCGGCCATCAGCGGCTCCGAGTCAGCCAGGGCGGCGATGCAGTTGCGGATGTCGCCCACCGCCGGGATGCCGAGCTCCTCGCGCAGCCGGCCGGACGACCCGCCATCGTCGGCAACCGTGACCACGGCCGTGATGTTGCTCGTATGTTCTTTGATCCCGCGCAGCAAGGTGGACAGCCCGGTCCCGCCGCCGATGACGGCGATCTTTGGGCCTCTCGACAGGAACCGCTTCTGGTAGATGACCTCCACCAGCGGCTGGTCTCCCTCGGCCGAGAGGAAGGGCCCCATCAGGACTCGAACGGCACGCCACGACCCGTAGACGAACAGCCCAACGCCGACGGCGCCGACGAGCGCGCCGCGCATCCAGTACGGCATGAACTGGAGCGTGAGCACGTACAGGAAGCTCTGGCCCGGGCCGGAGAAATCGTACTCTCGGTAAACCTGGCGCAGCAGAAGAGCGCCTGCCAGGGCGAGCAACAGCTCGCCGGCGAAGACGATGACGAGCCAGCGCTTCAAGCCGATCCCTGGTTCGAGCCAGCGCCGCAGAACCGACCGGCTGACACGAATCCTCGGCAGCTTCATTCGCGTTCGAGCTCCCGATGGAAGACGGCCACTGTGCCGAAGCCGCGCTTTTCCAACCACCTGCGCAACTCCTCAGTTATGACGATGGAGCGGTGGTATCCGCCGGTGCAGCCGATGGCGATCGTCAGGCGTGTCTTGCCCTCGCTCCGGAAGCCGGGCACCGTCAGCTCAAGAAACTTGCTCAGGAACTCAAAGAACTGCCGGGCGATGGGCTGGCCCATGACGTAGTCGCGCACGGCCGGCGTCAGCCCCGACAGGTGTCGGAGAGTATCGATGTAGTAGGGGTTCTCCATAAATCTGACATCGAAGACGAGGTCCGCCTCGAGTGGAACGCCGTACTTGAAGCCGAAGCTGATCAGCTGGAAGACGAGCCCTTCGTCCGCTGGGGCGTCCTCCAGGTTGGCGAAGATGCGCTCCTTGAGCTGGCGCAACGACAGGTCCGAGGTGTCGAAAACGACATCTGCGTCGGTCCGCACGGGATCCAGCAGTCGGCGCTCTTCGGCGATCGAACCGGCAATGCCGCGACGCCCGCCGAGCGGGTGGCGGTGGCGCGTCTCCGAGAAGCGCCGGATCAGGACGTCGTCGCGGGCCTCGAGAAAGATGACGCGTGGCTTGATGCCGCGGCCCTCCAATGCGCCACGCATGGCGGCCAGCGCGAGCGCAGCGTTGCCGGCCCGGACGTCCAGCACGATAGCAACCTTCTCGAAGCGCTGGCGATCGATGGAGACCAGTTCGGCCAGATCCGGTAGAAGCTCGCCCGGGACGTTATCCATGCAGGTGTAACCGAGGTCCTCGAACAGCTTCGTGGCTGCGGTCTTGCCGGCACCGGATAGCCCGCTCAGGATTACGACGCGCTGCCGGTTCTCCGGCCGGGGCGCCCGGCGAGTTCTCGCCCGGCGGGCCGTGGCCTGGCTTCCGTCCTCGGTCACGCGGGCCGCGTTTCCGTGCCCGCGGCTTCCAGGTCGGGTCGCGGGCACGCGTCGCGTCCCTGGCACGAGCCCGACCTCGTCGGTCGCTCCGTCGACGCCCGTTGCCGCGGCGTCCAACCTGCCGTCCATGAGCCCAGTGTATCGCGCGCTGATACCAGGACGACCGTCCGTCCGCCTCAGGTCCACGCGGAGGGCATCCCTCGCCGGCGCCTGACGACCAGGCTCCGCGCGAGGCGGTCGTGGACCCCTTGCCTGCCGTCGTCGCGCATCTGGCTGGCAAGCAGACCGACCAACCAGAGGGCGGCCACGACTGTCAGCACGTTGGCGAGATCGGACGCCACGCCGACGAACGCCCAGCCGAAAAGGGCGAGCCACCGGACCGCGGCCCGGAACCAGGACAACAGCTCGGGTCCGCTCACGTCGACCACCCGCAGGCCCAAGAGCCGTTGCCCCACTGTCGCGCCGCGTATTCTCCACATTGGGATCGCATATATCGCCGAGAAGAGGGCGAGGAGCGAATAGGACCACACCGGGTCGAGGTAGTAGGTCGACGCGGTCCAGGTCGAACCGTCGTCATTGATCATCGTTCTCGTCGTCGCGTGCCATCCTCCGAGAACCACCGCAACGACGCTCACGAGGACAAACAGAAGAACCAGGTCGACCAACCACGCCGCGGACCGGCGCCCGGTTGAAGCCACTTCCCAGGCTTCGCGGCCGATTGGAGCGGCGGCATGAACCTGGGTCATTGGTCGTCTCCTCTCAGCCGGCGATGCGCAGGCGTGCGGACCACTCACGGGCCGCGAGCGCCAGAAGTTCGGCGATATCTGTGGGGGCGGCCCCGGCCGCTCCGCGGCCGCCAGTCGCAGGACTCGCTGCCCTGCCCGCCGCGCCCGAGATGCCACGAGATACATTGACCAGGAGACCGCCGCCGAACCCTCCACCGGCCGGCGCCGCCACCGCCGGGCCGAACCGCAAGACTGGCTCGACTTCCCCACCCTGCGCGCCCACGCCGGGCACCAGCAGCGCCAGCCCCGGAGCGATACCGCGAATACGTTCCAGCTCCGCGGGCGCGGTAGCGCCGACGACCAGGCCCACCGTTCCGCCCGGACCCCAGCTTTGCGCTCGCCGGGCGACCCGTGCGTATACCGGCTCCGCCGGGGCGCCGATGGTCGGGTCCGCAGCCACTTCGAGACCTTGGAACTCCCCCGCTCCGGGGTTCGACGTGCGGCAAAGGAGATACGCGAAACGGTCGCTTCGCTCGAGCAGCGGCTCGATGGCTTCCGAACCAAGGTATGGATTGGCCGTGACTGCATCGGCACCCAGGATCTCGTACAGCGCCACGGCCTGTCTTACTGCGGTCGTTCCGATGTCGCCGCGCTTGGCGTCGGCCACGAATAGCACGTCCGCCGGTACGCGCCCGCGCAGGCGTTCGAGGGCCGCGATGCCCGCCGACCCGAACGCCTCGAAGAACGCCAGGTTCGGCTTCACCGCAGCGGCATACGGCATCGCCGCGTCGAGCAGCACTTCGCAGAAGCGTTCCATCCCTGCCAGGGTCGCGGGAAAGCCGTCGGGAAGCGCCTCCGGCTGTGGGTCGAGTCCGACACAGAGAACGGAGCCGACGTGTCGGCTGCGGGCTGCCAGGCGCGCGAGATACGTGCTCATGCACCCGAAGCGTAGCCCACGGACGCTCGTCCTATCGGGATGATCGTGACGGGGCCAGCAACGCATAGCTGAGGCTGCACAGACGCCGACGCGCCGGCTGCGGAGGCACGCGGCGGTCGCCACTGGTGTCACCCGTGCCAGAGCAACCTGCCGTGGAAGGCCTTGAGCAGGCTACACTCCTGGACCGAGCTGTGAGCCTTCGGGCGCGACGTCGATGATCTCGAGCTGGATCGAATCGAAGCCTCCGAAACTCCGGCTCGCCGCCCGAGCTACGACGTCGATCCGATCGCCCTCATGAAGCATCGCCACCAGATCCGGCCGGCGGAATGCGACCGCGTCAAGCACATCGCGGCTCCGACGGAGGACGAGCTGGGTATGGCCGCCATTCGCTGAACGAACCCTGAGAACCCGCAATCCGGTGACCGCGACGGTCGGCAGTGGGTTGCCCTGGCCGGTTGGGGCGAGCAGACCGATCTCACGGACCAGGGCGTAGTCGATCGAATCGGCCGGCAGAACCAGGTCCACGATCAGCTCCGGCGGGCCCGCCGGCTGAACCTCGGCAGCAGCGATTCCCAGGAAGCGCTCGGCAAAGCCGGGCCACTGGTCTGCAGCTATGTCGAAGCCCGCGGCGGCGCGATGGCCGCCGTGGCGGATCAGGAGATCGCCGCAGGCTATCAGCGCTTCCGCGAGGTTCAAGCCACCGCCGCTCCGGCACGAAGCGCGGAGAGTGCCCGCCTCCCCGTCGAGGGTGGTCGCGACCACGGCGGGCCGCCCAAAGTCTTCGGCGAGGCGGCCCGCGACCAGGCCGACGATACCGACCGGCCACTCCCCACGGAGGAGCAGCGCGGCCGGAAGGTCCGCAGGGGCTGCGGCGGTGAGGGCCGTGGCGCCAGGAGTGGCCTCGTCCGCGGCGGCTCCGGCGGTATCGCGCGCTGGCCCGAGGCCCAGCATGCGTCTGGCGTCGGCAAGCGCCAGGCGAGTCATCTCCCGGCGGTCAAGGTTGGCCTTCTCGATCTCGGAGGCCAGTTCGTCCGCCTCGCCCCGGTCGCCCGTGAGAAGAAGACGGGCCGCGCGGGCCGCTTCCCCCACCCTGCCAGCAGCATTGAGCCGTGGCGCGATCGCGAAACCGATGTCGTCGAGGTCCAGGCGATCGCGGGAGATGCCGGCCCGTACGAGCAGGGCCACCAGGCCGGGACGGGCCCCGGCGCGGAGCTGCTCGAGCCCGAGGCGAGCGATAGAGCGGTTCTCACCGAGGATCGGCGCCACGTCTGCCACGGTCCCAATGAGAGCCAGGTCCGCCAGGGCCCGGACGGCTTCCGGCAGTCGGCTGGGCCCGCTCGCCGCGTCGGTGGCAGCGTTCTTCGCAGCAGTAGCCGCGCCACTCCCGGTGCCGAATGAGCCCCCGCCCGCGGCGCCGAGTTCACCGATCAGCAGGTGCGCAACCTTCCAGGCCACGCCGGCACCAGTCAGCGCCCGCTCCGGATAGACACTGTCTTCGCGCACCGGGTTTACCACGGCTACGGCCGCTTCCGGCCAGGTGGCCGCGTGGTGATGGTCCGTCACGAGCACGTCGATCCCGCGGCCCCGCGCCAGCTCGATCTCAGCGGCGCTGCTCGTGCCACAGTCCGCGGTCACGATCAGCGTTCGGGCTTCAACAGCCGCCCGCTCGATCGCCCGAAGCGACAGCCCATGGCCATCCGCAAGTCTCTCAGGGACATACGGTGCAACGTCCAACCCAAGTGAGCGCAACGCCAGCACGAGAATCGACAGGCCGGTCAGGCCGTCCGCGTCAAAGTCGCCGTACACGAGGACCCGCTCGCCTCGTGCCCGGGCCTCTGCCACCCGGCGGAGAGCGACATCGGCATCGGGAAGCAGCTTGGGGTCGAGCAGACCCTCTTCGGCCGGGGCGAGGAACCGAGCCAGATCGTCGGCAGTCGCCACGCCGCGGGTCGCCATGAGCGTCAACAGCCGCGGCGAAATGCCCCGTTCGGCAGCCAGGGCGCGGCACGCAGGATCGACCGGGGCGGAAGGGGCGAGCCGCCAGCGAAAACTCGAAAGGATCATGGCGTCCAGGATGACATCAGGCGCTCAACCTCGGCGTATCTGCGACTCACCGAGCCAGTGAGCGCACCGCGCGTCGGCGCTTCAGATCGGAGTCACTCTCCCGGGCCACTCCCCGGCGCCGGCGGCCTATCAGGCCCGCTTGGCCCCGCGCAGCGCGGTCAGCCGATCGGCTCGCCGGCGATCTTCCCACAGCTGCCAGACCACGAGCAGCGGGCTGGCGTTGAAGATCGACGAATACGTTCCCGAGATGATGCCAATGAGCAGCGCGAGAACGAAGTAGTGGATCGATGCCCCACCGAACAAGAGCAGCGCTGTCAGCGTGACCACGACCGTCAGGCTGGTGTTGATCGACCGGCCGAAGGTCTGGAGGATCGAGTGGTTGACGATTTGATCGAACGGCTCACCGGCATGACGCGCTTTGTTCTCGCGAATCCGGTCGTACACGACGATCGTGTCGTGGACGCTGAATCCGATGATAGTCAGCATCGCCGTCACGAAGAGGGAGTCGATCTGGACACCGAAGAGCGTGCCGAGGATCGCGAAGATCCCGACGACGACGATGACGTCATGGGCCAGCGCGACCAGGGCCGTGGCCCCGAACTTGATGTTTCCGAACCGGATCCAGACCCAGATCAGGATGCCGAGCGATCCGAGCAGGATCAGCTGCACCGCCTGCTGAATGAGCTGGGCGCTGATGACCGGACCGACCGTCGCGGTCTCACGCGTGCATGAGATGGGGCCGAGCTTCGGATCGGCTTGCATAGCCGCAGCGATGGTGGCCAGTTTGCCCGTCGTCGGAATGACTCGCGGGCATCCCTTGCCGTTCTGATCGACGCTGTTGACGATCGGCGTCGGGCTTGCGCTGGGAGCCGGCGAGGTGGACGCAGACGCGCTGGGCGAGGCGGATGGTGGAGCGCTGGGCGAGGCGGATGGTGGAGCGCTGGGCGAGGCGGATGGGCTCGGCGACGGGCTGCCACTGGCCGCCGGGCTGCCGCTGGCCGCCGGGCTGCGACTGGCACTTGCTGCTGCCGAGGCGCTTGCGCTCGCTACGGCCGAGGATGATGCGCTCGCCGCGGCCGATGCGCCTGCCGAGGCGCTTGCGCTCGCTACGGCCGAGGATGATGCGCTCGCCGCGGCCGATGCGCCTGCCGAGGCCGATGCAACCGCCGAGGCATTCGGCGTCGGGATCGGCGTCTGCTGCGGGAAGAGATCGACGCGCTTCGTCCGGATCGTGAAGTAGTTGGACGTGTCCTCGCTGACCTCCGCGTCGGTGACACCCTGGCTGACCATCACCGCCTTGACTTCGGCGGCAGAGGCGTTGACGTTCTTGAACTGGACCTCCCACACCGTGCCGCCGGTGTAGTCGACGGAGAACTGGAGGCCCACCTTCCCGTTTGTGATGGGAGTCAGGAGAATGAAGATGAACCCGGGGACGACGATCAGGCCCGAGAAGAGGAAGAACCAGTTGCGCTTGCCGATGACGTCAAACACGTCCGCGGGCCTCCCGCCGGCCAAGCCGACCGCCTACGGCCCTCGCCTGGAATTCCTCGTCGCTCACGCCGAAGAGCCAGGCCTTCTGAGCAAACTGCTGCCGGACCACGAGGCGCAAGAGCGTCCGCGACATGGTGACGGCGGTGAACATCGAGGTCGCGACGCCGATGATCAGGACCAGGGCAAAGCCCTTGATCGTGGACGATCCGCCGAAGTACAGGATCGAGGCGGTGATCAGAGACGACACGTTGGAGTCGAGGATCGAGTTCCAGGCTCGGTTGAAGCCGGCCTCGACCGCGGTCACCAGCGTCTTGCCGGTTCGCAGCTCTTCCTTGGTTCGCTCGAAGATGAGGATGTTGGCGTCGACCGCCATGCCTACCGAGAGCACAAAACCCGCGATGCCGGCGAGGCTCAACGTCACCGGGATGATGCGGAACAGCGCGTACACTGCCAGCCCGTAATAGGTTAGGGCGACGCTAGCAACGAGGCCGGGCAGCCGGTAGTAGACCAGCATGAAGAGAAGAACCAGGCAGATGCCGATGGCGCCGGCGAAGAGAGTCTGATCCAGGAAGCTCTGGCCGAGAGACGCCGGGATGGTCTCACGCTGGACCTCGGTTACTGGGTAGGGCAACGCGCCGTACTCAAGGACGGTGGCCAGCTGCTTGGCGCTGGCGGCAGTGAAGCTGCCGCTGATGACGCCACTGCCGTTGGTGATGGCGGAGGCGATGTAGGGCGTCGACACGACTTTCGAATCGAGGACGATGGCGAAGTAGTCGTTCACGTGCGCGGCGGACCAGGTCCCGAAATCGGTGGCCGCCTGGCCCTTGAATGCGAACGCGACCTGCCAGCCATTCGTGCTGTCGTATTGGGCGGCGATGGCGCCCGGGTCGAGCTGGCTCCCAGTGAACTGGGCCGGCAGCGTAGGATCTATCGCCGCGTTCGCCGCCGGGAGCGCCGTCGAACCGGCAGTCCCGCTCGAACCGCCGGTTCCGTACTGGGCGGGCGGGAGCAGGACGAACTCGAGGTTGCCCGTCTGCCCGACGAGATCGGCGACGGCCTGGGCGTCCGCTGCCCCCGGCACTTCGACCACGACCTCGTTGTTCTGCTCCGTCTGGACGACCGCCTCGGTCAGGCCGCTCGAGTTGACGCGGTCCTCCATGATCGTGCGGATCTCTTCCATCGCTGTGGAGTCGGGCTGCTGACCGTTCGCGGGCAGGGCCTGGTAGGTGATCGCGGAACCGCCCTTGAGGTCGAGTCCCAGCAGCGTCTGGAGCGGCTGGGCGAATCCGCCGTTGATGTTGTCCAGGACGACGAACTTCGCGTTGGGCACGAAATCCACGTAGAAGGCCAGCAGACCAATGGCCAGGATCAGGAGGGGCAGCAATCTTCGCACGAGGCGGGATGATAGCAGGGTTCGGGTGGGCGGCGCGTCGCCTGTCGCTGCTCAGTGATTCTGTCAGTTCATCTGCTCAGTGATTCTGTCAGTGCCCGCCGGCTTGGAGCTTTGGAGCCACAGCAGAAACGGGCTGTCGAGTGAACATCGCAATCATCGGAGCAGGGAACGCCGGCAAGGCCCTGGGCTCGTCCTTCGGCAAGGCGGGCCACCACGTCGTCTACGCCGCCCGGAGCGATGACAGCAGCGAGGGCGCAGCCGAGCGACTGGGGGTTCGGCGGCTCCGAGCCCGGCCCAGGCGGCCGGCGCGGCCGGCACCATGGTCCTGCCGTGCTCTACGTGGCGGCAGCTGGCGAAGTCGCTGAGGCTCTCGCGCCACAGGTGAGGGGCAAGATCGTCATCGATGCGACGAACCCACTGAAGCCGGACGGCTCGGGCCTCGCGTCCGAACGCGGGCTATCGGGAGCCGAGACCATCGCCTCGTGGCTGCCCGGCGCCCCCTTCAAACCGTGATCTGGCTGCGGGCAGATCCAGCAGCTTGCGGTGTGGAGACCGAAGAGCGTGCCGACGGCAGCGCGACGGTCTGCCTCCAGGCGTGGGCAGCCTCTTATCCAACTGACGGTACGCGTCTGGACGGTCCCGCAGGGAAGAAGGGCCGACGGTCAGCCCAGTGCGCGCCGGATGGCGGGCACGTCAGCGCCGCCCAGCACAAGCCGACAATCGCCGGTGATGTAGAGCAGGTCGATGTTCACGCCCGCCTCTGCCACGCTACGCAGCACGGCCGCCGCCGACCCCGGCTGGTTCTGGACTGGGGTGACGACGACCAGGCGCTCCGCCTGGATCTCGAGGCTCGCGTCGAGGAGCGCCCGGCGCGCCCGCTCGGGCTCCTCGACCAGCACGTGGTACACGCCCTGGCCTTCGCACACGTAGCCGCACGCGCCCTCGATGTTGATGCCGGCCCGTGCCAGAGCATCGCTCGCGCCCAACAGAGTGCCGGGCCGGTTGACCAGGGCAACGGTCAGATCGGTCGTCATACCTCGCCTCCCAGCCAATACGAAGCTGGACCGATGGTATCACCGGGGTGCCGCAATCTCGGGAGCGCCGCGGCTTCCCTTGCGGCCGAGCGGGACCCAAGCCGGCAGGGGCGAACGAGAAGCGGGCACCAGGTAGTCATCGTGTGCCCCAGAGACGACGCGCCTGGAATGGCGGGTCAGCGCAGCTACGGCTCCGGCTCGGCGGCCTCGCCGAAGGCAGGGCATCAGGCGCACCGAAGTCCGGCGGCGTTGGGGGTGCCTGGTGTGAAGCGGAGCCAGCTGCCTCCGGGAGCTTCGGAGCACTCGCGGCTCAGGGGCGCAAGTGCTGGACGATGGACCGGTCCAAAGCGACGCAACTGCTGGCGAAGGACGCGGACGGTAGCAGACGGCACTTCACGTCAGGCCTGCCCGTCAGCCCGATCGTGACCAGGCGAATGAGGGGCTTTCTCGTCTCCTCAAAAGGGCCTCGAGCCCGGCGCGGTCGGGCTATGGAGTCCGATGCGCCCGCAGGAACGCCAGCGTGCGTTCGTTGAAGGCCGGCACGTTCTCGTAGATCGCTGCGTGGGCGCAGTCCTCGAAGACGTGGACCTCGCTGCCCCGGATCGACCGGAAGGCCGGCTCGAACCGCGTCGAGCAGACGAGATCCCAGCGGCCGAACGTGACGAGGGTCGGCGCGTCGATCTTCGACAGCTGTGCTTCGGCGTCGTGCGAGAGGACGGCCGCCGACTGGCGCAGGAACGCGTCGAGGGGCTGCTTCGGACGGCTGCGCACGAAGGCCGCCAGCGAGTCGACGTAGTCGGGCTTCGCGGCGTACAGGCCGGGGGTCAGGCACCACGGCAGGATGCCGGTGATGACCATCTCGGTGACATCACCCAGACCCTTGGCGAGGCCGCGCCAGCTCTCCACCACGGTCTTGAGGAACGGGTCGGTCTTCGGCCAGGCGCTGTGGAGCGACAGCGAGGCGACGCGCTCGGGGTACTTGGCGGCCAGCCAGATCCCGGCTGCGGCCCCCAGCGACAGCCCCATCACGTGCGCATGCTCGACGCCCAGGACCTGCATGAAGGCGGCCACATCGTCGGCGATGAGCTCCGTCGAGTACGGAGCATCCGGCTTGTCCGACTCTCCCGCTCCTCGGGGGTCGATCGAAATGCAGCGGAACTCCTTCGCGTAGTCGGCGACCTGAAACGCGTAGCAGGCGTTGTCGGCTGCGAGGTAGGGGATCAGGATGAGCGGCTCCCCCTCTCCCTGGACCTCGTAGTTGATCGCAATCCCATTTGCGGTAACCTTCGGCACTTCGCACCTCCGTCGGTCAGAGCTTAGACCCGCTGGACCCATTCCAGAAGCGCCTTGCGACAACGGACGGGCGTGGTTCCTGGGGGCGTGCGCCAGGTTTGCCTGCCCCGGATCCTCGGTTCTCGCGCGGGGCACACGACCTGAGTGGATCCGCCGCGTACTTCAGTCGCACGCACACGACCCGTCCGCGATGGAGTCCCCCATCCCCCCTCGGCACGATCTACTCCGCTTGGGCGTGTCTCTCCGCGCCGGCGGTGAGACCGAGCTCGCAGCCTCGATCGCCAACTCTCACCAGCTCGATCCGACTCGACTGCCGCGGCGTGCGGTGAACGAGGTGACGGCCTCAGGCGAGCGGGCCGTTCCACCTCCGAGCGGGGCGTCGTAGGGCTCCGAGTCGAGCTGCCGCGAGTCATTGGAAGGCCCGGCCTCAGGGACGTTCCGGCGGCGTCCGCGCAAGGACATCCAGACCAACGCCACGGCCAGGAGGATGGCGAGGCCAATGGCCACGACTGGCGCGCTCGGCAGCGGCGTGGCAGCGCGGAACGGGTCCGCGCGCCGCGCAGCTGCGCAGTACCCTGAGCTATCGGCAAGCGCACTCACGGGAGATCAGCATCGGCTTCCTGAAGCGCCTCTTCGGGGGCGCTCGACCAAACACTGCCGCGGAGATTCGGTCGGGAGCCACCGACAGGGCGACGTCCGACTCGGAGAGCGTGGTGCCGGGCGAGCCGCTTGCGACTCCGACCGCGCTCCCGCGCGGCGCGACCGCGGCGTGCCCGTACTGTGCGACGCTGCTGGATCCCGCACCCGAGCGTGGGCGCCTGTGCCCGCGCTGCCGGCGGCGGATCGTCGTCCGCCGGGTCGACGGCAGGCGCGTGCTCCTCACCACGGAGGCGCTCGACGTCTTCGAGGCCGAGCGCGACCGCGAGACCAATGAGCGCACCTGGACCGACGAGCGGCGTCGCTGGCTTGCACTGGCGAAAGGCGTGTCGGCGCCGGTCAACCGGGTCGCCCGGCTCGTCGCGTTGCGGCCCTCGGAGGCAGTCGTGGTGGCATCGAAGGACCTGTACCTGGCCGCCGCCGAGCGCGCCGTACGGATATCACGGCGGGACAAGCACTGGGACGCCGTGGCGCGGATCAGGCGCGAGCAGGCGGCCGCCCTGTATCGGGCCTCCGGCTCCGCCATCCCGCCTCCCGACGAGGTCGTGATGCTGCACCGTGCCTGGTCGGCGGCGGCGCTGCGCTCGCTCGTCGGGTTCGGGGCACAGGTCGAGCTGGTCGCCGCCGGCTGCTGCGCGATCTGTGAGCGCGACAACGGGCGAGCCTTCCGCATCACCGCCGAGCTGCGGGCGCAGCGACTTCCGCATGCGGGCTGCCCGAAGGGCCTGTGCCCGTGCGACTGGTGGCCACTGCCTTATGCGAAGGCGCCTGGGCGACGGGTTCGACGCCGCGCCTCGCCCCGGGCCGGCCCGGTCCCCGCGCCCGCGGCCGAGCCGTCGGCCGACCCCGTTTCAGCCGTCGAGTCCGACCATCCACGCGTTCAGACCGTTCGACTGGACGGTCTCGATACGGCATTAGCTCGCTGAAATCCGGGCCGGTCAGGAAGTGCCCGGGGATGAGACAAGAGGGAGTCAAAGACCCGCTGCCTGGACCAGCATGATCTCCAGCGGCAGGCCCGAGCCAGGGCGTTTGGCGGCGCGGAAAGCGCGATCAGCACCACGTGTTCGCATCGGACCGGCAGTGTGCAGCCTATCGCGTGTGGGTCCTTCGATAATTGCGGACTTGTACCCCGTTTGCTGCCGCTCAAGCCATTGATCGAGCCGCTGCCAACGCCCGAGGCCGAGACTACAGGCGGATTCTCGTCGGGCTGTTCGTACGGCGCGGCAAGACGCCCGACCAGGTCGGTGCACCCTAACATCGCCGAGGGATCAGATTTGGAGGACGGTCCGGGCGAAGCTCAGGGGACCGGCTCGCCGTCGAACGCCTGACGCAGCGCGGCGATGTCGATCTTGGTCATGCGCAGCATCGCCTCCATCGCTCGGCCGGACCGCTCCCGGTCTGGATCGCTCAGCAGCTCGCCGAGCTGGCGCGGGACGATCTGCCACGAAAGGCCGTAGCGATCCTTCAGCCAGCCGCACTGCCCCGGTGATCCGCCACCTTCAGTCAGGGCGGTCCAGAGGCGGTCGACCTCGGCCTGGTCCTCGCAATCGAGGACGAACGAGATTGCCTCGGTGAACGGGAACTGGGGACCGCCATTCACGCCCGTAAACGACCGACCGGCAAGAGTGAAGTCCACGAGGAGCACCGCTCCCGCCGGCGTGCTCGGATTGTCCGCCGGGGAGCGCCGTACGTTGTCGACCCGACTGCCGGGCAGCAACGACACGTAGAAGGTCGCTGCCTCTTCCGCGTTGCCGTCGAACCACAGACACGGTGTGATCTTCGACATCTCTGTTCCTCGACATCTCTGTTCCTCGCACGAGGTGATGGCGGCTTCTCCCCGGCCCCGCATATTTCTGCCCGAAGTTGATCTTCAGCATACGCATGCGAAGCGCGCGTCCGGCTCTGTCTCACAGGCCAAGCCCCATCCTCTCCACGGTTATGACCGCACCCCGCGGTACGCAGCTCTCGACTTGCCGGCCCTCACATCCGACTCCCCCGAGGCGGTCCTCATCCTCGTAGCCGGCACCCTTCGACGGTCCCGTGACGACGCCGCGATCGTGCTGCAATCGGCGGCTGGCTGAGTGATGCTCCCGGCGGTCGGTCGAGTCCTGATCGCGGATGCTCTGGCCCTCCTTCGCCGATCTCGGCAAGACGTCCGAGCGGCGGCAAGTTCTACGGCGGGTTCTGTCCGCACGTGACGGTGGCACGGTTGGCGCCGACCGGCATCCACGTCTTTCGGCCTACACTGCGAAGCTCCGCCGAGACGCCGCGTCCGTTCCGGCTCTCGTCAGGTGCGCAGCTCCTACCGCTCGAGCCCCGCCTTGATCTTCGCGGCCAGTGTTGGACCAATACCGGAGACGGCCGCAACCTGTTCCACCGGCGCCTCGCGCACCTGTCTCGCCGAGCCGAAGACTCGCAGCAGGGCAGCCCTGCGCTTGGGTCCGACACCGGGGATCTCATCGAATGCGGACCGGGTTGCAGCCCTGGCCCGCATCGATCGGTGGTAGGTGATGGCGAAGCGGTGCGCTTCGTCGCGGAGCCGCTGCATCAGATAGAGCGCCGGCGAAGTCGTCGGCAGCAGGACCGGCTCATCGCGCTCGGGCAGGAAGATTTCCTCGCGCTCTTTGGCCAGCCCCACGACCGCCAGATCGTGATAGCCAAGCTCGTCGAGAGTCTTCTTGGCCGCCGACAACTGCCCCTTGCCACCGTCGATCACGACGAGGTCGGGCAGCTGCCAGCGCAGCTCTTCCTCATTGCCCTCTTCCCCGGTCCTCACGCGGCGAAAGCGGCGCCGCAGCACCTCCTGATGGCTTGCGAAGTCGTTGGCGCCCTGCACTTCCTTGATGCGGAAGCGCCGGTACTCGCCCGTCCGCGGCCTGCCCTCTTCGAAGACGACCATGCTACCGACCGACTGGGCCCCCTGGAAGTTGCTGATGTCGTAGCACTCGATGCGGTGGGGGGCTCCCGGGAGACCGAGCGCTTCGGCCAGTTCCTCGAGCGCAACCAGCGTCTTGCCCTGGTCCGCCAGCCAGCGCGCGTGCTCCCGCGCGAGCGTCTCCGTCGCATTGCGGGTGGCCAGCTCCAGCAACTCGCGCTTCTGGCCGCGCTGCGGAACCCGAAGGTGGACGGCCCCGCCCCGACGGGCGGCCAGGAAGGTCTCGAGCTCCAGGGCATCCTCTGGGAGCGCGGGCATGAGCACAGCCGGCGGAACTGAGGTGGCCCGCTCGTAGTACTGGAGCACAAAGCCCGCCAGCACGGCCGCGTCGTCCGTCTCGCGAGGGGCATCGAGCAGAAAGACGTCCCGCCCGACCATCTTGCCGCTGCGGACCGCGAAGAGCTGAACCGCGGCCTGAGTGTCCTGGCGGGCCAACCCGAGCACGTCCTCCTCAGTTGTAGCGTGGGCCGCCATCTTCTGCGACTCCATCGTCCGCTCGACGGCGCGCACCTTGTCGCGCAGCGCCGCTGCCCTTTCGTACTCGGTGGCTTCCGAAGCTTCCGCCATCCGGCGCGTCAACTCGCGGGCAACGGTTTCCTGCCGGCCCTCGAGGAACTTCTCGATCTGCTCGATGTCGGCCCGGTATTCGTCCTTGCCGATGTAGCCGACGCAAGGCGCCTGACAGCGCTTGATGTGGTACAGCAGGCAGGGCCGCTCGATCGCCTTGTGGCCGTCCCGGATGTCGAGCGTGCACGTCCGAAAAGGGAAGAGCCGCCGGATCAAGTTCATCGCTTCGTCGACGCTGCTCGCAGATGCGTACGGCCCGAAGTAGCGGCTACCGTCGGCCGGCAGCTTGCGCGTCCGCTCGACACGCGGGAAGTCCTCGGCCAGTGTGATCTTGATGAACGGGTAGCTCTTGTCGTCCTTGAGCCGGACGTTGTAGCGCGGCCGGTAGCGCTTGACGAGATTGATTTCCAGCAGAAGCGCCTCGCTGACCGAGTCGGTCATCGTGTATTCGAGGTCGGCGATCCGCTCGATCACGCTCCTGATGAGCTGGCTCTCACCGCCGCCGGTCTGCTTCTGCCAGTAATTCCGGACGCGGCTGCGCAGATTCTGAGCCTTGCCGACGTAGATAACCGTGCCGCGCGCGTCCTTCATGAGGTACACGCCCGGCCGATCGGGAAGCCGCTTCAGGGTCGCGTCAAGCTCGGGAGTCACAGGCCGATTCTATGCGGCCTGCGGGCCGTGTCTGTCACGATGGCTCTGAGATCACGACCGAGATCAGACGCGCGACCTACGGGTAGTTGGGCGCTGAGCGGGCGATCTCGATATCGTGCGGGTGGCTTTCGATCTGGCCCGAGTGGGTCAGCTGGACGAAGCGAGCGTTCGCGCGCAGCTCGACGATCGAAGCGGCCCCGCAATATGTCATGCCTGCTCGCGTGCCACCGATCAGCTGGTAGAGGATGCCGGACAGCGGCCCGGCCACGGCGACAATCGCCTCGACCCCTTCGGGCACCAGCTTGCGCCGGTCGACCTGCGGATAACGGTCGCTGCCCGCCGACATTGCCGCCAGCGAGCCCATGCCACGGAACTGCTTCACGACCCGGTCACCGACGCGCTCGGCCTCGCCCGGGCTCTCCTCCGCCACAGCCAGTAGGCGGCCCAGCATGACCGAATCGGCTCCGGCGGCCAGCGCCTTGACGATGTCGCCGGAATAGCGGATCCCGCCGTCGGCGATCACCGGCACGTCGTCCAGCCGCGCGACCGAGGCGGCGAGCATGATCGCGGTGAGCTGCGGGACACCGACACCAGCCACGATTCGCGTCGTGCAGATGGCGCCCGGGCCGATGCCCACCTTCACGCCGTCTGCGCCCGCCTCGATGAGAGCAGCGGTTCCCTCGGCCGTGGCCACGTTGCCGGCCACAAGGTCGATCGCGGTCCCATAGCTGGCGCGGTATCGCCGCAACGCATCGATGACGTTGCGGGTGTGGCCGTGAGCCGTGTCGACGACCAGCGCGTCGACCCCGGCCCGCACGAGCTGCTCCGCGCGTATCACGGAGTCCGGCCCCACGCCTACCGCGGCGACTGCACGCAGGCACCCCCGACTATCGACGTTGGCGAGCGCGGCCTCGGCCGGCACCACGGCAGCTTTCACCGCGGCGACCTGCTCGGCCTGGCGCTCCGGGGCCTGGTTACGGTGGATGACGCCGATTCCGCCCTCGAGAGCGATGGCGATCGCCATTCGGTCCTCGGTCACGGTGTCCATGGCGGCGCTGACGACCGGCGTGTTCAGGCCGATGTTCCGCGAGAAGCGGCTGCGCACCTCGGTCTCGCCCGGCAGAATCTCAGAGTACTGGGGGATTAGCAGGACATCGTCGAAGGTGAAGCCCGGCATGGGTTCGACGAGGCCCGCTCCTGCTATCTCGTCTGGCCCGGCCCGTCCAGTCTGCTTCGTTGCCATCGCCGCCATCCTCTCTCGCTTACTGGATCCACCCTACCGGCCGATCCGAGCCTGGAGGCCGGTGCTCGATTGGCGGACATTCTAAGGAGCGATTGACCGGCCCGTCCGGTCGAACTGCTGGCCTCGTGGCCGTCGGCCTCTCGTCCCACCTCGTGTCGTACTCGCGTCGCCGCCCGTTCCGGCCGGACGATCGCCAGCGGCTCGTGGAGCTTCACCCTACGCTTAGACCACAGGAGGTGAGCTAGTGGAGCTTCGGCGGCTCGGCGATTCCGGTCTGAAGGTCTCGGCCGTTGGTTTGGGCACGAACAACTTCGCGGGTCGCCTGGGCGATGACGCCGCGCGGCTGGTCCTCGATGAGGCCTACGAGCAAGGCGTGACCTTCATCGACACGGCCGATGTCTACGGGCGCGGCTCAATGGATGGCACCGGCGGTTCCGAGTCGCAACTCGGCCGCTTGTTGGCCGGTCGGCGGCCTCGATTCATCGTCGCCACTAAGTTCGGCATGCCGATGAGCGAGTCCCGCGCCGAACGCGGCGCGTCCCGCGGTTGGATCGTCCAGGCAGCTGAAGACAGCCTGCGCCGTCTTCAAACCGACTACATCGACCTCTACCAGATCCACGCGCCCGATCCGGAGACCCCGATCGACGAGACGCTGCGGGCGCTCGACGACCTCGTGCGTTCGGGCAAGGTGAGATACGTCGGCCACAGCAACTTCGCGGCCTGGCAGATCGCCGATGCCGACTGGACTGCACGTACCGAGCACCTCGCCCGGCCTATATCGGCCCAGATGCACTACAACCTGCTGACCCGCGGAATCCAGGCGGAGGTGATACCCGCCTGTCAGGCCCACGGGCTCGGTGTCATCCCCTACTTCCCGCTCGAGTCGGGCTTCTTAACCGGCAAGTACAAGCCCGGCGGCGAGGGCCGCGGCCGGTTGTCGGAGAGCCCGCGCGCCGGCAATGTCATGACGCCTGCCGGCTTCGACCGAATCGGGGCCTTCGAGCGCTTCGCGGCAGAGCGAAGCCACTCGTTGCTGGGCCTGGCTTTTGGATGGCTGCTCAGTCAGCCGGTCGTCGGCTCCGTGATCGCGAGCGCCAGCGCTCCGGAACAGGTTCGAGCCAACATTGCCGCCGCGGGCTGGCGCCTCTCAGCGGCGGAGATGGATACTTTCGCTTCACTCTGAGCCAGGGCCCTGCTCGGCAGCCCAGCCACGCCGATCCCCGCCGCCGGACGCGTCGCGTGGCCCGATTCGGCCAGAACGGCCGGCGGCAGAAGCCGTGTGGGATGATTCTCGGGTGAGCGATCCCGTCGTCCGCACCGGCGCTGATTCCGAACCTCGCGTGTCGGTCCGGCGGTTCGGGTTCGCGGGGGGATTGATCGGCCGGAGTCATCACGTTACCTACGTCAGCGCGGCGCTGCTCGTCGGGCTCGGGATGCTCGTCGCCGGTCTCGAGGTCGTGCGCGTTTCGCCTCAGTGGGGCTTCACCTACGACGGAGCGCTGAACGGCGTCCTGTCGCAGCTGTCGATTACCGGACCCGCGGCGATTCTTGTGGGCGTCGCCACGACCGCGAACGTCCTCGCCGGCGCCGTCGCCCTCCGCTTGCTCGGGGCACCGGCCTTCCACGGCATCTCCGACGTGGCCCTGGCCGGCTTCGCCGCGGCCGTAGTGCTCGACGCGACCACGCTCTTCGTTCTGGGCAGTCTCGGTTTCTTCGGTTGGCCGGAGCTGCTGGCTCTGCACGTCGTGCTGGCCGTGGCATATATCGCGACGCGCCATCAGCGGCCGCTGATGGCCGTTCCAATTCGGCTGCGGACAATGCGGCCGGCAGCGTGGTGGCTGCTCGTGCTGGCGATCTGGGCCGGTCCGGTCATCGTCCAGCTGGCATCGCCGGCCGTGCCTTTCATGGACGTTCTGCCGAACCACGTCGCCCCGGTCGAACACGTCCGTGTCTTTGGCAGCTTCGCCACGCTCACCACATCCCCGTCCCCCATCTACGGGCCGTCACGCTTGATGCTCGGCTACGTGGCGCTCCTGGGGCAGCTCACCACGATCACAAACCTCGATGCCATCCTGGCCGATGCCGCCTTCGGCCTGCCGCTGACAATTCTGCTCGCGTTCGCCATTCGCAGGCTGGCCCGCGAGCTGTTCGGCACCGGCGCGGGCTTCTGGGTTCTGCTCACGTTCCCCCTGACGTTCACGTTCATGCGCATCCCGGACAGCCGCGACACCGTCGTCGTGTTCCCGCTCGCGGCCTGGGCTTTGAGCACGATAGCGGCCGAACTGAGCGCGCGACGAAAGGCAGCGGCCCGCGGCGTTCCCCTGAGCGGCACGGCCTCCGCCTCTCCTTCGCGCCTGCCCGATCTCGGCCTGACATTCGCGCTCGGCGCCGCCTTCCTCGTCCACCCGATCGTCGGCCTGGTCGCGTTCACGGCCGCCGGTGGGGCCCTGGTCCTGTATCCGGCGAGCCTGTCGCGCCGGCTCGTGCCGGCCCTCGGAGGTGGCCTGATCATGGCTGTACCGCAGCTGCTCACGATGGGCGGAATCGGGGCGCCGGCCTGGGTCGGGGCAGTCTTCGTCCTCGCCGGCGTCGCGACGGCTTTCGGCCTCGCTTACGTCGTCGGCGCTCTCGCTGAGGTACTCTCCCACGTCACTTTTGGTACCAGTGGGTGCCAAGCCGCTCTCGAGCGGGCCGCTGCCGGAGTGGCTGCAAGAATCGACCTGGTCGAGCTGGGACGTGCCGCACTGGTTGGCTCGGCAATCATCGCCCTCCTCCTAGTGGCCGCCTGGCACATCCCCCCGTCGGGCGATCCCGCCAACCCCGCCGACCCCGCCGGCGAGCTCATGGTCGACTTCCCTCACCTGGTCTGGCTCTGCCTCGCCGGAGCATTCCTGTCGATCCTGCGGCTCGGTCGAGGCTGGGTTCTTCTCGGCTGTGGCATCGCCGCGGGGCTTGCCGCCTGGGCCGCGTCGGGGTTCGTCGGGTACGCGAACCTGACCGAGCAGGCGGTCCACTACGAGGTCCCCAAGTCGGTCGAGTACTGGCTGCCGGTGGTGCTCGCCATCGGGGCGGCAGGGGCGCTGGCGGCGGTATGCAGGCAACGCCGGCTCGGCCTGCTCCGGCCTGCGGCCGTCGGGATCTTCCTGCTCGTCGCCGTCTACCCGATCACCGAGCCGCTCGCGACGGATATCCAGATCGGCGAGCATCGCGGCGCCGAGTCGCTCGGCCTTGCGTTGCGCGAAGCGGAGAACGGCTACTGGGTCGGGTACCCGGACTCTCGACTCATCATCGACGCTCCTCGACAGCAAGTCGTCGATGAGTTGCGCGCTGAGGAGCAGGCCGGGCGTCTCGGTCCATCGACGCGGGTCCTGAACATCGCCTCCAGCTTCCAGCAATGGGTATCGGTCCCGATCGGCGTCTTTACCGGCGCGATGGAGACGTCGATTTCGCTACAGCCGGAACTGAGCATTCACACTGTGGGCGGCCGTCTGCTCGGTTTCGACCAGCTCGACCAGGAGATCGCGAGCGGGTACGGCTATGTGGTGCTGGAACCGACGGGTCTCGAGCCGGACCTGATCGCCCAGACGCAGGCCGACCTGTCCTCGGCCGGTTACCGGCAGATCTGGTCGAATTCCCAGGCGACCATCTACGCACGGTCGTGAGCCGTCGGCCCCGTTGAGCCACCGACGCTCGGCCCTGCCGCCGGCTCCGATTGTCGCCGGCGAGGGTCGCTTCCGAACCAGGCTGGCCGTGTCCGAGGGCGCGTGTCGGCCGGGGATCAGGGCTGACCCTTGCGGTTACCGCCGAGTCTGACGATCATGGGCTCGCCCCCCGGGGGGTCATGCTCCAGCCTGACCTTCCGGGCCTGGCATCACAAGGAGTCCAGCGATGGACGATCTGAGACGGCACGGCATAGAGGCGCGAAACGATTGGCGCGCGTACCACTCGGCCTCCGCGGAAGCTGATCCGAGGTACCACAACCGGCCCGACTGCGTGGACGGCAGGAAGATCGCCGACGAGAACATCCGAGAGGGCACTGCCGACCGCCCTCTTTGCGACGTGTGCAGGAGTGCCCAAAAGCCCGCCAGATAGGTTCCTTACGCGGTCAGTCGGTTCTTCGTCTCGAGTCTTAGCGGGTCTATCCGGCGCCACCCTCCTGGGGTTTGGACGCCTCCAAGTCGTCGGCGCGCAGTCTTCCGACCCCCGCGGTGCCCGGAGCAGGTCCGTGCCGCCGCCGCTGCCAGGACTCCGCGGGTAAGTGGCCGGTAAGCGCCCGCTGGCATCTTGCCGGCGTGCTACCCGCATCAGTTGCCGAGCGCCTCGCCAGGCTGGCGCCTGATCAGCGAGCCGCCGCGACTGCGCCGCCCGGCCCGGTCCTCTGTGTCGCCCCGGCCGGGAGCGGCAAGACCACGACCCTCGTCGCACGGATCGCGTGGCTTGTGGCGACCGGCGCCGACCCCGCGGGCATCACCGCGGTCACGTTCAACAAGGGCGCCGCGGACGAGATGGCATCACGGGTGGACGCGGCTCTGGAGCCGCTGGGTCTGGCGCCCGGCGCTGTCCGGGTAAAGACGTTCCACGCGCTCGGCAGGGAGATCCTCACGGACGCGGGCGTGTCGGTGGAGCCGCTTCTGGACCGCGAGGCCGTCCTTCGTGACCTCTGGCCCGAGATCACGCGGGGTGCCCTTCGCCAGCTCGACGACGCCTTCAGCCGACTCAAGCTCGACATCGGCGTTACGGCGGAGGAAGTGGGCACCGATCCCGAACCGGGGCCTGTCGCCCGCGCCTTCCTCGCGTATGAGCGCGCTCTCGACCACGCGGGTGGGCTCGACTTCGACGATCTGGTCGGCCGGGCGCTGCGGGTGCTGGAGGCACGACCGCGGATCCTCACGCGCTGGCGCGAGCGCTGCGAGCTCCTGCTGGTGGACGAGACGCAGGACGTCGACCGCTCACAACTACGGCTCGCCCTGGCGCTGGCGGCTCCGCGCAACCAGATCTTCTTTGTTGGCGACGACGATCAGACGATCTACGGCTGGCGCCTGGCCGACGTGCGGAGAGTGCTCGCCCTGGCCGATGCGCTGCCCGGCCTGCGCCGCATGGACCTGACCGTCAACTACCGGTGCCCCCGACCAGTGGTGGATCGGGCCGTCCGGCTCGTGGCCAACAACGAGGAGCGCTTCGTCAAGACGATTCGCGCCGGTCCCGCGGCAGGCGGAAGACTCGTTCTCGCGCCCGACGGTGCGGACGAGACGGTCAGGATGCGCCACATCTACGAGAGCTGGCCGGACGACGGCCGAACACGGGCAATCCTGGCTCGAACCAACGCGGAACTCTTGCCCGCTGCCGCGGTCGCGCTCGAGATGGGCCTGCCGTTCCGCGCCGCACGGCTGCGGTTCCTGTCCGAGGATCGTCGAGTGGAGGCTATCCTCGCAGTCGCTGCCGCGAGTGCGGCACTGGAAGGCGACGCCCTGCTGCCTCGGCTTGTGGCACTGGCCGTGGCCGGGCTCGAAACTGTCGTTCTGCCCGACGTACCTTCTCAGCTCCCTCCAGGAGCCCCGACCGACGCCGACGAACGCGACGTCGACGAGCCGATTCCGGTCGGGACGGGCGAGCTGCTGGCGGCCCTGATCGGATGGGCGGCACCGTACCGGACGCTGGCCGAGCTGGCGGCTGCCCTCGAACGGCATCGCGGCCGTATCGCGGAGCTGCGCCGCGACGACGCGATCCTGACCCTGGCCACGGCCCACTCCACGAAGGGCCTGGAATTCGACCACGTCGCGGTGGTTGGGCTCGACGACGGGCGCTTTCCGTCGGCTCGCTCGATCCGCGACGCTCCAGAACCTGCCAGGGCGCTTGAAGAGGAACGGCGGCTCGCCTATGTGGCGTGGACGCGGGCGCGGCGGTCGCTGACGCTCGTCTTCGACCCGGCTTCGCCGTCGCCGTTCTTGCTCGAGGCCTTCAGCGACGTGGAGCTGGGCCTCGACGGAGACCGCCGATAAGCATCGCAGGCAGGCGATCAGGCATCACGGGTGACCTGGCAGTTGAGGAAGCGGTCGTGCGGACCTCGCCCGTCGGGCGCGTTCCTGGTCGCCGACAGCAGGAACGCCGCCCAGACGGTGGCGACCACCTGGACCGGCATCGAAGCCGCGTTTGGAACGATTGTTACGAGGGCGAACGGACCCTGGAGTATTGCCCAGCGGACGACGGCGTCCATCCACGTCAGGGACTTTCCGCTGGTCACGTCCTCAACCCGCAGGTGCATGGCCCGCTGGGCGAGCGTCCCCTTCAAGATCGCCCAGCCCGCGGTGAAGTAAGCCAGTTGCTCCAACCCGACGACGAGCCCAAGAAGGATGGAGGTCCGCTCGTCGAAATTCGAGCCGCCGGCCGGCAGCAATGCCACGGTTATTACCGCCTCGGTCAAGGCTGAGATCAGCAGAACGAGGAAGCAGTCGAGCAGGTAAGCGGCGATGCGTCGATTGAGGGCCACCCTCCGGGCCGCCGGCCGAGCATCCGACTCGCCGAATGCGGAGGACGGATTACGCCACTCTGGCTGACTCCAGGGCGGCGTCGGCGTTCCCGGCCCCGGCTCGATCGGCGGGGGCTCGCCCGGAGTTGATCGGCCGCTGGCCACGGCTCCGCGGTCGGCCGAAGGGTCGGGCGGGGGAGTTCCGGGCGGCAGCCAGTACTCGGGGGGCGAGCCATCTGCCGGGGGCGAACCGTATCCGGGCGGACCGAGAGCCGGGCCGACGCCCGGGCCGTGGGCGGACCCGACCCACGCCGGCGGCGAGGCTTTCCCTACCACGAGCGAGCCGGTCAATCGGTCGTGGAGACCCTGCCGCATACGGCTCGGCGCCGTCGAAATCAGAAGAATCGCCGGCCAGGCCAGAGCCATGAAGACCGCCAGCAACAGCATGTTGGACCAGGCCGACAGCCACGCCTCTGCCGGTCCGCCCGCCTGCGGATTCATCACATCGGACCACGGCACCGACGTTTCGAACGCAAGAACCGCGTAGTAGATCCCGGCCACCGCGGCGATCGGGATGCCGACGACGATCACTGCCCTGAGCAGCGCGCTCCCGAGGCTGATGTTCCGGCCGGTGGCGGCCGACCCGACCTGAAGCGACAAGAGCCTCTGTCCGGGCATGCCCCTGAAACGTGACCAGCAGACCGTCGCATAGACGACGTTCAGGACGACGAAGGCCGCCAGGAGAAGTGCGAGCAGCGACAGGTTTGCCTGGTACGGTGCCACAGTCGGCAGGGCCAACGGCGATGCCTCGAGCTGCCGTTGCGCTTCCGGGTCGATGCTCACGGCCCCAACGGCGCCGGCGAACAGCCAGAAGGCCACCTGGAACACGCCGAGGACCATGCTGTCGATCAGCCACGCGCCGATGCGCGAGCCCAGGCCAGCCACGCGCAGGCCCGACGGCAAAGGAGGATCCCCCCGGCCCGGGGGCGCCGCCGAACCGTTCAAGCGCCAACCTCCAGCCGAGTCTCGACGAATGGCACCGTCTGGTGCCCGCCTCGAGGATAGCCCACGACGACGCAGCGGGAGTTTCGGCAGCTGGGAGTTTCGGCCACGCCGCGGCCCCCGGCGCCGCGGCCCCCGGCGAACCGCAAGCGAGCCAGCGAGGCAAGCGTCCTATCGCTCGGCGAGCTCTCTAGCGATGGCCTTCCGCAGTCGATTCAGGTCGGTCAGGAAGGGCTCAGTCAGCTCCGCCGGCAGAGACTCCCGAATCGAGTCTTTGGGTCCATAGGCAGCCCCGGCCCGCTGCGCGACGGCGCGAAGCTCCGCGACCCCGGCGTCCCGGAGCTGGTCCGGCACCGCGGCTAGGAAGTCGGCCCATCGCTGCGCCCCGCGGTTGCGCGCGCCCGCCAGAAGCCGGTCCGCGTCGCGTGCCGCGGCCAGGGCAGCCTCGTCAATGGCCGGCAGCTCGTGCCTGGCCGGCTCCGGGCCCCTTGCCACGTCAGGCCAGGTAGCGTTGCTGCTCGGGAGTGTTGAGCTCCAGGGGTCCCGTCACCATCAGCGGAAGTCGCTTCCGCTCCGACCCGTTGACGGTGATGCGCACTGCGTGCTCGCCCGCGGCCTTGAGGGTCATGTTCCAGAGGTCGATGGCGATCGTCAGAACAACGTCGGCCGCGTCCGTCTGTCCGTGCGAGACAACTCGGCCCGTTGCGCTCGTGACGTCGGCGCCGTCGGGGGCCGTTACAACGAACCCGAGGTCGTGCTCGCGTGTGCGCTCGGCCGAGGTGAGCCGCAAGCCCACAACGATCGACAGGTGCGGATGAACGAACGGAAAGGACGGTCCGGCCAACCGGGAGACCCCGCCGCCCAGGACGTGGAACTTGGACCCGGGCTGAACCTGGGCGAAATCGGCCAGAAACGCGTACTCGATGTCGGGCATGGGCCCATCCTAGCCGACGGAGACGGAAGCGGCGCGGCGGCGGGGACGACTTCGCCGGGGACTGACCAGCGGCTGGGCGCCCGAGGCGCGTAGCGCGTGGCGATGCCGCTATTCGCGCGAGGGGAGCGCCCCGGCGACGGCCCGCTTCTCCGGCGGCGATACGATCTCGACCGGGGACGGCGCCGCCTGAACGCGGACGTGCCCGGCCGACTCGGCGAACGTCACCGCCGAGAGCGGCACGACGGGCTCTCCCCGCAGAACCCTGGCCAGGTACTCGCCGGTGGCAGAGCCGGGCATGCGGGAGACGTCCTCCGGCGTCCCCTCGGCGATGACGTAGCCACCTCGTTCGCCGCCCTCCGGGCCCAGGTCCACGATCCAATCGGCCGTTTTGACGACGTCGAGGTTGTGCTCGATGACGATGACGGTGTTGCCGGTATCCACGAGCCGGTGAAGGACGTGCAGCAGCTTCTCAACGTCCGCCATGTGCAGGCCAGTGGTCGGCTCGTCGAGGAAGTAGATCGTCCGGCCGGTGGCCCTCTTCGACAGCTCCGTGGCCAGCTTCACGCGCTGGGCCTCGCCGCCGGAGAGGGTCGTAGCGGGCTGGCCGAGATGGACATAGCCCAGACCTACGTCGAACAGCGTCTGCAGCTTGGCCCGGACGCTCGGCACCGGGGCGAAGAAGTCGAGCGCTTCCTCGATCGTCATCTCGAGGACGTCGGCGATCGACCGACCGTGGTAGTGGATCTCCAGGGCTTCGCGGTTGTACCGCTTGCCCTTGCACACCTCGCAGGGGACGTAGACGTCGGGCAGGAACTGCATCTCGATCTTGAGGATGCCGTCGCCCTTGCAGTGCTCGCACCGGCCGCCCTTGACGTTGAAGCTGAAACGGCCGGGCATGTAGCCGCGCAGCCGGGCCTCCGGCGTGGCGGCGAACAGCTCGCGGATCGGTCCGAACAGGCCGGTGTATGTGGCAGGATTCGAGCGCGGCGTCCGGCCGATCGGGCTCTGGTCGATGTCTATGACCTTGTCGATGGCTTCGATCCCTTCGAGCGCTTCATGGGCGCCCGGGTTCTCGCGGGAGCCGTTCAGCTCGTGCGCCAGAGCCCGGTACAGGACATCGGAGACAAGGGTGCTCTTGCCCGACCCCGAGACACCGGTCACGGCGACGAAACGGCCGAGTGGGAACGCCACGTCGACGCTCTTGAGGTTGTGCTCGCTGGCTCCACGTACGACGAGCGCCTGGCCGCTGCCCGCCCGACGGGTCTCGGGAATGGCGACGGCCAGCTCCCCGCGCAGGTAAGCGCCGGTGATGGACCGCGGCTCGGCCAGGATCGTTTCCAGCGGCCCGTTCGCCACGATTTCGCCGCCGTGCTCGCCGGGTCCGGGCCCGATGTCGATGACCCAGTCGGCCGTCCGGATGGTTTCCTCGTCGTGCTCGACCACGAGGACGGTGTTGCCGAGATCGCGCAGGCGAGTGAGCGTGGCGATGAGCTTGGCGTTGTCGCGCTGGTGGAGGCCGATCGACGGCTCGTCGAGGATGTAGAGCACGCCCATCAGGCTCGACCCGATCTGGGTTGCCAGCCGGATGCGCTGCGCCTCGCCGCCCGAGAGCGTCTGGCTGGTTCGATCGAGCGTCAGGTAGTCGAGTCCGACGTCGAGCAGGAAGCCGAGCCTCGACGCGATCTCCTTTAGGACCTGGCGGGCGATCGTCCTCTCGCGCTCCGTCAGCCGTTCGGGCAGCCCGCCGACCCAGTCACAGGCAGCGGTGATCGAGAGCGTCGATACCTGCCAGATGTTCCACCCGTCCACGGTCACCGCGAGGATCTCCGGCTTGAGTCGCCTGCCCTCGCACGTTGGGCACGGCCGGGCGACCATGTAGCGCTCGAGCTCGGACTTGATGAACTCCGACTCGGTCTCGCGGAAGCGGCGCTCGAGGTTCGGAATGATGCCCTCGAAGGTAGCGTCGTAGGTGTTCTCGCCGCGCTCGTGGCGATAGCCGATGACGACCCGCTCGCCGCGGCCCGAGTAGAGGATGTGGTCGACTGCCTCCGGCGGAAGGTTCTTGACCGGGGCGTTGAAGTCCCAGCCGTGCTCGTTGCAGACGGCTTCGATGATCTTGCCGTGCCACGAGTTCTCCATCGGCAGGCGGGCCCAGGGCACCAGGGCGCCGTTCGCCAGCGACAGGTTCTTGTTCGGGATGACGCGGTCGGGGTCTATCTCCAGCCGGCTGCCGATGCCGGTGCAGCTCGGGCACGCTCCGTGCGGCGAGTTGAAGCTGAAGCTTCGCGGCTCGAGCTCGTCGACCGTGGTGCCGTCGTACGGGCAGCTGTATCGCTCGCTGTAGCGCCGCTCCTCGAAGGCCGGCGCCTCTTCGTCGCGCGGGACCGGGGCGATCAGGACGACGCCCTCGCCCAGGCGCAGCGCTGTCTCGACCGAGTCGGCCAGGCGCGACGAATCCGGCCGGGCCGGGTCCGCGGGCGAAGCCTCGGCCGCCCCGGCAACCTTGCCGCCCTCGGCGCCATCCTCCGCCCCGCCGTGGCGCACGATGAAGCGGTCCACGATCACGTCGATGGTGTGGCGCTTGTACTTGTCCAGCTGCCTCGTCTCCGTCAGGTCCATCTGCTCGCCGTCGACCCGGACGCGGGCGAAGCCCTGACGGCGGATCTGGTCGAAGACCCGGTCGCCCTCGGTCTTGCGGTCCTTGATGACCGGCCCGAGAACCATCAGCCGAGTTCCCTCCGGCAGGTCGTAGATCTGGTCGACGATCTGCTGGACCGACTGGCGCTCGATCTCACGGCCGCAAGTCGGGCAGTGCGGGTGGCCGACGCGGGCGAACAGGAGCCTCAGGTGGTCGTAGATCTCGGTGACCGTGCCGACCGTCGAACGCGGGTTCCGGCTGGCGCCCTTCTGGTCGATCGAGATGGCCGGTGAGAGGCCGTCGATCTGGTCGACGTCCGGCTTCTGCATCTCGCCGAGGAACTGTCGGGCATATGCCGACAGGCTCTCGACGTAGCGGCGCTGGCCCTCGGCGTAGATCGTGTCGAAGGCGAGGCTGCTCTTGCCCGAGCCGGACAGGCCCGTGATGACGACCAGGCGGTCGCGTGGCATGGCCACGGTGATGTTCTTGAGGTTGTGCTCGCGGGCCCCGCGAACCACCAGTAGTTCCTGCGGCATAGGTCGTCATTGTAGGCCAACCCGACGCAAGCGAACAAACGTTCTTGCCAGAGAAGGAGCGTAGCGAGACGGTCGAATAGCCGGGGAGCCCGCGGAGGGCGTTCGGAGCAGACACGGCACAAGCGATCGAGCGTCGCTTTGGATGTGCGTGAGTGGCCGCGGATCGCGCCCGCGCCCGGCCTCCCGCGCAGGTCAACGACGCGCAGCGGCGAGGAGGCCCAGCTGGTATGCGAGCGCCGCAGCCTCGGTCCTGCCCGAAACGCCGAGCTTGCGCAGGATGTTCGAGACGTGGACACCCACCGTCCGCTCGCCGATGAAGAGGGTCTCCCCGATCTGGCGATTCGTGCGACCGGCGGCCACGAGGTCGACCACCTGGCGCTCCCCCGGTGTGAGCCCAAAGTCCGCGATCGGGCCGACCGAAGATGCCGCGGCATCCGGCGTTGGTTCCACAGGTTCCAGATCCACCCGGCCCCGCAGCGCGAGCGCCTCGATCTCAGAGCGTATCGAACCGGCGCCCGCTCCTCCGGGTCGAGCGCGACAGGATCCTGATCGATGACGTCGATGCCCTCGAGCGAATGGCAGGGATCTGATTTCGGGCGGCCGGTTCCGCCCGAGCGTCCCATGCTCCGTGTCACGCGCGCGACAGCCCGGCTGTCGACCCCGCTACTGAGCCGGAGTCCCAACGTTCACCAGCCATGTGTCGGCTCCTGGGCTGCGGCCCCGCCGACAACGGCGCAGCATTCGAAACCTCAGGTGGGAGCAACAGGGAGGGCCAGGGCGCTGGCCGATCGAAGGTTCTGAGATGCACCAGATAGCACCGGAAGACAGGCTCGCGCTGGTTCTCCGCCAGCATGACGAGATGCGGGAACAGGCGGCTCGCGAGCGAATGGCGGCAGCCGCGCGGCGCACGACCGAGAGTTCCGGCGTGCCCGGCGGCCGCACGTCTGGCTGGCGCCGCGCATGGGCTATGGCCGCGCACGTCCGTCACGCTCTCACTGCGCGACACGCATTGGCCCGGCACGGATTGGCCCGGCACGGATTGGCCCGGCAAGGAGTGGCACGGCACGGCATGGTCCGCTGACTGCGGCGTGGGCGGGAGCCGTCGCTCAAGAAGCCCTCAGGAAGCGCTCGTAGCGGCTCCGCAGACGCTCGGAGTCGGGCCGATCGCCGCGAGTGCGCGGCAGCTGGATCGGCTGATCGTGCACCTGCTTCAGCCCGTGAAGCAGCATCGGCCCATCCGACTCTTCGAGGATCGACCGCCTGACTTCGATCGTATAATCCGGCCGGACGGCCAGGAAGAAGGAGTCGAACGCAGCGTGGTGCAGTTTGCAGATCGCCAGCCCGTTGCTGACCACGGGATCGCCCTCGTCCTCGGCGTCGGCGACGATGTGGGCGGCGTCGAGAAGCTCCTGGTAACGGAGCCGGCAGACGGCGCACTGCTCTCGATATGCCTTTAGCACTCGCTCGCGGAACGCCCGCTGGTGGACGCGACGGCGGAACGCCAAGGTGACGTACCGCCGTTCGATGGCTTCGCTCGCGGCCGAGCCGTCAATCTCAGCGATGGCGCCGAGATCGGCATCGACGTCGACATCGAAGACGAGCCGCGCCGGGTCGTCGCCGACGATGAACACCGGCTGGTGCGCCAGAGAGCGACCAGCCTCGACACGGACGAACAGGACCAGCGGCACGTGCCCGCCCATCGCCCGCCTGAGGCCGACGTTGTCGGGATGACGCGGATCCGTTCCTCGCTACGAGTACCTCAGGGCTGAGCCCGACATCTGGTCCGCGTACTCCCCACCGGGAATCGTCGTGATAGAGAGCGGGAGGTCACAGACCCTGGGCTTGAATATGCCCTGCGGCCCCACGAGCGGGACGCGACCGCCCTCGAACACGAACCCTTGCTCCAGGAGCGCCCGCGGCAGGACGTCGCCGCGCAGATCGAGCTGCTCGCGCAGCCACTCGAAGGCCGCGAGCGGACTCTCAGATCCCCGCCTCGCATGGCCGCAGGATACGCCGCGCTCCGGGGCAGCGTCCGGTAACATCCGACGTCCGGGCAGAGACCAGCGGGCGAGGCAGCGACGATGAGCGGGGCAACCCCAGCCACCACGACCACGGCGGGTGCGTCCGACGCGGTCGGAGAGTCGCGCCGGCAGCTCACCCGAGACGGCCTGGCGATCGCGGCCTATGCGCTGCCGGTCGGGTTGGTCTTCGGGCTGACCGCGCTGCAGGCTCACTACTCGTTCCTGGACGTGCTGGCCAACTCCACGATCGCCCTGGCAGGCGGCGCCCAATTCGCGGCCGCCGGGCTGGTCAAGGACGGCGCCTCATGGCTCGCGATCGCCGGGGTAGTGGCCTTGATCAACGCGCGCCACCTCCTCTACTCCGCCGCGATCGCGCCCTACGCCACGGCCCGATCCCGCCGGGAAAGGGCCGTCATGGCCCACTTCCTCACCGACGAGACCTTCGCCCTAGCACTGGCACATTTCCGCCGCATCGGGCGCTTCGAGCGGCGCGGCTACTGGATCGCGGCGATGGCCATCTTCGTGCCGTGGACGATCGGCTCCTGCCTCGGCTACGTGGTCGGCGGCGCGGTCGACACAACCAGGCTCGGCCTGGACATCGCCTTCCCCGCCGCCATGGCCGGGCTCTCGCTGGGGATGGTCTCCGGCCGCCGCGACGCGGCGGCCGCCCTCGGGGCCGTCGTGGTTGCCGTGCCGGTCGGGCTGGCCGCCGGCGCCTCTCTCGGGCTGGTCGCCGGCGCGCTGCTCGGGCCCTGCTTCGGCCTGGCGGTGCCGCCCTCGCCCCACGAAGAGTCGAGCGCGCCGGAGACGCCCGAACCGTCCTCCGAGGCCGGCCTGCCGTGAGCATCGCCCTCGTGCCTCTCGCCTTCCTGATGTGGGGCGTCACCTACCCTTCGCGCGCGCTGCCGATGCTGGCGCCCGGGATCGAGCGGCTGCCGTCGTGGGCGGTCACCTACCTGCGGCTGGCCGGCCCGGCGGCGCTCGCGGCTCTGGCCGCCGTCAACTGCCTGCTCACGTCCGACAAGCCGCCCCGCCTGCTGATCGGCATCGAGCCGGTTGCGGTCGGCGTTTGTGTGCTCGTGGTGGCGCGGACCCGCCTGCTGCTCCCCGGAGTGGCGGCCGCGGTCCTGGTGGTCGCGGTGACGCGCGCCATGGGCGTGGCCGCGTGACCGCGGCGCTTCAAGTCGCCGGGCGGAACCTGCGGGTCCATGCCGCCGCCGTCGCGGCCGCGTTCATGCTCAACGGCATCGCCTTCGGTACGTGGGCAGCGCGAATCCCGGCGGTCAAGGCTCAGACTGGCCTGGACGCGACCGGCCTGGGGTTCGCCCTGCTGGGAGCCTCGGTCGGGGCCGTCTTGACGATGACCTTCGGCGGGTGGCTCGGCAGCAGGTTCGGCACGCATGTCATGACGCCGCTGACGACGGTCGGCTGCGCGGTCATGATGGTCTTCATCGGGGCGTCCTGGAACTTCGCCAGCCTGACCATCAGCCTGCTGGCCTTCGGCATTTCGCAGGGGACGATGGACGTCTCGATGAACGCGAACGGCATCGCCGTCGAGCATGCCGGAGCCGGCCCGATCATGTCGCGCCTGCACGCCTGCTGGAGCATCGGCGCCTTTGCCGGCGCGCTCGTCAGCACGCAGGTCGCGGCCCTTGGGATTCCGGTGCTGCCCGAGTTCGCGGTCGTCGGCGCGGCGCTGGCCGTCGGCGGCGTGATCCTGCGCTTCACGATGCTGCCCGATCGACACGCCGAGGGCGGCGCGGGATTGAGGCTCCCCACCGGACCGCTGGTGCTTCTCGGCGGGCTCGCCCTGTGCGGGCTCATGGCCGAGGGCTCCGCCTCCGATTGGAGTGGCGTCTACCTGCAGAGCACCATGAACGCGTCACAGGGCGTCGCCGGTCTCGCCGTCACGGTCTTCGCCGGCTGCATGGCCATTGCTCGACTCGCCGGCGACCGCCTCGCCGTGGCGCTCGGCTCCGCCCGGCTGGTGAGCGGCGGCGCCGCGCTGGCGGCCCTCGGTCTGGGCCTGGCGCTTGCCGTGCAGGTCCCGGCCGTGGCGATCGTAGGATTCGGGATGATGGGCCTCGGGTTGGCCGCCGTCGTGCCGACGTTGTTTCGGGCTGCGGGGTCGCAGCCGGGGATTCCGGCGGCGGCCGGGATCGCCGCAGTCTCGACGATGGGCTACGCCGGCGGCCTGATCGGCCCGCCGGTCATCGGCACGGTAGCCGGCGTGGCGACGCTTCGCGGTTCGCTGCTGATCATCCTCGTGATGCTCGTCATCCTCGTGATCGCGGGCAGACGCGCGCTGGCTCGACCGAAGACTTGAGCCCGGCCGCGATGGTCTGCACGCCCGGTGGCCGAGATCCCAGTCCCCCTACTTCGACGGCGCCAGTCGGCGCTCGCGCCAGTAGGCCCAGACGTCCAGATCCGGCGTCTGGAACCCATCGGTCGAGAGCACGGTGCAGATCTGGGTGCGGTGGTCGTTGCCGTGGTGGAGCGCCTGGCCGATGAGCAGGTTCGTGGCGTGGGGCATCTCGGGTCGGACTCCGCGGGCGGGGATCGTGACGTCCAGTTCGCCGACGCCTGCCAGCACGATCCGCCAGTGGACGGCCTGGTCGCGAACCTGGTCGGCCAGCTCGGCGAGGCTGCGCGTCGAATCGGGGCCCTCTTTGGGAGGTGGCGGCGTCCCCTCCAGGTACTGGAGGTAGCGGCCGTCCGCATCGAGCAGGTGCGAGAGCGTCGCCAGGACCTCGCCGTATACACCGGGGGCGGTGGCCGTCAATGCATCTGTCGGGAGAGCGCGCAGGTGCCGGATCAGCTTCTCCGTGGCCCAGGTGTGGTGCTGGAAGGCTTCGCTCAACGCGTCCATCGATCCTCCTCCGAGCCCGGTGCTCTTAGCGCCGGCGCCTGCCACGGCCGGCCGGGCGCTGGCCTGTGCGCTTGATCACGTTCGGCGTGACCGTATGGTCCCACGTCGGCCGGTCCAGCCATTTGACAGACCAGCCGTCGTCCTCGTGCTCGTCGCGGATACCCGGCAGCCAGTCGGAGGCGGTCGAGGCTGTCGCGAGATCGTCCCCGCCCGGTTCTTCGCCCGCGGGCAGGACCCGAACCTCGGTGACCTCCAGCTCGGGCCCCTCCGGCCCGTCGCCGCCGACGATGAGGGCTCCCCTGCCCCGCCGCCCGGCGTGCTGCCGCGCCACCCGGACCGGCTTGATGGTTCGAGCGGAACGCGCAGGCGCCGGGTGCGGCCCTGCCGGTCCCACCGGCCGAGTCTTCGCGGCTCGTTCCGCCGCCCGGGCCACGGCCGCCGAGGCGTCCTCGTCGAGGACCCGCAACCGGATCTCCTGGATCTCGTCGCGCAACGCCGCGGCGCGCTCGAACTCCAGGTCGCGGGCGGCCTGACGCATTTCCGCTTCCATCTGACCGACCAGCTTCTCCACCTGACCCCTGGCCATCTCGGTGAAGGCCCGTTCCTGTCCCGGAGCCGTGGCGTAGGTCCCGTGCGCCTCGGCGACCGCCCGCAGCCGATCGTTGATGTCGCGAATCCCCTTGACGATCGTCACCGGCTGGATGCCGTGGTCCCGGTTGTAGCGCTCCTGGATCGAGCGGCGCCGGTTCGTCTCGTCGATCGCGACCCGCATCGATTCCGTCACGGTGTCGGCGTACATCACGACCTCGCCGCCCACGTTTCGCGCCGCCCGGCCGACCATCTGAACGAGCGACCAGGCGCTCCGCAGGAATCCCTCCTTGTCGGCGTCGAGGATCGCGACCAGCGTCACCTCCGGCAGGTCGATCCCCTCGCGCAACAGGTTGATACCGACGATCACGTCGTACACGCCCAGCCGGAGGTCGCGCAGGATCTGGACGCGCTCGAGCGTGTCGACCTCGGAATGCAGGTACTGAACCTTCACGCCGAGCTCGTGCAGGTAGTCGGCCAGGTCCTCGGCCATCTTCTTGGTCAGTGTGGTGACGATCGACCGCTCACCGCGCTCCACCCGACCCCGGATGAGCTCGAGCAGGTCGTCGATCTGACCTTCGGTCGGCTTGACGGTGATGTAAGGATCGACGACGCCGGTCGGACGGATGAGCTGCTCGACCACCTGCTGGCTGCGTTCCAGCTCATAGGGCCCGGGGGTCGCGCTCATGTAGATCACCTGGTTGACGCTGGCCTCGAACTCCTCGAACGTGAGCGGCCGGTTATCGAGCGCCGAGGGCAGCCTGAACCCGAAATCGACCAGGATCTCCTTGCGCGTCCGGTCGTTCTTGTACATGCCGACCACCTGTGGGATCGACATGTGGCTTTCGTCGACGACCAGCAGCCAGTCGGGCGGGAAGTAGTCCAGCAGCGTCCACGGGCGGGAGCCGGCTTCGCGGCCGGAAAGGTGGCGCGAGTAGTTCTCGATGCCGGTGCAGTAGCCTAGCTCGCGCATCATCTCGAGGTCGAACGTGGTGCGCTGCCGGAGTCGGGCCGCCTCGAGCTCGCGTCCCTGGGCCTGCAGCTCGCCGACCCGGACTTCCATCTCATCGCCGATCGACTTGACGGCGGCCATCAGCTTGTCGGCCGGCGTGACGTAGTGCGTAGCCGGGTAGACGTTCACATCCGCCCGCTCGGCCAGTAGCTCGCCGGTGAGCGGATCCAGCTCGGTGATCCGTTCGACCTCGTCGCCGAAGAACTCCACCCGCACCAGGCGGTCCTCAGCGGCGGGGATCAGCTCGAGCGTGTCGCCCCGAACCCGGAAACGGGCCCGCGTGAGGGCCTGGTCGTTGCGCTGGTATTGGAGATCGACGAGGTGGCGGAGCACGGCGTCGCGGCGGTACTGGCCGCCGACGCGCAACCGCAGGATCGTGGCCCCGTAGTCGACCGGGGCGCCCAGGCCGTAGATGCAGCTGACGCTGGCGACGATGATCACGTCACGCCGCTCGAACAGCGCCTTGGTCGCGGCGTGCCGGAGCTTGTCGATCTCGTCGTTGCGGCTCGAGTCTTTCTCGATGTATGTGTCGCTGCGCGGCAGGTAGGCCTCGGGCTGGTAGTAGTCGAAGTAGCTGACGAAGTACTCGACGGCGTTGTCGGGGAAGAACTCGCGGAACTCGGAGTACAGCTGGGCGGCCAGCGTCTTGTTGTGGGCGAGAACCAGGGTGGGCTTCTGGTGCCGTTCTATCGTCCAGGCGATCGTGGCAGTCTTGCCAGTGCCGGTGGCGCCCAGAAGCGTCTGGTGGCGCAGGCCTTTCGACAGGCCTTCGCTTAGTCTCTCGATTGCCTGCGGCTGATCGCCGGTGGGCTTGAAGTCGGCAACGAGCCGGAAGTCGGGCACTTCAACCTCTCGTCAGGGTGGGAGTCGAGTATATCGCCAGGTGTTGAACTAGAACACACGTTCTAGATCATTCTGAGCGCCCGAACCCAGGTCAAGCAAGACATCGGCACCGGCTCTAACCTCATCACGCCACTGCAGCCGTCGCTCAGGAGACAGTCAATGATCCTCATCCGCAACGGCCAGGACATCCACCAGGAGATGGGTGAGTGGTTCCTGGCCCACTGGCACTTCTCCTTCGACACTTACCGCGATCCCGATCCCGCGAACGAGCACTTCGGGGCGATGCGCGTTTTCAACGATAACCGGCTCATCCCGGGAGCCGGCTGGCCGCTCCACTCTCACCATGACGTCGAAGCGTTGACTTACGTCGTCGAAGGCAACTTCGGGCACGAGGACAACGTGGGTGGCGCACCTGGGCCGCTGCCGGCGGGGTCCGTCCAGCGGATGACGCTCGGGCCGGGGGCGCTCCACGCCGAGCAGAACCCGTCGAAGACCGACCCGATGCGGTTCATCGGGATCTGGATTCTCCCCGATACCGCGGACCTACAACCCGGCGTGGAGCAGCGCGTCTTCACGAAGGCCGACCGGACGAACCGGCTGCTCAAGGTGGTCGCCCCGGTTGGCGAGCCCGGCGAGACAGTCAAGGTCCACCAGGACGCCTCGGTCTTCGTCGCCTCGCTCGACCCCGACGTCGAAGTGGTCCACGAGATGGCCCCGGGAAGGGGGGCCTACGTCTACCTGATCGATGGGGGCGCGAGGTTCGGCGGCCAGCCCGTCACCACGGGAGCGGCGGCCAGGGTGACCCTGCGGCCATCGATCGAGATCCGGGCGACCGAACCGAGCGAACTCATCCTGGTCGACGTCCCGCTCAGGTTCGAACCCGTCGGTGTCTGGCGCGGCGGGCGTTCCTGATCCAGGCGGCGCGGGGCGACCGGCAGCGAACGGCGATCCGGCGGCCTGCCCCGTGCTGAAGGCGTCGGCGGACAACGCGATTGCCCCGGGTGCCCGCCCAACGCCCTACCAGACGAAGCCCGAGCCGACCGCGTTCTGAATCGCCGCCACCATCTGCGACTGCGAGATCACGTGGAGTCCGCCGTTCTGGTTGCCGCCGCGAGCGTTGCAGGAGCGGCCGCAGGTGTCGACGTAGGTGAAGGTCGGCGGCTTGCTTGTGTTGTCGTAACCGACGATCGCGATCGCGTGGCGGGTATGGGGCGTCGCCGAGCCCGCCTGCCAGTTCGGCAAGTTGTAGGCATCGACCGCCCCAACCACCGGCACGCCGTCCCGACCTACGTCCAGCATCACCGCCGTGGCCAGATCGCGCGTGAGGGTCGGGTCGGGCCGAATCACCGAAGCATAGTAGGCCTCCGTCCAGTTGCTGGCGTTGTGGCCGGAGACCTCCCAGTTGAGCCCGGTCTGGATGTTGGTCCGGGGAGTGCCGGATGTCGGATAGATCGGCTTGCCGTTCCGTGAGAACACGGACAGCCCGGTCGACTGCCACGTCGCCGGTTGGGCGGCCATCGCCAGGTACATAACGAAGCCACGGCCGTGGGCCGTGAAGCCGCTGACGGCATCGGAGCCGGACCAGTACGTACCGAGCCGCGCTCCGCCGGAGAGGGCAATCGTGGGCCCATTCGTCGGCCAGGCCACCGCTTCGTTCGCGTACGGGTCGAGGAAGTAGCCCGCCGTGCCCGTCACGTCAGGCCCGCCAGTCAGCTGCTGCCAGTACCAGAGCGTCACCGCCATCGATCCGTCGCCGCACAGGTTCCAGTAGCTCAGGTCCGAGTAGCGGTCCCCCTTCTCATCGGCCCCATAGCCGGGCGGCTCGACGATCCAGCGCGTCCAGGAAGTGCCGAGGGTTAACTTGGCGGGCACGGCGAGCCCTGTCGCAGGGTTCACGAGCGGATCCGCGCCAGTTGGAAGAACCGTGACCTGTCCGCCGACGATGACGATCCGACCGGCAGCCTTGAGCGTCAGCCAGTCGACCGACTGGACCGGAAGCGGCCGGCGCGAGTCCTGGGCCTGGCTGGGGTCCGTCGGTTGGGCGCCGCGCGCTGGCGCCGGGCTGGGCGTGAACAACAGGTCGAGCGGTGGGAAAGTGGGAACGGCAGGCGTGGAAACGCTCGGGTCGGCCGACATCGTGCCGGGGACGAGGAGCCCGCTTGAGCTTGCCACGGCGGTCGGATCGAACGCGATCACGCTTCCCGCGGCGGCGGTGGGGCCCGGAGTCGGGTTGGGGCTTGAGCCGGCCAGGGTGGCGATACCAGCCACCGAGACGATCGCGACGAGAGCCGCCGCGGCGACGAACCACCGACGGCGATCATGATGGGACGCAATCACCGGGCGATTGTACCCAGGGGCGCCATTCCACACCCCGGTGCCCAGCTCACACCTGATTCGCCAGCACCTCATCGAAGGCGGCACCGACGACGGGCTGCACTTCGTCGCGTAGACCGTCGGTGCGGATGATCCGGGTCGCGGCAGAGCGCCATGTCGCGAGCGAGGCGGCCTGGGCGGCGATTCGCTGGCGGGCGTCGGATTCGTCCATGCCGCGGCCGGTGAGACGGGCGAGTTGGGCCTCCGGGTCGCAGACGACGAGCCAGACCTCGTCGCACCATGGAGCGTGGCCGGCCTCCACGAGCTTGATCGCCTCGAGGACGATCGCCGTCGGCCGGCGCGCATCGGCGGCGCGGATCGCGTCGCGCTCCAGGTAAGTCACCGCGGGGTGGACGATCGACTCCAGCTCGGCCAGGCGTGCCGGATCGGCGAAGACCAGCCGCCCAAGCGCGCCCCGGTCGAGCGAGCCGTCTGGCCGCCGATACTCTTCGCCGAAGCGCGCAACGATGGATTGAGTGACCGCCGTGCTGGGCGCCATGAGGTCCCGAGTGAGCTGATCGGCATCGATCACCGCGGCGCCGCGATCGGCCAGCCAGCCGGCCACGGTCGACTTGCCGCAACCGATCGGGCCGATCAGGCCGATCACAGGGCCCCGCGTACCCAGAGTCCCGCGCTGACGCCCGTCCAAGGCCCGACGCTCGGATCCATGCTCCGTCACGGTGCCGCTTCCTCCACTTCTAGCCACGCCTCCTCGGCCGCGGCCAGAGCATCGTTCACCGCCGCAAGGTCGCGGCTGACCCGGCGTAGCTCGACGAAGTTGCCATGTACGCCGGGATCGAGCAAGGCCGACTCGAGCCGTTGCTTGCGCTCGTTGAGACGGGCGAGCTCCTCATCGACCTGGGCCTTCCGTCGACGATAGGCGTCCTTCGACAGCTTGGCAGCCGCCGGACGCGCCCCATCGAGGCCCGGAGAACGCGCCCCGGATCCCGCGCCTTGGCCGGGAGCGCCCGGGACGCCACTCACCGATGAAGAAACCACGCTCGACGGCCGCCCTCCGGCCTTCGAACTCGAAGCCCCAACCGCGACCCCCGGCTCGCGCGCGCCGGTCTGCCGCGTTCGCCCACCATGAAGCCGTACCGCCTGCCTTTCGGCTGCCGCCTTCGCCGTCCAGCCATCGACGACCGCGGCCCGCCAGGCGCGATAGCCCCCTTCGAACGGCACGGCCAGCCCGCCGTCGACCACCCACAGCGAATCGCACACCTTCTCGAGCAGCCGTCGGTCGTGGCTGACGACGAGAAGGGTGGCGTCCGTGCCCGCCATGAAGGCCTCGAGAGCCTCTCGGGCGGGAATGTCCAGGTGGTTCGTCGGCTCGTCGAGAAGAAGCAGATTCGCCGGTAGCAGGAAGAGCAGCGCCAGCTCCAGCCGCGATCTTTCACCGCCGGAGAGGGCCGAGACTTCCTTGAAGACATCGTCGCCGCGGAACAGGAAGCGAGCGAGATGGCTCCGCGCCGCGGCCTCTGTCAGTGGCATCTCGGCGAGAAGCGCATCAAGGACAGTGGCGCCGGGGATCGGCGCGTCCCGAACCTGGACCAGGTAGCTGAGCTGGACGTTGCGGCCGAGATCGAGCGCGCCGTCCAGCGGCGCCAGCTCCCCGGCGATGGTGCGCAGGAGCGTGGTCTTGCCTGCGCCATTCGGGCCGACGATGCCGACGCGGTCGCCACGCCGGAGCTCCAGCCATGGGACGCGGGCGACAGGCGTCTCGCCCGGCGTCTCTTCGGCCCCCTCTCCGGACCGAACGCCGTCGCCTCGATAACCCACGACCAGCCCCTCGGCCCGAACCACCGACTCGTACGATCTGGCGGGCGCCCCTCCGGCGAGAGCCTCGGTCGGTAGCCGCAGCCGGGCTTCGGACTTCCTCTTCTCGAGCGGTTGGAGAGCTTCCAGGCGCGCCTCGTGCTCGTGCATCTTGCCGTGCTTGCGCTGGTGGCGGTACTGCTGGACCAGTTCCTGTTCGCGGGCGATCTCGCCGGCACGAGCCTCGACTTCGGCCGCGGCCCGAAGGTCGCGCTCCTCGCGCTGGCGGGCGTACGAGGCGTAGCTGCCACGGAACGGCGTCATCCGTCGATCGCGCAGCTCCCACACGCGGTTCACGGTGGCGTCGAGGAAGGCGCGGTCGTGGGAGGCCACGATCAAGCTGCCGTGGCGCCGGCCGAGGTGCTCTTCGAGCCACTCCAGCGCCCCGAGATCGAGGTGGTTCGTCGGCTCGTCGAGAAGAAGCAGCTCCGGATCGGAGAGCAGCAGCCGGGCCAGGGCCGCGCGCGTTTGCTCGCCGCCGGAGAGCTCCGTCGGCGGCCGATCCCACTCGGCCCGCTCGAAGCCCAGGCCGGAGAGCGCCGCCTCGACCCGCTGGTCGAGCGAGTAGCCATCCTTCACCGCGAACTCGTGCTGAAGGTTCTCGTACTCGGGCTCGGTAACACGGCCTTCGTTTTCGAGGGTTCGAAGGGTTCGCTCGAGCTCCTCCAGCCGTTCGGCGCCGGCGCGGACGGCCAGCCTCAGGCTTGGCGAGTCGATGAAGGCCGAGTCGACGTGAGCCTCCTGGGAGAGCATGGCCATGGCGAGCCCACGCTTTCGATGGACCTCGCCACGGTCGGGCTCGTCAAGGCCGGCAACGAGCCGGAGCAGGGTCGTCTTGCCGGCGCCGTTCGGGCCGACCAGGCCGATTCGATCGCCGGCGGCGACGGCCGCGTCCAGCCGGTCGATGATCACGAAGTCCCCGACCTCACGGACGACGCCATCGAGCCTGACGATAGACATCAGACGGTCCCCCCGGCGCGCGCCGCAGCCCGACGGGTGGCGGCTGCCTCACGAGCCGCAGCCGCGCGACGCGCCCGCTCCCCGGCGCGCGCCGCAGCCCGCGCGCCGGCCCGGGTTTCTTCGTCCTGCGCTCGACCCAGGGCGCCCTCGCCGTCGAGCTCAGTCCAGCGTGGGCCTCGCCTGGGGTGGGCGGCGGCGCTCCCTCTCCTGCCTGACGTACCTTCGAGCAGCTTCGCTGAAGCCTCCCGTTGCCCCGCCGGGAGACGCTGGCACCACGAGCAGAAGTGGGCCGATCGGCCGCCCAGCACGATCCGCCGGATCGGTCGGCCGCAGCGGTCGCACGGCTCGCCGGTTCGCTGATACACCTGCAGATGCTCCTGCATCGAACCGTCGCCTTCGGGCGCTGTGTAGTCGTCGACGGAGCTGCCCCGCCGCTCGACCGCCTCGGCCAGGACATCGCGCAGGGCCCTGTGGAGACGGCGCGCATCCTCGGGGCGAAGCGACCCGGCATCGCGCAGCGGGTGGAGCCGCGCCCGCCACAGCGCCTCGTCCGCGTATATGTTGCCGACGCCCGCGAGGAAGTCCTGGTTCAGCAGCAGCGTCTTGAGGCGGCCGTGCCGCCCGGCGAGCGTTTCGGCAAAACGCCGCGCCGTGAAGTCGTCCGACAGCGGCTCGGCGCCCTGCGCCAGGACACCGGCCGCCTCGCCTGCGGCCGGCTGGCCAGTGGCTTCGTCGCGCCGATACAGCCCCATCCGCCCGAACTTGCGCATGTCGCGAAACCGCAGTTCCCGACCGTCGGCCAGCGTCAGCACGACGTGCACATGACGATCCTGCGGGGTGCCTGCCGGCACGACGAAAAGCTGGCCGGTCATCTTGAGGTGGACCGTGAGAACGGCCGGTTCCATATCGGGAGAGTCGGCCGGCCCGGCGCTCGGCCCCAGCTCGATCAGCAGCTGCTTACCGCGACGGCCGACGCCCTGAATCTCGCGACCAGCCACTCCCCGCACAAACGAATCCGGGTCGTGGCTGCGGATTGTCCGTGGCCAGTTGGAGCTGGCACTCACGATCCGCGCGCCCGTCACAAGGCGCCGCAGGTCGCCCGCGATGGTCTCGACCTCTGGCAATTCGGGCATACCTAGAGGGTAATGGCGCCGCGCCGACGATGCGTGGCCGCGGCTCGCCGGTCGGGCGTCCGCGGGACTGCGTGCAGCGCGCCTTTGCTACTGAGCGAGCGTCGGGGCTACTTTCTGCTGCAGCTCCAGGCAGACCTGCCTGGCCAGTTCCACGAATGCGACCTGGGCCGTGGATCGGTATCGATCGCGATGCCAGGCAAGGGTCAGGACCCGCGGCGGAACATCAGTCGGTATGACGGCGCACTTCGGGTCGGTTTCGTCCACGGTCAGGCGAGGGACCAGCGCCACGCCGATGCCCGCTACCACCAGCGCCTGGACGGTCGTGTTGTCGTCCGAACGGAAGACCCACTGCGGGTTGCCGCCGTCGGCCCGCAGGTAGGCTTCGGCCGCGCCGGTGCTCCGGCAGTGCCGAAAGCCGATGAGCGGCAGGTCCGCGATCTCCCGGGCGGTGGCGGGTCGGTCCAGCCGTGTCAGCGGCGAGGCCGCGGGCACAACCAGGACGTATGGATCGCGGAACAGCTCGACGGCTTCGAACGGGCCTTCCGACAGCGGATACACGGCAAACGAGAGATCCAGGTCCCCGGATTCGACAAGATCCAGCAGACCGTCGTCGGTATTCGTTTCCATCAGGTGGACTTCCACGTCGGGCCAGAGGCCCGTGAAGATGCCCAGAGTTGCCGGCAGGACGCGAGCTCCGACGCTCTGGTATGTACCGACCCGGAGCTGCCCCGTGGCGCCCTCCGAATAGGCTCGCAGGTCCGCGCGCGCCGCTTGCATCCGAGCCACGATGGCGTCTGCGTGGCGGAGCAGTAGCGACCCCACCTCCGTGACCTTGACCGAACGCCGGCCCCGCGATCGTTCCAGGAGGCGAACGCCCAACATAGTCTCGAGCGCGGCCACGTGCTGGCTCACAGCGGACTGGGTGTAGTCGAGCGATTCGGCTGCCTCGTGGAACGAGCCGGTCTCCGCCACGGCGCGGAAGCTCAGCAAGTGCCGAAACTCGATGTCGGCCAGGTGATCAGTAGCCATGATGTAATAGTCAACAACATCGACTTGCTCTAATCAAGTGCCTAGCCTACGGTATCGGCATGGAAATCATCACATTCGCCCTGCTGGTTCTCTTCGTCGGGGCGCTCTCGATCGCGCTCGGTGACGACTCGCGTCCGTCCGAGCACGAACACCTGCGCAACTGGTAGACGTCTCCACCGAACGGCACATCCGGGCAAACACGGCACGGCCCCGAGCCAGGGTTAGTCGACGCCGGTCGCACCCACTCCGCGCTGACGTCCAGACACCTCGGATCGGGGCCGTGCCGTGTTTGGAGCCCGCCCCTACCCCGCCGCAACCTCGGCCGGGGCCTCGCCAAGCTCGGCCAGCACCTCGTCCTCACGCGTGAGCGGCCGCATCGACTCCCAGTCGTCTCCGACCTTCAAGTCGACCGTCAGCGGCACGTCGAGCTGCAACGCCCCTTCCATCGTCTCGCGCAGGACCGGCGCCGTCGCGTCGACCTCATCCCGCGGCACCTCGAGCACCAGCTCGTCGTGGACCTGCAGCAGCAGGCGCGCCCGAAGTCCCGCCGACCGCAGCTTCTCTGGCAGCCGGATCATCGCGATCTTGATGATGTCCGCGGCCGTGCCCTGGATTGGCATGTTGATCGCCATCCGCTCCCCGGCGCCACGCAGCGATGGATTGGACATCCGCAGCTCCGGGATGAATCGACGGCGGCCTAGAAGTGTCGAGACCCAGCCTTGCTGCCGCGCCAGCTCCTTGATGTGGAGCATGTAGTAGCTGATGCCGGAGTAGGTGGCGAAGTAGAGGTCGATGAACTCCCTCGCCTCTGCCCGCGAAATGCCGGCGCGCGACGACAACCCGAAGTCGCTCATGCCGTAGGCGAGGCCGAAGTTGACCATCTTGGCCATCGAGCGTTCGTCGTGAGTGACGTCCTCCGGGGCCTTGTGGAGAACCCGGGCAGCGGTTTCGCGGTGGATGTCGGCGCCCCGGGCGAAGGCGTCGCGGAGGTGCTCGTCGCCGCTGACGTGGGCCAGGATGCGCAGCTCGATCTGCGAGTAGTCGGCTGCAAGGAGGGTCACGTTCGGCGCGCCGGCCACGAACGCCCGACGGATGCGCCGCCCCAGGTCCGAACGGACCGGGATGTTCTGGAGATTCGGATCGGACGAGCTCAATCGACCGGTGGCCGCGACCGCCTGGTGGAAGGTCGTGTGCAGCCGGCCGTCGCGCTCGGAAACCAGCGCCGGCAGAGCCTCGATGTAAGTCGATCGAAGCTTCGAGTAGAGCCGCCAGTCGAGCAGCTTCCCAATCATCGGATGAGCCGGCTTCAGCTCTTCGAGCACTGACGCATCGGTCGAATAGCCGGTCTTGGTCCGCTTGCCCTTCGGCAAATTCAACTCGTAGAAGAGGATCTGTTCGAGCTGCTTGGGTGAACCCAGGTTGAACTCGTGGCCCACGTCGGCGTAGATCTCCGATTCGAGCCGGGCCATCTCGCGCCCGAACTCGACGTCGAGGAGGCCGAGCGCCTCGCGATCGATGGCAACGCCGGTCGCCTCCATCTCGGCCAGGATGGGGATCAGCGGCAGTTCGACTTCGCTGAACAGGCGGCCAAGCCCAGATTCTTCGAGCGCTTTCTGCAGTGGCTCGCGGACCGCGAGTGTTGCGAGAGCATCCAGGCCCAGTCGGACACCGGGTGCCACGTCTCCCGCTGGAGGAAGCGTCACGCCCAAGCGTTCCTGGGCCACGTCGGCGATGGTCTGGCTGCGCAGCGAGGCATTCAGCAGGTACGCGGCGATCTGCGTATCAAACGCCACCGGAAGTGGCTTTGACGCCCCGGCCGCGATATTCGCCACGATTAGAGGCTTGGCCTCGTGGCCAATCACCTGCGCCCCGGACGAGAGAAGCAGGTCGCCGAGCCGGCCGACCGCATCGTGGCCCTCGGCGACAAGCACGCGGCCATCGGCGCCGGCCAGTGCAAGGACCTGCGGCACGCCCCGCATCGGGCGCGGGTCGTCCATCAGCAGCGCGGCGCCGACCTCGTCGAGTCCGGCCAGCCATGACGCCGCCTCCGCGGCGTCCTCAGCAGATGCGCCGAAACGATCCAGCAACGTGGGGTCTGCCGCGGCCGCTCGGAGCGCCGCGGTCAGATCCACGGGCCCGGCGGTCTCGACCCCGGCCCGGGTGAGAGATGCCGCAGGCGCGGGGCCGGCCGCGGGCCTTGGAGCCGCCTCGGCCAGGCCCGTGGCGCCGAAATCCATCGACAGTTGCAGCCCCTCGCCCTCGCCGATAAGAGAGCGGCCACCGCCGCCGTCGTGGCCCTCGCGACGCGGGGCTCTCGGCGTCTCGCCGGCGACCCGGGCAGCAGGCACGCTCCCCGCCACGGAACGCAGAGCCACCGCCGCGTCTCCGGCCGACTCACCGGTGAGTGGCGGCAGCCGATCGATCAGCGTCCGGAATTCGAACTCGCGGAAGAGCCGGACGACCTCGGCGCGGTCGTAGTCGGAGAGTCGGGCCGCCTCCAGGTCGAGGGAGATCGGCAGGTCGCGGATGATCCTGCTCAGCTCGCGGCTCTGCATTACCTGCTCACGCGCCTCAGCAAGCTTCTCGCGCAGCTTGTCCGGCCTGACTTCATCGAGCTTTGCGTAGATCCCATCGACCGAACCAAACTCGCTGACGAGCTTCGCCGCAGTCTTCTCCCCCACTCCTGGGATGCCGGGGATGTTGTCGGTCGGATCGCCTTTGAGCGCCTTGTAGTCGATCATCTGGTCCGGCCGCAGCTCGAACCGCTCCCAGATCCTGGCCGGGTCGTAGTAGACCGTCGCATCGACGCCCTGGCGCGTCGTCATCAGACGGGTGCGGTCCGTGACGAGCTGGAGCATGTCGAGGTCGCCGGTCACGACCGTCGTGTCGATGCCGCGGGCGTCCATGTCCCGGGTGATCGTGCCGATGACGTCGTCGGCCTCGAAGCCGGCCATTTCGTAGACGGGGATGCGCAGGGCCGCCACGACTTCCCGAACCTTCGGGAACTGCGAGCGCAGATCGTCGGGCATTGGCGTCCGAGTGGCCTTGTACGCGGCGAACTGCTCGTGGCGGAAGGTCGGTCCGGGCAGATCGAAGCAGGCCGCCACGTACTCGGGCTGCACGTCCTGAAGGCCGCGCAGGAGGATGCTGCAGAAGCCGAATACCGCGTTGACCAGCTCGCCTCTGCTCGTCGTGAGCGGCGGCAGGGCGTGGTAGCCACGGTATATGAGGCCGTTGCTGTCGAGCAGCATCAGGCGAGCCATTGGGGCCTCGGTCGGTTCGACGCCGGCGATCGGGTGACAGGGGCCGGCGGTTCAAGTCTACCCGGAGCGAGCGGCCCTTCCACGCGCCAAACCTGGCGGAGCGCCCGAATCAGGAACCGGCGCCTCGACCACGGCGACGATTGCGTCTCGGAAGGATCGTGATCGCGACGCCTATCGCGAACAGGGCGCCGAATCCGACGAGCCAGACCAGGCGCGCATCGACGCCGCTGCCCTGACTGACCTCGCCGGAGGGCAGGGACTTGGTTCCGGGCGTCGTGCCGCCGCCGATCGCGTATTCGGTTCCCGAAGACGCCGGGCCGGACTGGTTCGTCGGGGCCGGGAGAGCCGAAGGCGTGCCGTCGTTGGCCGAGACACTCGCAGGGCTGGCGCCGGGAAACTCAGGCGGCCCAGCACTGACCGCGGGCGCAGCGGTAGCGATGCTCAGACCACCAGCGACCGACGAACCGGCGGGGGCGACCTGAGCCACAGCCCGCTGATCCTGGGTCGCGAGGGTCCCCTGGGTTGCGGCGGACGTACCGAGAAGCGATACGGCACTGGTCAGAACGACTCCGATCAAGCCCAACGCGGCGAGCGACCCGCCGAGGGACCGGCGCAAGCCGAGCCCGAAGACCGCCCATGGAGCGCGACGCGAGCGGCGCAGCCGGGCCACATCTGCTTCGGTCAGAGTGAAGTCGCGAGGACGAGGCCGAACCGGCATGGCTGCAGCCGCAGCGGCGATGGCCCCAAGATCTGCAAAGAGCGCCGCGCAATCCGGGCAATCGGCCATCAGGTCGACGGCCTGAGCGCGCTCGACTTCATCCACATCACCGCCATAGAGACGGGCGATGAGCAATTCGTCGTGGCTGGAATGGGCGCTGCTGTCCATCACGTTCCTCAGACGATCTCAGCCACGGAACAGTTCCCGATTTGGGGCCAGCGCCCGTCTCAGGGCGAGGCGGCCTCGGTGGATTCGCGACTTCACGGTTCCGACCTCGACACGCATGATCGCCGCGATCTCGGCGTAGTCGTATCCCTCAACGTCGAAGAGAAGGATGCAGTTGCGCTGCTCGAACGGCAGTTCCTCCAGGGCCAGGGCCAGGGCCATTGAACGCTCAGCGGCGAGAGCCTTCGACTCGGGCTCGACTTCCGGCTCGGCTGATGGCTGCCAGCTCTCGTCCTCGAACTCCGGATACGGCTGAACCGGGCGCCGGCGGCGTGACCGCTGGATATCCATGGCCGCGTTCACTGCGATCCGACCCAGCCAGCCACGGACGCTGCCTCCTCGAAAGGACGCCAGGTTCCGGTACGCGCTGAAGAAGGCCTCCTGGACCGCGTCCGCGGCCTGGTCGGGGTCGGGCACGAGGCGGTAGACGAGGGCGAAGAGATGGTCCTGATGGCGGACCACCAGGCTGTTGAACGCTTCCAGCCGCCCGCCCAGAGCCTCCTCGATGAGCGCGGCGTCGACCGCCTGGCCGAGCGCATCGGCATGACGGTCGCCCTCCGGCCTTGCGTCTGGATCACGATCGTACTCTGCCTTCGCGTCGGTCACGACTGGCCCGTCAGCCACTCTCTCGTCCACGAACGCTTCGCCACGCGGCGGCGCGCGGATCGGCCGCGGCGGCGCGAGGATAGCACGGCCGCGGTCTCACTTCGCCACCGGCGAGCTCCGCAGGCTGTACCATGCGCGCCGGACCGTGCCGACGTGGCGGAACTGGCATACGCGCTCGACTCAAAATCGAGTGGCCGTGAGGTCATGCGGGTTCAACTCCCGCCGTCGGCACCACTTCCCTGACGAGAGCCGACGTCACCTCGCTCCGGCCACGCGGGCCACGCGCCGGCTAGCAGCCCAGGCCGCCACCACCGCTCCCGCCGCCGCCCCCACTCGCAGCGGGCACCCCGTCGAGGCCATGGGCCACGATGTTGCGAACGGTCGCCCACCGCGGAACGGTCAGGAACCCAACCGGATTACCGGTCACGCTCGGAACCAGCTCGATACTCTTTACGTTGCTTGTTCCGATGCGCTCGGCAAGAGCAAGCAACGAGGGAGCGTCCTCGACCGGCATATCGGTCCAGAAGGCGCTGCCAAGGGCACTCATCAGCGACGGCACCTTTGCGAGCAGCGAGCACGGCTGAAGCTGAGCCCGCAGCGCGATGAGCACCGCCTGTTGGCGTGACATCCGACCGTAGTCGGAGTCCTGGTGGCGGCTGCGGGCGTACTCCAGGGCGACCAACCCGTCCATGTGCTGCAGGCCGGGCTTGATGTCGATCGTGATGTCCTTGCCGTCCTGGGGTCGCGCGTACTGGGTGTCTTTGACTTCAGCCGGGACGTTGATTTCGATGCCGCCGAGAGCATCGATGAGATTGACGAACCCCATCAGGTTGATGACGACAGCGCCGTCGACATGGAGACCCAGATACTGGCCTATCGCGCCTTCGAGCGCTTTGAAGCCACGCACGAAGTCGGTGCCGCTGTACGGATAGGCGGAAGGCCGGTTGACAGCATCGCGCCACAGGGCATTGAGCAGATTCGGATACGGGAAGCAGTGGCACGGGAAGGCGTTGGCCGACTCGGGCGGAAGGGGCACATTCTCGAGGTTGCGCGGAATTCCGTACATGACGGCCCGCCCCGAAGCGATGTCGACCTCGAGCAGGATCATCGTGTCGGTCCGCAGGCTCCAGCGGCCGACTCCGGCATCGGCCCCTACGAGGAGCACGTTGAGCTTGCCGTCGGCGGCCCACTCGGAAGGCGACGTGTTCGGTCCACTGACATCCTCGATCGGGAAGATCGGGATGCCGGCCACGGTCGTCGGGCCGGCAGTGGGTAGCACAAACGGCGACCCGGCTACACTCCCGGAAGGCGAGCCCGTCACCGTCACCGAGGCAGATGGGGTGGCCGGCGCGTCGGTCGCACCTGGCTCGTTGGAGAACGGGGCCGCCGTCTGGCCAGACGGCAGATCGCCGTTGCCGCCGAACCAGCTCGGCGCGTCCGGATTGAATATCGAGCTGAGAGTGTCGCGGTACTGGACGTCGACTGCCCCCAGGGCGAGGTGCGTGCCGATCGTGGCGACCATGACGGCCCCGAGAACGATGACGGTGGCCGGCTGCCTGACTCGCGCGGTCGGCGCCCTGGTCTGGATCTTGGGCTCGAGACGCGTCCTGACCTTCGGCGAGCCGGCCACGAGATACGCATCCAGGATGGCCCACAGCCGGTAGAGCAGGATCACGACGTCGAGCGCAAAGAACGACGTCAGGGCGTCCGCCGAGAAGATCGAATCGTAGATCTGGCGTCGGGCGAAGATGAAGAGTGCGGCTATCACGACGCTGAGAGCCAACGCCGGCAGGGCAACGAGCAGACCGCGCTTTGGCTTGCCGGCCGTAGCCTGGCCGAGCCCGGGGAACAGAAACGACAGGAAGGCGGCCGCGCCGGGGGACTTGAGCAGGGACCGATTCGGCATCCGATTCAACCCTCGCGTTGGGCACCAGGACGGGCTTGGCGAGCCCTGCCGGGGAGCGATCCGGCGGGGCTACTATGCACGAATTCGGGCTTCAACTCCCAGCCATTTGTCGAGATCCGGCCTGGACTGCCTGTTCGGGGCCGGGGCAGTCCGCGCGGGAGAACCGCCCAATTCAGGCTCGCGGTCCGACGGCGTCGAGACCTGGTGCCTTGTCAGCAGGCCGAGCTGGCGCTGCCGCCGGTGGCGGTCGCGGCAGGCACGTTGTCAAGACTGTGGGCAACGATGCCCTTGATATTGGCCCACGAAGTGCCGTCCACGGCGGGGTATGAGACGCCGCTTACGGTTACGTACGGCTGGCCGGTGGTGGTCGGATCGAGGACCACGCTGCTGACGTTCCCGCCCAGTACGTTCTTCGCCAGGCTGGCCCACTCCTGAAGGTCCTGCGGGTTCGTGATCGGCAGGTCGGAGTTGAACGCGTACGGGATGTCTTGCAGGTTGCTCAAGAGCGACACGACATTGCCCGGAGACGCGAACTTGCAGGGATCCACATCCGTCCGCAGCGCCTTGAGAACCAGTTGCTGCCGACCGGCACGACTAAAGTCGCCGCCGCTGGTGAACTCACGGGTTCGGGCATAGGCAAGCGCCCAATCGCCGTCCATGTGCTGCTGGCCGGCCTTGATGACCATCGCGATGTCCTGTCCCTGGCTCCAGGTGACCGACTGCAGGCCGCCGGAGCTCTTGGCATCGGCGATCATCTGCTGGACGCCGCTGACACCGGTCGGAACCGAGTACCCATTGTGGGTGGGACTGCACCACCGCTTGACAACGGCGTATTGCCATGTGCCTACCGGGCCGCACGGTTCGTCGTACACCGCGGTCGGGACGTTGATATCCACGCCGCCCAGATCGTTTATCACCTTGGTCAGTCCGATTGGATTGATCCACATCGAGCCGTCGATCGTCAGACCCAGGAGACCACCGATGACCTCCTCAAAAGCCTTGTATGCGCGAAGGTAACGGTTGGGATCGCCCGCCTGTCCGCACGTGTCCTGGTACAGCGGGACTACGTTGCAGTGTCCCAATACTTCGTTCGGGAAGTCATTGATCATCCCGGGCCAGGTGTAGGCCGGGCAGCCGTTCACGCTGGTCGCGAAGTGCGCGGCTATCCCTTGGGGCAGTGGGACGCAGTAGTTGTTCCGGCCCACGCTGATCAATGCCGCGCGGCCAGAGGCACGATCGACGTGGAGGACCATGATCGTGTCCGGTCCCAGTGCGCTCGGATCGTTTTGAACCCCGATGCCGGCCAGAAGCACGTTGAACTGCCCGTTCGGGTCCCAGTTCCAGGCGCCAGTCGTCGTCGTGAAGGACGGCAGACCCCCGAGGTTGAAGGTAGTCAACGGGGCGGACGATGCCACGGAGCCGGAAGCGCCCGGGCTGCTCGTGTCGGTCACCGCTACGCCGTCGCCCTCGTTGCTGTTGTCAGTCGGGATGGGGCCCGGCGTCCCGCTGATGTCGGTCACCCAGCAGGGTGTCGCGGCGGTGAGGCAGTAGAGAGCGTGCTGCCAGCTCATGTCCACTTCGGCGAACGCGCCGTGAACCGCGACGGTGCCCGCAAGGACGACGCCGACACCGACTACCGCCCACTTATTTGCAGATGCGCGCTTTTCTCTCTGCCTGGGTCGCACCTTGCGGGCCAGCAGGTAGGAGTCGACAACGGCCCACAGGTGATAGACGAGGGCCACCAGATCCAGGATCAGCAGACTCGTCAGCCACCCCTGATCGAGGGCCAGACCAAAGATCGCGCCGCGGTCGAAGATCAGGATCAAGCCCAGCGCACCGAGGAGTGCCAGCATCGGGATGGCAACGATGGCACCGCGGGCCCGGTTGCCCGCCGCCGCCTGACCAAGACCAGGGAACAAGAAGGACAGGGCCGCGGCCACCAGGGGCTTCTTCAGCAGTGACCGGAACTGCATTTGTTGGTCTCTCCCTTATGCCTCCCGAGTGGACCAGCCGACGACCACGCCTCCTGGACGGAGGGCATTATGCCTGAACAAACCCGGACGGGCCGCTGGCGTGAGAGGTTTCCCGGGTGTCCGAAGGACCCGACGACGGCTCCTGAGCCCTTGGAAATGTTCGACGATTGGAACTGCGCACTCGTTGCGAAACGGATGCAGTCGCATCCCGCACCGCCTGAACTGGTCCCCACGGCAGGTTGCGCGAGGGGGACTTCGATGCTCAGAACCAGACCACGCCCCCTGCCGTGGCCGCACCGACGAGGACGGCTGCGAGGAGCCAGGCCCCTATCACGAGGGCGGCGATGACGCCACGGTAGCGGACCAGCCGTATTCGTCTGGCGAAGGCGCGCGGCATCGGGCCGGCCGACGCACGGGCGGCGACCAGCGGCCTGACGCAATCGCCACCTCGATCGGCCGCCAGCAGGGCCGCGTGATAGGCAAGGTGCAGACCCTTCTCGACCCCGGGCATCTCGGCATCCTCACGGAGCGCCGCATCAGCTGCGGCAACGTCGAGCGGACGGCCTTCCTTGGCGTCGAGAGCCATCTCAAGGTCGAACCGCCGATGACGCTCGCGGGCCGATCCTGTCGGAAGCCTGTTCAGAGCCTCACGTGCATCGACCGGCCAGCCCGCGGCCAGCATCGCTCCTGCGCGAAAAGAGTCAGCTGCGGATCCTTCCGGATGCCTCTGAAGCCATGCCTTCGCCTGAGCCGCGGACCCGGGCATCCGTTCACCGACCTCCGACCGCCACGCGTCCGATCCGATCATGTTGAGCCAGGCGAGGCACTCCTGGGCAGGCCACAGTCGCCTGCCCCGAAAGACGAGAAGAGCCAGCAGAAGCGGTGTCGGCAGGAGTACGACGGCCGCGAACGGAACTGCCGGCAGCGCGAAACCCAGGGCGACGACGAAGCACACGAGAGGCCCGACGACGACCGGCCAGACCATGGTCGAGTCGAAGACGCTTCGATACAGAAGGGCGTAAGCATCGTCTCGGCGAGGTGGCCGGCCAGCGACAAAGCCGGCGGACCGGGTCACCGCCCGCTGGGAGTCGAGAGATCGAGACGGACGAGGCCCTCTCCAAGCCGGCGCCTGACCTCGGCTGGCAGCTCGGCGTCGTAGGCGACGCCGCCGCGGACCTCCATCGGCAGCGCTGCGCCGCCCACCTGCGGCAGAAAGAACACGACGCGCGTCTCCCCCGGCCGCTCCTTGAGCATCGCCCGCAATTCCTCCATCGCCTGAACGATACGAGCCGTTTCGGCGCCCCGCGTAAACCGCACGTACAAGATGCCGGAGGCGGACGCCTCCAGAGGGGTCGTCGGTGCGGCTGATGCGCGGGCCGCAACGGCTCGTGCCTCATCGGGGAGTGGCGGTTCCTCTCGCTCCGGCGCCAAGGCGGCCAGGTCGTCCGGCGCGGGCACGGAAGAGAGCGGCTCCGACGGGGGGATAAACGAGGCGGCGGCCACGGGCGGAGTCTGGGCGACGGCGATGGAGCCCCCGCCACGCAGGGGCGACACGCGGATCTCGGCGGCAGCCGACGTGCCGGGTGTGGCCGGCCAGGCGGACGTCATCGCCTCGGCCGGCGGCCGAGATGACTCCACGCCATGAGTCGAGGCCACGGCCTGAATGGCGGCATCGGCCGGTGAATCCGGCTTCCCATATCCTCTGCCGTTGCCGCCGCCATTGGCACGCGCCGCGCCGTTGCCGTTTCCATTGCCGTCGCCCGCGCCACTGCCCGAGCGGCGGCTGCCTCTCCCCCGCTCCCCGGCGGCGACCTCCTGCGCGATGGCCTCGGGCCCGCGGCCGGCCGCGTCTTCCCAGACCCAGACCGCGTCGGCCAGCAGCGACGCCTCCTCTCCTCTGTGGTCCACTCGCCCGGCCACGAGCAGGATCGCGCCCTCGGCAAACGTCCCACCGCTCGTGGCGTACATCCGCGGGAAAACGACCACCTCGAGCGTACCTTGCAGATCCTCGAGGGTGGCCACGGCCATCGTCTCCTTGCTGCGCGTGGTCACCGTGCGAACGCCCGTGACGATGCCCCCCATCACGACGCGCTGGCCGTCAAGCGACTCGTCCCGTAGATCGCCCGAGTAGGCCGTGACGTACTGTGCGATCTGCTCGGCCAGGGCCCCCAGCGGATGCTCGGAGAGATACAGCCCAAGCAGCTCCTTCTCCCAGCGCAGTCGTTCGCGAGCGAGCGCCTCCGGAACTTCGGGCAGAGCTCTCTCGAGCGTGCCCGGCGATGACCCCATGTCGAACAGCGACGTCTGCCCGCTCGTCCGGTCCCGCTGGACCGCCTGACCTGAGGCCATGGCGTCGTCAAGCGCAACCAGGAGCTGCGCGGCATGTCCGAACCGGCTCACTGCCCCGACCTTGATCAGGGACTCGATGACCCGCTTGTTGACCAGCCGGAGATCGACTCGGGCGCAGAAGTCGGCCAGGGAGCGGAAGTCGCCCTCGGTTCCCCTGGCCGCGATGATCGATTCGATGGCCCCTTCGCCAACGTTCTTGACGGCCAGCAATCCGAACCGGATGGCGTCGTCCTCGACCGTGAACTCGACGAACGAGCGGTGAACGTCGGGCGGCCTAACCTCGATGCCCAGGCGCCGGCATTCGGCAACCGCGGCGGCGACTTTTTCCTCGTTGTCCCGGAAGGCCGTCAGCACCGACGTCATGTAGTCGACGGTGTAGTTCGCCTTCAGGTAGGCCGTCTGATAAGCGATGAGGCCGTAGCAGGTGGCGTGAGCCTTGTTGAAGCCATATCGTTCGAACGGCTGGAAGGCGGCGAAGACTGCGTCTATGACCTGTGGCTTGACGCCCCGCTCGGCCGCCTGTCTGACGAACTTCTCCCGCATCTCGCGCATGAGCGCGGCCTTCTTCTTGCGGATAGCGTAGCCGAGCATGTCCGCCTCGGGACCGGTGAATCCGGCCAGCGCAGTCGAGGCGGACATGATGTCCTCCTGGTAGACGAAGACACCGAAGGTCCGGTTCAGGTACGGCTCGAGGAGCGGGTGCAGGTAAGTGACCTTCTCCTCGCCGTGCTTGCGCCGGATGTAGGCGGGGATGTTGTCCATCGGGCCCGGACGGTAGAGCGCGACCATCGCCGCCAGGTCGAAGACGCTGGAGGGTCGAAGATCGCGGATGTAACGCCGCATGCCCGCCGACTCCAGCTGGAAGACGCCCGTGGTTTCGCCCGACGCCAGCAGTTCGAATGTCTTCGAGTCGTCGAGAGGGATCTTCTCGAGATCGATCTCCTCACCACGGTGGGCTCGAATCAGGTCGACCGCCTGGCGCAGGATGGTCAGGTTCGACAAACCAAGGAAGTCGAACTTGAGCAGCCCCAGCGCGTCCACTGCGTGCATCTCGTACTGGGTCATGACTGCGTCCGAGTTGGTGGCCCGCTGCAGCGGCATCAGCTCGGTCAGCGGCTCGCGGCTGATCACGACACCAGCAGCGTGCGTGGAGGCGTTCCGGGCCACGCCCTCGAGATGTTTCGCGAACTCGATCACTCGCCGCACCGGCGGCTCGTTCTGGTACATCTCCTTCAGCGCCGGGCTGGTCTCGATCGCCTCGTCGAGCTTGATGCCGAGCTGGTTCGGGACGGCCTTGGCGATCCGATCGCCCTCGCCGTAGGTCATGCCGACAACTCGGGCCACGTCCCGGATGGCGGCCCGGGCCAGCATTGTCCCGAACGTGATGATCTGGGCCACGTGGTCGGCGCCGTACTTGCGGCTGACGTAGTTGATGACTTCCTCACGCCGGCCGTCCTCGAAGTCCACGTCGATGTCGGGCATGGTCACGCGGTCGGGGTTCAGGAACCGCTCGAACGGCAGCTGGTAGTGGATCGGATCCACGGGCGTGATGCCGAGCGTGTACGTCACGATGCTGCCCGGCGCGGAGCCGCGGACGGTGATGGCGATCCGCTGGTCTCGCGCGAAGCGGGTGAAGTCGGCAACGATCAGGAAGTAGCCGGCGTAGCCCATCTGGCAGATGACGTCGAGCTCGTAGTCGAGGCGCCCCTGCAGCTCCGGCGTGACCGTCTCGTAACGTCGGTAAAGGCCGGCCTGGCACTCCTTGCGCAGCCACGATTCGATCGTCTCGCCTTCGGGCACGGGGAAGCTCGGGATCCGGAGCTGGCCGAAGGGAAGCTTCAGCTCGACCATCTCCGCGATCGAGCGCGTTCGTCGTACCGCGTCGAGGTTGCCGGGGAAGAGGGCCGCCATTTCGGCAGCCGACTTCAGGTAGAACTCGCTCGAATCGAACCGCATCCGTCCAGGCGTGTCGAGGTTGCTGCCGGTGCCGACGCAGAGCAGCACGTCGTGGGCCTCCGCCTGCTCGCGCCGGACGTAGTGCAGGTCGTTGGTCACGACGTGCCCGAGGCCGACCTCCGGACCGAGGCGGAGCAGCCCCTCGTTGAGACGGCGCTGCGCGGGCAGGCCGTGGTCCTGCAGCTCGAGGAAGAAGCGGTCCGGGCCGAAGATGTCGCGGTATTCGCCGGCGAGCTTTCGGGCGAGCTCCCAGTCGTCGACTTCGAGTGCCTTCGGGATTTGACCGCTGAGGCAGGCAGACAGGCCGATCAAGCCCTTCGAATAGCGGGCCAGGTGCTCGCGGTCGATCCGAGGCTTGTAGTAGTAGCCGTCCAGGTGCGCGTCGGTGACCAGACGGCAGAGGTTCTGGTAGCCCTCCCAGTTCTCGGCCAGCAGGACGAGGTGGAAGGGCTGGCTGTCGGCCTTGCCCTCCTTGTCCCGCATGCTCCGTCGGGCGACATACGTCTCGACGCCGACGATCGGCTTGATGCCCCTGGCGGTCGTGGCCTGGACGAAAGCGACCGCTCCATAAAGGGCGCCGTGGTCGGTGATTGCCATCGCGTCGAAGCCGAGCTGGGAGCCCTGTTCGGCAAGCTCGTTGACGCGCCCGAGCCCGTCCAGCAGGCTGAACTCGGAGTGGAGATGCAGGTGGACGAAGTCGTTCGGTGCAACGGTCACGGGAGACTAGTCTAGCCGCCAATGCGGCCGAGGCGTTGGGCCGCCGTCCAGTCCTGCGTTGCGCATTCAGCTGACGGGAGCGGCGCGGCGCAACTCCCACGAGGTGCCGTTCGGGGTGTCGTGAAGCTCGATGCCGGCGGCGAGCAGTTGATCGCGGATGGCGTCAGCGGCTGCCCAGTCGCGCGAGCCGCGGGCACGAACCCGCTCGGCCAGAAGCGCATCGACGAACGGGCCGACCAGCCCGGCCGGGTCGCGCGAACCCTCGACCGCCATGTCGCCGAGGCACACGATCGCGGCCCGGAGCGCCGACCTGGCAGAAGCCAGGGCGTCGGATTGGTCCGTGTCGTGAGACCAGGATTGGATAGTCTCCTCCAGGGCCAGAATGGCCCGGACCGCGGTCGGGGCATCGCACTCTTCCAGCGAAGAGCTGAAGATACCATCCAGTCGGGCCACTTCGTCTCGCAACGGACTCACGGCCGGAGCCGGGGCGACAAACGGAACTCCTGCCGAGGCGGCCCCGACGGTTCGGGCTGTTGCAGGTGTCATGTCGGCCCCGGCAGTTCCGCGCACCGCCGCCGCAAGCTCGCCCATCGAAACCTCGCTGCCCGCGGCGAAGGCGGTGCTACGGCCGTCCTTCCGCACCGTGACTGTGCCCAATCCCAGGACCGTGGCCGTGCCGGCGTCGAGGTCGAGGACGAGAGCTGTGTGACCGTCAATGCCCAGGATGAAGACCTCCTCCGGAAGTTGGGACTCGAGCATCCGAAGGCGTCTCTCGCCGAGGTAGCAGAAGCGCGTGTCGTGGTTGCCGCCCTCGGCGTTGTCATAGTGGGGCACCACCGCGACCGCCAACCCAAGGGGCGTGAGCAGGTCGAGCCCATCGAGCCAGCGCGGCGCCTCGCCCACCTTGTAGATCTCGTAGACCGGAATCGTATACCGGCCGAGCGTCAGGGCCGCAGCGCTGGCCATCGTCACCGCGCCGCCGTGTGCCAGCTTGTCGGCCAAGAGGCGCGGTATCTCCGACCCGGCCCACTGCCGCAGGGCGTAAGAAGGGCTGCCTGGGCCGGTAAAGACTAGGCGCGCGTCGCGGATCCTGGCCAGCGCCGTCTCGCGGGCCAGCACGTCGGCGTCGGCGGACCGGAAGGAAGCCACCGAGAACGGCGCTCCGACCGTCGATCGGAAGTACTCGACGGTCCGGTCCGTGATGTCGTCGGCGTTCTCCTGGAAACCGTACGGGGTGTCGAGCACCACCGCGGGAACCGACCCTTCCCCCAGTCGATCGAGGATGGACCGGTGGACACGGGCCATGGTCGGCGTCGTCTCGCCCGAGCCCATGATCGTCAGGATGCGCGGCAGCGCCCTCATAGATCTCCTCCGTGGCGAAGCGCTTCGAGCTCGCTCACGCGACCGGTGTCCCCGAGAAGAGTCCCTCGCGATCGGCCGTCAGGATGGCCTCCGTGAGCTCCGCCGGATGCTGGGCGTGGATGTCGTGATCGCCCTTGAACCACCGCACCCGAGCCCCGACCCCGGCTGGCGCGACCGCCGCGAGCGCCGCTTCCGAGCCGGCCCGTTTGGCGGCGGTCCAGTCATTCTCGCCGCCGTCAACCGGAACGATCAGCGCGGGCACTCGCAAGGAGCGCCACAGATCGGCGGTCCCCTGTCCCCACATCGCCTCGAGGATCGCCTTGTGATGGTCGCGCGACAGCCAGGGTGCGATGGTTCGATCGGCCCGGATCTCGAAGTTGCCGAGGGAGCCCTCGAAGCCCTCCTCCGGCCAATCGGCGTGGGCGGAGCGGAAGTATCCCTCCACCGACGAGAGTGGCATTCCGACAAGCTGTGGTGGCGCCAGTCGCTCCCAGCAGACCTCCCACGACGGGAAGCCGTCGCGAAGATTGGTTAGACCGCCATCGACGAGGACGATGCCCCGCGTCAGGTCCGGATACCGCACCGCAAAGTCGAGCACCACGCTGGCCCCCCAGGACTGCCCGACCAGTATCGGTCGCTCGAAGCCCGGTCCGAGGGCACCGATCAGCGCCCGCAGGTCGGCGGCGACGGTAGCGAAGTCGTAGCCGCTGTCCGGCTTGTCTGAGCGGCCGTGGCCGCGCAGGTCGACCGCCACGGCATAACGACCGGTTTCCGCGAGCCTCCGGCCGATTCCATCCCAGAGCCGAGCGTTCGAGGCCAAACCATGAACCAGCAGGAAAGGCCCCGCCGACGGCGAGCCGTCGTTCGAGTCACCGGCGGGCGCCCACCTCAGGATGCGGACCTCGACATCGCCGGCAACCCTGACCCGCTCGTCCGTCGGTTCGATCCTACGACTCACTTTCGCATCCTCCACGGGCCATCCTAGTCCGAGAGGCAAGTCTCGGACCTGGCGCGTCCGGGCGGCCGAGTCGGCTGCGCCGGTCCCACCGCGCGGGCCGCCGGCCAGGCGATCGAGGCACCTACAATTCGGCAACGATGACCCGCTCGACGAATCCGCCACTCGCATTTGTCTGCGCCGTTTCTGTATCCGTGCTCGTTGCCGGTTGCAGCCTCTTCTCGAACCAACCCGGCCCCACGCTTCACCCAACCGGCGGCTTGTCGACGGCGAGCACGATCATCTCCACCGAAACCGCCGAGCCGAGCCCGACGCCTCGGCTCGTCAAGACGATCACGCTGGTCGCCTTGATCGGGGAGCCGAAGGATTGGACGCCTGCCGGCCTGACCTGGAACGGCATTCAGGCGGCAGCCATACAGATTGGGGCCGCGACATCGCTCGTGCAGCCGCTCTCGAACGCCGAACTCACGGCCGACGTCGACACGGCGGCCGGGGCAGATGGCACCGTCGTCGTGACGGTCGGACCCTCCGCCGACGCCGCCGTCCAGGCTGCAGCCGCGGCCCATCAGACGACGCAGTTCCTCGAGGTGGACGTGGTCCCGCCCGCGGGCTCGCCAGCGAACGTCCACGGTCTGGCTTTTGACGAGGCGGAGGCTGGATATCTCGGCGGCTACGTGGCAGCGGCATTCGCGGGCAGGGGCAAGGTCGGAATGGTCGCCGACACGCAGACCGATACAAGCTCCGCCAACTACGCGGCGGGCTTCAGGAGCGGGGCTTCGGAGGCCGTGCCGGGCGTCACGGTTTCCGTCGCCTATGCCGGCACACCCGATGCGCCCGACAAGGGCCGCACCGCGGCTGCCAGTCTGGTCAAGGCAGGTGACAGCGTCATCATGGCGATGCCCAGTCTGTCGGGGATCGGGGCAATGCGCGAGGCATGCACCCGGAAGGCGCAGCTCGTGGCCGTCGGCACCGACGCCTGGCAGACCGTACCCGACGTTCGGCCTTGCCTGATCGTTAGCGTTATGAAGCGCTACGACGTGGCGGTGACTACCGCCATCTTCGGCGTCGCGGCCGGGCGCACTCTCCCGCTCGTGACCCTGAACGACGTTGCGAACGGCGGTATTGCCCTGAGCGACTTCCATGCCGGTCTTCCGGCCGGCTTCCAGGCCAGCCTCGATGCGGTGCTGGGGACGCTTAAGAGCGGACCGCCACGCCCGACGCCGGCGCCGCCGACGGCCGAGCCCTCCGCCCGCGCGAGCGGGTCGCCTGAGCCCTCATGAATCGCGTCCCTCCGATGAACACCGGCGATTCGTCTGGCCAGCCGGTCTCGCTTCTGGACGACGCGAGGATCGTTGAGCTGCTCCGGACCGCTCAGCGGATCGCGGTCGTTGGAGCCTCCTCAAATCCGGCCCGACCCTCGAACGGCGTCTTCCGGGCACTCGTCCGGGCGGGATACAAGTGCGTGCCGGTGAACCCCAACGAGAATGTGGTGGAGGGCGTGGCCGCCGTCACCACGCTGGCCGAGGCCGAAATCGCTCTCGGTGGCCGCATAGACATCGTCGACGTTTTCCGCAGACCGGAGCTCACCGAGGGGATCGCCCGCGAGGCGGTTGCGGTTGGCGCCCGGACGCTCTGGCTGCAGCTGGGCGTAGTCAACTGGGAGGCTGCACGGATCGCCGCCGAAGGCGGCCTGGCGGTCGTCATGAACCGCTGCACTGCGATCGAAATACGCCGGGTCGGGTCGGGCTGACCCGCGCGCCTCCCTCGACTGGCGTCGCCCGCTTACCGCGCCGGCATTCCGGCAGGGCCCACGCCTCAGTGAACAGCGAAGCCCGCGAAGACGAGCACGAAGCCGGCGATCACGACCAGGCCACCGATTTGAGCTCGGCGGCGAAGCTCCCCGGCCATGATCGAGGCCGCACTGGGCCCGTCGTCGCGAAGTCGCGTGCCGCGCCAGCCCTCGTACCGGGCGATATTGGCTTCTTGGGACTTCAGCTCCTGGTATCGGCTCCACGGCTCCTTCGCCCGCAGGTAGCCGATCGCTATCAGCGCGACCCCGAGCCCCCAGCAAATCAGGTTGATCAGACCCATTGGCGCTCCTTCGGCCCGCCTATACGACCCTGTCCAGCCGCTCTCGCAGCGCTGCCTGGACCATCGCCGCGTTGGCCTGACCACGGGTGGCCTTCATGACCTGGCCGACGAGAAAGCCGACCGCGGCCCCCTTGCCTGAGCGGTAGTCCGCGACCGCCGCCGGGTTGGCCGCGAGCACCTCATCGATCGCAGCGCCCAGGGCCCCGGCGTCTGAGATCTGGCGGAAGCCGTGCGCCTCGACGATTGAAGCCATCGTCGCGCCGGAGACGAAGTGCTCGGCGAACACCTCCTTGGCGTTCGTTCCGGAGATAGCGCCGTCGGCGACGAGCTTGACCAGGGCGGCCAGCTCGACCGGATCCACAGACCCGCTCCCCTCCCCTTTGGCCAGGCGCAGGTACTCGCCCGCAACCCAGTTGGCAAGCAGCTTGGCGGGAACGCCCCGGTCTGCAGCCAGCGCACCTTCGAACAAGGCTGTTGCCGCGGCGTCGTTCACCAGCACGGCGGCGTCGTACGCGGACAGACCGAAGGCGCTGCGGTAGCGGGTCCGCCTCGCCGCCGGCAGCTCCGGCAGCCGCGCCGCGATCTCGGCCAGCCATTCGGGCGTGGTTTCGAGTGGCGGGAGATCGGGATCCGGGAAGTAGCGGTAGTCGTTCTCCGCCTCCTTCGGCCGCATCAGGTAAGTCGACTGGCTGGCCTCGTCCCAGCCGCGGGTCTCCATCCGAAGCTCGCCGCCCCCGTCGATGACGCGGGTCTGTCGCTCGATCTCGAACGCTATTGCCCGCTCTACGGCCCGCATCGAGTTCATGTTCTTGACCTCGATCCGGGTCCCGAGCTCATCCTGGCCGCGCGGCCGAATCGAGACGTTTGCCTCGACCCGCATCTGGCCGTTCTCCATCTCGGCGTCGGAGGCGCCGATCGTCTTCATCAGCAGGCGCAGCTCTTCGGCGTAGCGGCGCGCTTGTTCGGCCGTCCGGATGTCGGGCTCGGTGACGATCTCCATGAGCGGCATCCCGGATCGATTGAAGTCGATCAGGCTGATGCGCCGGCCGCCGCGGTCCTCGTGGATCAGCCGGCCCGTGTCTTCCTCGAGGTGGGCCCGTCGCACGCGAACCGTGAACGCGCCGTGGCTCGTGTCGAAGGTCAAGCGGCCATCGGCTGCCAGCGGTAGCTGGTACTGGCTGATCTGGTAGCCCTTGGGCAGGTCCGGGTAGAAGTAGTTCTTGCGATCCCAGCGTGTGGTTCGGGCAACCGTGGCTTCGATGGCGAAGCCGGTCGCGATGACGTACTCGACCGCGGTCTTGTTGATCGTCGGCAGGACCCCGGGCAACCCCAGGCAGACGGGACAGCAATGGCTGTTTGGCGCCGCCCCGTCGATATCGGTTGAACAGCCGCAGAACATCTTGCTGACCGTCTTCAGCTGGCAGTGAACCTCGATGCCGATGACGGCCTCGTACCGGTCCAGAGCCACGCTCCCCGCGCCGGCGATCACCGCCGTCACGCCGGGGTCCTCCGGCGCGCGACGAAGCGCTCGGTGCGGACGAGAGCCTCTCGAAGCTCGGCCTCGCTGGTGGCATAGCAGCAGCGGACGTGGCCCTCGCCAGCCTCGCCAAAAGCCGTGCCCGGCACCACGGCCACCGATTCCTCTTCCAGCAATGCCTCCGCGAACTCATCGCTGGTGAGGCCGGTGGAGGTAATCTGCGGGAACGTATAGAAGGCCCCGCGCGGCTCAAAGCAGCGCAGTCCCATCGCGTTGAATCCATCGACCAGCAGACGGCGGCGATGATCGTACTCGTTGACCATGCGCAGGACATCGGGCTCGCCGGACTTCAAAGCCTCCAGGGCGGCGTCCTGGCCCACGGTCGAAGCCGACATGATCACGTACTGGTGGACCTTGAGGATCCCCTCGAGGATCTCCGACGGGGCGCACACGTAGCCGATGCGCCAGCCAGTCATCGCGTACGCCTTGGAGAAGCCGCCTATCAGGATGGTTCGGCGGCGCATACCCGGCAGCGAGCTCAGCGCCCGCATCTGATAGCCGCCGTAGACCAGCCGGTCGTACATCTCGTCGCTGTAGACGAGAAGGTCGTGGCGAACGGCGATGCGGGCGATCTCATCCTGAACCTCCGGCGGCAGGACGGCGCCGGTGGGGTTGCACGGATAGTTACTGAGCAACGCCTTGGTCCGCGGCGTGATTGCCGCCTCCACCTTGGCCGGGTTGAGGGCGAAATCCTCGTCTACGGTCGTGGGAATGCCCACCGGCACGCCGCCGGCGAAGACGATCACGGGGCGGTAGGAGACGTAGGACGGCTCGTGCAGGATGACCTCGTCGCCGGGATCGATCGTCGCCCTGACGGCCGCGTCCAGCCCCTCGGAGGCCCCGATGGTGATCAGGATCTCCTCGGTCGGGTCGTAGCGGACGCCGTACAGGCGCTCGATGTGGTGGGCCAGCGCCCGGCGTAGCTCGAGCGTGCCGTAGTTGCTGGTGTAGTGGGTCCGGCGCGACGCCAGGCTGTGGCGCCCCGCCTCGATGACCTGATCGGGCGTGTCGAAGTCAGGCTCGCCGACGCCGAGGCTGATGACGTCGGTCATCGTCGCCAGGATGTCGAAGAAGCGGCGGATGCCGGAGCGTGGAACCTCATCCACGCGGCGCGAGAGCACGCGCGTGGCGAGAGGCGAGCGGAACCGCTCGGGATACGGCTGGAGGGACGGATCCGTCTTGAGGCGGGTCGCCGTCGTCGGATCGGTCGGGATGGTCATCGGTGGGTCCTCAGGCTTGTCCGCCGCGGCCCTCGGCGGGGGCGCTCTTGAGGCGCTCGTTCCGCTCGATCGGCCTGGGCGTGGTGGGATCGTCGGTCAGCGACAGCTCGGCGGGCTCGAGGTCCCGCCAGGGTGCTCTGGCCGTGATCCCTTCGTACGCGCGGGCCAGGCGGAGCATCGAAAGCTCGCTCCACGGCGCGCCGATGATCTGGAGGCCGACCGGGAGCCCATCCGAAAGCCCGGCCGGAATCGACACCCCTGGCAGGCCGGCCATGTTGACCGGCAGGGTGCACGCGTCCGACAGGTACATCGCGACCGGATCTGCCATCTTCGCGCCCATCGGGAACGCTACGGTCGGGCTTGTCGGCGCGCAGATCGCGTCGAATCCAGCAGCCCAGACGGCGTCGAAATCGGCCTTGATGAGGGTCCGGACCTTCTGGGCTTTGAGGTAGTACGCGTCGTAGTAGCCGGCCGAAAGGGCGTAGGTGCCGAGCATGATCCGGCGCTTGACCTCGGGCCCGAAACCGGCACCTCTGGTGCGGAGGTAGTCGGCGATGTAGTCGCCCGAGCTTCTGTCGGCGTAGCCGTACTTGACGCCATCGTAGCGCGCCAGGTTGGAGCTGCACTCGGCCTGAGCGATGATGTAGTACGTGGCCAGGCCGTAATTCGTGTGCGGCAGCGACACTTCCTCTACCGTCGCGCCGGCGGCCTCGATGGCCGCCACGGCCTCGCGGACGCGGGCGGCGACGCCGGGCTCCATGCCCTCGACGAAGTACTCGCGCGGCAGAGCGATACGGCGGCCCCGAAGGTAGCCGGCCGCCTCGTCGTCGTCAGACGGCAGGGAGAGCAACTCGCCGGGCACGGGGACCGGCGCGGAAGTGGCGTCGCGCTCGTCGTGGCCCGAGACGGCGTGCAGCAACAGGGCGGCGTCGCGGGCGTCGCGGGCGAGCGGCCCGATCTGGTCGAGCGAGCTGGCGAAAGCGACGATGCCGTACCGGCTGACCCGGCCGTACGTGGGCCTCAACCCGACGATGCCGCACAGCGAGGCGGGCTGACGGATGCTGCCGCCGGTGTCGGTGCCGATCGAAAGCGGGGTGTGGTACGCGGCCACTGCCGCGGCCGAGCCGCCCGAGCTGCCTCCGGGCACGCGATCGAGCGCCCACGGGTTTGCGGTCGGGCCGTAGGCGGAGTGCTCCGTGGACGACCCCATCGCGAACTCGTCCATGTTGGTCTTGCCGAGGATCACGGCCCCGGCCTCGCGGAGGCGGGCGGTGACGGTGGAATCGAACGGGGCGATGTAGCCCGCCAGGATCTTCGAGCCGGCCGTGGCCTGGCCGCCCTTGACAGAGACCAGGTCCTTGAGCCCGACCGGAACCCCGCACAGCGGGTGGAGCGCGGCCAGGGCCGCGGCGCCGGCGCCGCGCACTTCGGCGATGCGCCTGTCGGCGGCGTCGGCCCCGGCGAGGGCCCCGGTTCGGTCGAGGAAGAGCCAGGCGTTCAGGGCCTGGTTCTGGCGCTCCGCGGCGGCCAGGTGAGCCTCGGTCAGGTCGCGCGAGCTGACCTCGCCGCTACGCAGGAGCGCAGCCATCTCGTGGGCGTGCAGGCGTGTCGGGTCGGTCATCGGTTACGCGCCCCCCTCGCCGCCGCCGAGGATCGCTGGCACGACGAAGTGACCGCCGCTTCGCTCCGGGGCGTTGGACAGGGCCTCCTCAACGGAGAGCGAGGGCTGGACGACGTCGTCGCGCAGGATGTTAGCCAGCTCGATCGTCTGGGCCGTAGGTGGAATGTGCTCCGTGTCGAGGGACATCAGCACGGTGTACTGGTCGAGGATGTGGTTGAGCTGGCCTTCGAGGCGCGCCAGCTCCTCCTCGGTGAGCCCGAGGCGGGCGAGGTGCGCTACGTGCTCGACGTCGGAACGGGTCAGGTTCGCCATGGGCGGGATGATACCGGACGGGACCTTGCCTGAGCGCTGCGGCCCGCCGGCCGAGCAAGCCGGCGGCATTCCGGCTCGGCTCAAAGGCTCGAGCCACATACGCTGACGTTACAGTTCCAGCGTGGCGAGTTCGGACTGTCACATTCGTGACATGACCATGGCCGACATCGACGCGGCCGTTGAGCTGGCCAGGGCCCAGGGCTGGCGCGATCGGCGGCGGTTCTACGAGTTCGTCCTGAGGACGTCGACGTGCCAGCCGCTGGTGGGCGACGTGGACGGCCGGCTGATGGCCACGGGCCTCGCAACGGCGAGCGGGCCCATGGGGTGGCTCGGAGCGATCGTCGTGGCCGAAGAGTTCCGCGGCCGCGGAGTCGGCCGAACCATGACGGAGGAGCTGTGCCGGCGGCTTCGAGCAGCCGGTTGTGTGACCCTTTCGCTCGTGGCGACCGACGCCGGGCGGCGGCTGTACGAGCGAATGGGCTTCCGGCTCGTTACCAGCTACCACGAGCTCGAGGCCGATCACCTGCCCGACTCCCCGATCCCACCCGAGGGCGCCCGCGTCAGAAGGCTCGAGCCCGCCGACCTGCCAAACGTCTTCGGGCTCGACGCCAGCGCAACCGCCGAAGACAGATCCGTTCCGCTGGCCGTGCTGGCCGAAAGCGAGGGCTGGGTCCTCGATGATGAGGACGGATTGCGCGGATTTCTGCTGCCTACCGAGCGAGCGCACGGCGTAGTGGTCGCTCCGCGCTTCGAAGACGGGCTCTTCCTGCTCGACCTGCACCGCCACATCGTCCCTCCGGGCGCCCTCGTCCGAGCCTGCATCCCCGAAGAACACACGGCCGCCTGGCGCGAGCTCCGGGCGCGCGGCTGGCGCGAGACGTGGCAGGCGCCGCGGCTGATCCTCGGTCCGGTCCCGAACTGGCGCCCGCACTGGATCTGGGGCCAGATCAACTCCGCCATGGGTTGACGGCGCGGCCGAGCGGCCGGTGACGGGCGCGGCGGCGCGGCCAAGCGAGGGCCGCGCTTGCCTGTCCGGGCCGCGCGGCGGGTCGCGTCTACAGCTCCTCACCCGCGAGCAGCCGCCGGAACGCCGCTTCGTCCAGGACCGGCACGCCGAGCTCCGTGGCGTAGGCCAGTTTGGAGCCCGCGCCTTCCCCGGCTACCACGTACGAGGTGTTCTTGCTGACCGAGCCCGCGGCTCTGCCGCCGGCGGCGCGGATCGCCTCCTCGGCCGCGGCCCGGGCGAAGCCCGGGAGCGCGCCGGTGACGACCACGGTCTTGCCGGAGAGGGGGCCGGCTGTGCCACTCCCCGGAACCACTCGTCTGGCGAGCGGCTCCGCAACTACGCCGGCATCGACGAGGTCCGTCAGAACGGCCGCCTTCTCGGGATCGCCGAAGTAGCCGGCGATGCTCCCGGCGACCACGGCCCCGATCCCCGGGACCTCCTGGAATGCCCCGGCCGGCATGCTGGGGAGAACCGCGGCCACGCGGGCGGTCCACCCGGCTTCCGACTCGCCCTCCTCAGGAGGCCAGCGCTCCGCGATCCAGACGGCGAGGTCGATTGCCGTCTGCTCGCCCACCTGGGGTATTCCAAGGGCGTTCAAGATGCGAGCGAGCGGCCGCCGGCGCGACCTTTCAATCGAAGCCTTCAGGTTCTCGGCGCTCCTGCGGGCGAACCGATCGAGGCTCTCCAGGTCGTCGACCGTGAGCCGGTAGAAATCGCCCCGAGTCTTGATCAAGCCCCGTTCCAGGAGCTGCTCGAGGACGGCCCACCCCGCGCCTTCGATGTCCATGCCGCCGCGCCCGGCGAAATGGGCGAACTCCTGGGCCAGCCGAGCCGGGCATCGCTCGTTTGGGCAGTAGTGACGGACCGCACCCTCGTCCCGAACCACGGCCGTGCCGCAGACCGGACAGGCCGCCGGCATCTCGAACTCGCGCTCGGCCCCCGTTCGACGCTCCGGGATCGAACGGACGACCTCCGGTATCACGTCGCCGGCTTTCTGCAGCACAACCCAGTCGCCGATGCGCAAGTCCTTGCGCCGCACCTCGTCAAGGTTGTGGAGAGTGGCCCGGGAGACCGTGGAACCGGCCACCGTGGCCGGTCGCATGTGCGCCACCGGCGTAAGCGTTCCCGTCCGGCCGACGTACGGGACGATGTCCTCGAGAAGGGTCTCGACCTGCTCCGGTGGGAACTTGTAGGCGATCGCCCAGCGCGGCGCCCGCGCCACCATGCCGAGCCGCTCCTGCTGGTCGAGGCGGTCCACCTTGACGACGACCCCGTCGGTTTCGTACGGGAGGTCGTGGCGCTTCTCGCGCCAGTCGCGCAGGAAGTCGATGACGCCTTCGATGTCGATGCCTTCACGGCGATCGGGGTTGACCGGCAACCCCAGCGCGGCGAGCCGGGCGAGGGCTTCCGACTGGCTGGCGACAGTCGGTCGCCCGTCCGGCCCCACCTCGATGAGCTGGTACGACCACGCCGACAGCCTCCGAGACGCGGTCACGCTGGGATCCTGCTGGCGCAACGAGCCGGCGCCGCTGTTCCGGGGATTGGCGTAGGTCGCCAACCCGGCCTCCTCGCGTTCGGAGTTTATGCGGGCAAACTCCGCCTTGGGCATGAAGACTTCGCCTCGGACTTCCGCAGTGACCGGCTCAGCCAGCCGCTCCGGCAGAACGGAGATCGTTCGCAAGTTGGCCGTCACGTCTTCGCCGGTGGTGCCGTCGCCGCGCGTCGCGCCCTGCACGAAGCGGCCGCGCTCGTAACGGAGTGAGACTGCCAGGCCGTCGATCTTCAGCTCGGCCACGTATCGGAGGTCCGTGGCGAGCTCGGGAGCCGGCGGCAATCCCAACCCGCGCCGGACACGCCCGTCGAACGCCCGCAGCTCATCCTCGTCGAAGACATTTCCGAGCGAGAGCATCGGCCGCCCATGGACGACCTCGCCGAACGCACCGGCCGGCGCCGCACCCACGCGCTGGGTCGGCGAGTCGGGGGTGACCAGAACCGGGAACGCGGTTTCGATTGCGACCAGCTCCCGCATCAGCTGGTCGTATTCGGAGTCGCTCAACTCCGGGGCGTCGGCCACGTAGTACATCTCGTTGGCTCTCCGGATGATCGGGACCAGCTCGGCGTGCCGGTGGGTGGCGTCCTCTTCGCCCCGTGCCCGGACCGCTTCAACCGCCTCGGACGCCACCGACAGCCCTATCGCCTCTTCGCTCACCTCGCTCACTCGACGCTCCTCCGTCCCTGCTCGTCCGGACGATTCTCGCCGATAGGCGCCTGCTGCGGCAGCACTTCTTGCGCCAGGCGGCTCATCCGGTCGTAGTGCGAGCCGGGCCAATAGATAGAATCACAATCGTCGCAGCGGCCGAAAGTATCGAAGTAGCGAAGCGTGCGAGGCTCGCCGGCAAGGCGCTCGACCACCTCAGAGCGATCCACCGGCCGGATCAAGCCGTTGCAGCGGACACATCGGGTGAACGGCGCCGCCGACCGCGAGAGGCTGTAGCGAGCCACGACCTTCGCGAGCTGACGGCGTGGGTCGTCGTCGCGCACCAGATAGCCGTACCGGACAACCGAACGCTTCAGGAGTCCACGATCGCGGGTGAGGAGGATTCGACCCTCCTCGGCGGAGGTTCGGGCCAGCTCAGGGTCGTCGGCGCGACGGTCGTATCGCGAGTCGAAGCCAAGCATTCGAAGGTATCGAGCCAGCCGCCCCAGGTGGCCGTCGAGCACGAACCGGGGCGGTTCGGGCGGGGTCGGGATCAGGCCGCCCAAACCGGCCAGCTCACCCGTCCGATCGAGCCCGAAGACCTCGATTCGATCGCCGGGCCGAAGCCGGTAGCCAAAGTCGACCGGTCGATCGTTCGCCAGGATGAGGTCGACCTCCGGGTGCGGGACGCCCAGTGCCTGAACCGTGTCCTTGACCGCAGGCGGGGACTCGAACTCGCGCGCGACCGGGAGGCCGCGCCGACCGACGGGCAGGAAATCGTTGAGCGACCCGTGGAATCGGACCGTGACCGTGGGCATCGGCCTATCGTCACGCCGCCGCGGCCGAAATGCCGCTCAGCCGCCGACTTCCGGTTCAGCCTTGAGCAGGTCCGCGTAGGGCTTGAGCACGTCGGCGTGAGGCCAGGTCTCGCGCATGATCCGCGTGACGAGCTCGTTATCGCACGAGTCCAGGTAAGGGACCTGCGCGACGTCGCGGACAACCGCCCGTACCAACTCGTGGGGCAGGTTCTTCCACGGTTCGATCGCGTTGGCGACGTATCCGTCGAGGGTCAGACCGGAGTACTCCGGGAAGTTCCAGGTCTGCCAGGCCGTCCTGAAGTCCTCCGAGTGCACCTCGAGCCAGGTCCCGAAATCGACCGAAAAGCCGTCGGTCAGCTTCACCGGAAGGATGACCCTGACGAAGAAGCCCACGTTCTTGATCGCCAGGAACGGATCTTCGCCCCACGTTTCGAGGAGCTCTTCCTCGATATCGAAAATGACGTCGGGTTGCTCGAACGTGACCGAGAGCGGACGGCCCCGTGGGTCACGGGCGATGCCGCAACAGGCGCACGGCTCGAGGGTAGCCTTGCCGCCGACCTTGGCGCGGCGGGCTCGCGATACGTTCGACTTGGTCATCTTGGGGAGGTTCCTACCTGGTAGCTGATCGATCGAAGCCGGCCGGATCGGTCCAGCCGGTGGAGACTCCATGGTAACCGGCCGTCCCGTTCGAGGCGTGCCACCGTTCGAGGCGTGCCGTCGCGAGCTGCCAGTCGGTCGACCCGGTGGGCGCCGGTCGGTCGACCGCTCGCCGGGCGCCAGCCGCCGTCCGCGTCGTCTGCGAACCGAACGCCTATCCGATCAACTCCAGGTTAGCGATGCTCGCCAGCAGGGTCTTCACGCCACCGCCATTCCCGAAGGCCACGGTGACCTCCTCGTCGTTCCGGGTCAGCTTGGAGGTGACAACGATGCCTTCGCCAAGTCGCGGGTGACGGATTCGGTCGCCATCGCGGAACTGCCTCTCGCCGGGGACGCGGGGACGGGCCGCCGGAGCCGGGCGAGGCTGCGACGGGGGCAGCGTCGGCGAGTCGGCGGCCGGTGGTCGCAGCGGCAAGCCGCGCGGCACGTTCAGGCTGCCCGACCGGGCGCCGGCCTCGTACGCCTCACGCCGCGCACCGAGGTCGCGCGTCGGCTTGAACACCTCCCCTGCCCTGGGTCCTCCCGCCGCCCCGCTGCCGGTTCGATAGGCCCCGCCGCCCGCGCGTATCGGCGTGCCGAAACGGCTTCCCAGACGCCGGCCGAAGACCAGGTCCGGATCGATGTTACCGACGTCGTCGTCGAAGTCGTCCGCTCGCTCCAGGCGCGGTCCGGCCATGAGCCCCGGGGGGACCTCGAACAGGAAGCGGCTCGGGACGGAGAGGCCGCCGCTTCCCCAGGTGGCCCGCCGGGCGGCGTGCGACAGGAACAGGAGCCGCTTAGCCCGGGTGATCCCCACGTAGGCGAGGCGCCTCTCCTCCTCGAGCTGCTTCTCGTCATCGAGCGACCGACTGTGCGGGAATACGCCCTCCTCCAGGCCGGCGATGAAGACGACGGGGAACTCGAGTCCCTTTGCGGCATGCAGGGTGATCAGCGTGACGGCATCTGCGCCGGCCTCGTAGGAATCCTGGTCGGCCACCAGCGCGGTCTCTTCGAGGAACCTGTCGAGGGCGTCGTCGGGCGTCAGGTCGTCGTAGCGCGTGGTCACCGACCGGAGTTCGAGCAGGTTGGCCCAGCGCTCCTCGCCCTCCACGGAGCCGTCCGCCAGCATCGCGCGGTAGCCCGAATCCTCCATCACGGCGTCGAGCAACTCGGGCAGCGGCAGCACCCCAATCCGCGTCCGCAGCCGCCCCACCAGAGCCGCGAAGCTACCGAGGGCGCTCCGGGCCCGGGAACCGAGCCCGTCCAGCCGTCCGGCCGCGCCGTCGACGATGGCGCTCCAGTACGTCGGGCCAGCTGACGAGCTTCCGGCCGCCATCCGCTCGGCTGCCCGTGGTTCGGCCATCCTTGTCCCGGCCGCCCCTGCTTCGACTGCTTCGTCCTCGGCCCCTGCCCGGATCGTCCGTCCACCTGCCGCCGCAACCCTCAGCTCCTCCAGTGTCTTCTCGCCAAGGCCGCGGGCGGGCACGTTGAGGATCCGCTCGAAGCTGACCTGGTCCGTGTCGCTTCGCAGGATACGAAGGTAGGCCAGCGCGTCCTTGACCTCGCGACGCTGGTAGAAGCGCGTCCCGCCGACCAGCTGATATCGGATGCCGTAGCGCAGGAACGCCTCTTCGATGGCCCGGCTCTGGGCGTTCGTCCTGTACATCACCGCCACATCGCCACGCTCCCAGCGCTCGGCCTCCTCGTCGGCCCGCCGCGTGAGGATCGAGCTGCGGCCCCCGGTCAGCTCTTCGACCCGGCGCGCGATCCACTCGGCTTCCTCCTCTTCGTTGTAGGCCTCGAACCGCTGAATCTGGCGTCCCCCGGCGTTGTCGGTCCAGAGTTTCTTGTCCTTGCGCGAGGAGTTGTGGGTGACCAGTGCGTGGGCGGCATCGAGGATCAGCTGAGTCGAGCGGTAGTTCTGCTCGAGCTTGACCACTGTCGCATCCGGGTAGTCGCCTTCGAAGTCGAGGATGTTGCGTATGTCGGCGCCCCGCCAGGAATAGATCGACTGGTCGTCATCGCCGACAACGCACAGGTTGTGGTGGCTCGCAGCCAGGGCCTTGACCCACAGGTACTGCGGTCGGTTGGTGTCCTGGTATTCGTCGACGTGCAGATAGCGCCACCTTCCCTGGTAGCGCTCCAGGACGGAGGGCGCGTCCTGGAAGAGCCGAACCGCCTCGAGCAGCAGATCGTCGAAGTCGAGCGCGGCGGCTGCCTTCAGGCGCGCCTGGTAGCGCCGGTAGAGTCGGGCGATCTCCCGCTCCCGATGAGTGTGGGCGTTGGCCGCGACGAAGTCCGCATCGAGCATCTCGTTCTTCGCCCGCGATATGGCGCCCAGGATCGCGCTCGGCTTGTACTCGCCCGTGATAGGCAGGTCTTCCTCTCGCAGGATCTGCTTCATCAAGGCCCCCTGGTCGTCGGTGTCGTAGACGACGAAGTGGGGAGCGAGGCCGATTGCAACACCTTCACGGCGCAGCACCCGAGCGCAGAGGGCGTGAAAGGTGCCCATCGCCACCTCGCGGCCGGCTTCCTCTCCCACCAGCCCGACGATGCGGGCGCGCAACTCGGCTGCCGCCTTGTTGGTGAACGTGACGGCGAGGATCTGCCACGGCCGAATGCCCTTGACGCCGATCAGGTAGGCGACTCGATGAGCCAGCACGCGCGTCTTGCCGCTGCCCGCGCCGGCCAGAATTAGGACGGGGCCGTCGGTCGTTCGGACCGCCCGCTGCTGTTCGGGATTCAGGCGGGCCAAGATCCTCTCGGCCAGCGCCTCGGTCGCGGCCTGGCGTTCGGCCATGGCGACCGGCTCGGGCTCGAACGGCGACGGCTCCGGCGGCTCGATGCGCGGCCCGTCGAAGGCCTCCGGCGGAGCCTCGTCGGGGAGCGGCGGCTCTTCGCCCGTGAAGGCCGAGCCGGCCGACAGGCCCCCGGAAGGCGCCCGATCCATCGCGCCTCCGTCGGCGGCCCGCCCCATGGCAGGCGCGCCACTGCCGAGGCCCGATTCGCCGGAGTGCGTTTCCCACGCGCCGTCGACCGGCTCGGGAACAGCCCAACCGCGGCCGTGGTCGTTACGGGCCCCCGGCCCGTGGCGCGGATTTGGACTCATCCTGGAATTGTACGGGCGCCGAATCCCCGCCGGCTTGCGGGGCCCGACCGGCCCTACTAGGTCGGATTGGCCGGGATGTCCAGCTCGCTATCGGGCGGAACTGTGATCGGAGACACGTTGTTCCAGTTAGACAGGACGACTCGAACGGCCGCGGCGCCGGAGCTCGGGTCGCTCGTCGAGAACTCGAGCCGTTCCAGCTGGAAGCTGCCCTCGGTGATCCACAGGTCAACCTGGCCACTGCCAAGAGACTGGACGGCGAGCGAGCTCTGGAGCTTGGCGTTGAGCGCGCTCTGCGTCACGCCGACGCGGATGTGGTAGCACGTGCCGTACTGCTCCTGCTCGATCCCGACGAGGACGGGGCTCAAGCCCGGGTCGGCGGCTACGGCCAGTATCTGGGATACGACGAACGCCGGGCCGCTGGACAGGGCCGGATTCATCGGCAGCGACGAAGTGCTCTCCGTCGTGTACTTGGTGGCGCCGTAGGGGCGGTAGTAGGCGTACGGACCGATCACGTACAGCTCGCCCGAGAGCCCGGGCAGGCCGGGCAAGCCGCCGATCACGTAGGCGTTTTGGTTGGCGAAGTCGAGGTCCCCTTCGGCCGTGGTTCCATTGAGCGAGACGGGGATGGCCGTGAACAGCGGCGTAGGCGTGGGCGTGGGCGAGGTGGATGCGGACGGCGACGGGACCGGCGTGGGCGTTGGGGTTGGCGTGGGCGTTGGGGTGGGGGTCGGGGTGGGGGTAGGCGTCGGGGTGGGGGTCGGCGAGGCGCCGGCCTTCGCCGAGGACGACGGACGGGCGCTGACCGAGGCGGACGCGGTGGGAGACGCGCTTGGGGTGGGCGAAACCGCCGCGGTCGGAGAGACCTCGACAGTGGGCGTGGGCGTTGCCGCCTCGACGCCGAAGAGGAACTGCCCGCCGGCCTCGATCTGGAAGTGGACGGACTGCAGGGCGCTGAATGACGCTTCCGCGTTGGAGAGGATCTTGCGGGGGTCGGTCAAGGGCGCCGACGTGCAACCGGCCATGAGCGCCACGACGGCCAACATGCCGGCGGCGGTGCTAGCGATCGACTTCCGACGAGACACTTGATCCCTCCACACGAGATGCCGGTCCAGGATTCAACGGCCTGACGACCGCCGGCGCGGGGCGGCGCCGCGTCAGGCAGCAACTGGCAGTTTAGCCGGACCGGGCCGGACCCCGCCTGAAAGCCCCGCGAGGACGGCCAAGGTCGGGGGCAGGAGATCCCGCGTGCCCGTCGCACGGAAGGGCTCCCGCCGCCGTTGTCGCCACGCATAGAGCGGAACCCCGGGCGTGGCCCGGGGTTCCGAATTGCGGCTGGAAGAGCGCGTCGCCGGCGAAGCGAACCTATGGAGTGGCCTGAACCTGGCTCGCGGCCGGAGCCGAGATCGTGACTGGCTGGTCATAGGCGCTGACCGTCACGGTGAGATCGATATTGCCGATGGTCGAAGAAGCGCCCTTCAACTCGAACTGGGCGATGCGGTAGTTGGCTGTGTAGATCCACACGTCGATCGACGCGGAGTCGATCTTCATGGCCGGAGCGGCGCTCGCCTCTGCGGCGATCTCGCTGTTGATCAGATCGAGCGGGACCGTGACGCTGATGTGGTAGGCGTTCTGGCCGCCGATCTGCTCCACGCCGACAAGCTTCGTCGTGACACCGGCCTGGACCATCGCCGCTCGAAGCTGCGTCACTTCATCGGCCAGGCTGGTAGTGGCCGCAGCGCCCGCGGTTGGGACCGCGACGGGCAGACTGCTGGCCAGGGCGCCAAGACCGGAGGTCAAGGAGCCGAGATCCACCATGGTGTACATGGGCCCGAGCAGCGAAACCTTGTAGTAGAGGGTATTGCTGACCACGATGAGGTCGCCGGTCAGCGGTACGTTGCCCAGCATCTGCAGGGCCGGCACGTTGAGCGAGAGGTGGGCGGCCTCATTGGCCACGTCGACATCGCCCTCGATGGTCGTACCGTCGAGCTTGAGGTCGCCGCTGAGGGCGCCTCCAGCGCTGCCTGCCGCGCTCGAGAGGGCCGAAGCGTTGATGGTGCCGCTGAGAGTCAGCTTGATGTGGAACGACTTGATGGCCGATCCATTGCTGATGACCTGAGTAATGATCGAGCTCGGATCGTTCGCGTTGACGGTGGCGGCGACCGAGGCACCGGCGGGGCCGGTGGTGATGCCCGCAGGACCGCTGGTTCCGCCAGCTCCGGGTGTGGCGACGCTGCTGCTGCAGGCGCTCGCAAAGACGACCACGAGCCCGGCAAGTACGGCAAGTGCCGGTCTGGGTAGACGAATCAAGGTGGAAACCTCCTCTGGGGTTTGGTCCAAGTATCAGAGTCTGCCGCTGCAGGCTCACATGTCAAACTTTTCTCGACAACCGTGTGCTTGTCTCACCCTGCAAGCAAAGAAGCCCCGGGCGAGCCGCCCGGGGCTTCTTTGAGGTTTCGCTGCGGGAACTAGAAGTCCATGTCTCCGCCACCACCGCCGTGGTTGTGGCCGCCGGCAGCATCCTTCTTCTCGGGAATGTCGGTGATCAGGGTCTCGGTCGTCAGCACCATCTTGGCAATCGACGCCGCGTTCTCGAGAGCGGAGCGGGTCACCTTGGCGGCGTCCACGATCCCCTTCTCGAACATGTCGCCGAACTCGCCCTTGAGAGCGTCGTAACCGAAGCTCGGCTTCATCGCGCGAACCTGGTCGACGATGACCTCGCCGTGCGCGCCGGCGTTGTCGGCGATCTGACGGATCGGGTACTCGAGAGCGCGCCGCACGATGTCCACGCCGACCTGGGCGTCGGCCTCGCCGAGCTTGAGCTTCTCGAGCACGGCCTGAGCGTGCAGGAGGGTCGCGCCACCGCCTGCGACCATGCCCTCCTCGATGCCGGCCCGCACGGTGGACAGGGCGTCCTCGATGCGGTGCTTCTTCTCCTTGAGCTCGACCTCGGTGGCCGCACCGACTTTGATGACGGCGACGCCGCCGGCGAGCTTGGCGAGTCGCTCCTGGAGCTTCTCCTTGTCGTAGTCGGAGGTTGTCTCCTCGACCTGGGCCCGAATCTGGGCGATGCGGGCCTTGACCGCCTCAGGGGCACCGGCCCCGTCGACGATCGTGGTGTCGTCCTTGGTGGCGACCACACGGCGGGCCTCGCCGAGGTCCTCGATCGTCACGGAGTCGAGCTTGCGGCCGATCTCCTCGCTGATGACAGTGCCGCCGGTCAGGACGGCGATGTCGCGGAGCATTTCCTTGCGCCGATCGCCGAAGCCCGGGGCCTTGGCGGCCAGGACCTGGACGGTGCCGCGGAGCTTGTTGACGACCAGCGTCGCCAGCGCCTCACCGTCGACGTCCTCGGCGATGATCAGGAGGGGGCGACCGATCTGAACTGCCTTCTCGAGTGCCGGCAGCATGTCCGGTACGGCCGAGATCTTGCGGTCGGTGATCAGGATCTTGGGGTTGTCGAGAACGGTCTCCATCCGATCGGGGTTGGTCACGAAGTAGGCCGAGATGTACCCTCGGTCGAACTGCATGCCCTCGGTGTATTCCTTCTCGAGCCCGAGCGACTGGCCTTCCTCGACCGTGACGACGCCGTCCTTGCCGACCTTGTCCATGACCTCGGCGATGATGTCGCCGACTTCAGGATCGGCAGCGGAGATCGTGGCGATGGCGGCGATTTCCTCGCGCGAGTCGATCGGGCGGGACTGCTTCTTGATCTCGGCGACCACGGCCTCGACGGCCTTCTCGATGCCAACGCGAATCTGCATCGGGTTGGCGCCCGCGGTCACGTTTCGGATGCCCTCGTTGATCATCGCCTGGCCAAGAACCACGGCGGTTGTCGTTCCGTCGCCGGCAACGTCGTCGGTCTTTGTCGCGACTTCCTTCAAGAGCTGGGCGCCCATGTTCTCGAACGGGTCTTCCAGCTCGATGTCGCGGGCGATGGTGACGCCGTCGTTCGTGATCGTCGGGGAGCCGAACTTCTTATCCAGGACGACATTTCGGCCCTTAGGGCCGATCGTAACCTTGACCGCTTCGGCAAGGCGGTCTACGCCGCGCTTGAGTGATCGACGAGCGGTCTCGTCGAATACGAGCTGCTTAGCCAAGTCTATCTATCCTCCGCATTGCTCCGGCAGCCCAGGTCATGCCCAGGGCCGAGTCGATGATCGGCGCCGTTCTTCCGGTCGCCCTTAGTCCTCGACGATCGCCAGGACATCCTTCTGGCTGACGATCAGAAGATCCTCACCGTCCACCTTGAACTCGGTGCCGGCGTACTTCGCGTACAGGACCCGATCGCCAACCTTGACGTCCATCGGTTCGCGCTTGCCGTCATCGAGCGTCTTGCCCGGTCCGGCAGCGAGGATGGTTCCCTCCTGCGGCTTCTCCTTGGCCGTATCCGGCAGGACGATGCCGCTCTTGGTGACATCTTCGCGAGGGGTCGGCTTGATGACGACGCGATCGCCAAGAGGCTTAAGCTTCTTGCTGGTCGCAGTGGCGGTTGCCAACGCGCAATTCCTCCTGAAGACGGCGGCCGAAGCTGCCGTCACAACTCCTGGATGTAGCCCGTTCGGCGCCGGCGCGGTCCGGCGCGAACGCTCTTGCCCGAAATCTCCGACCGGCTCAGGCTGCCAGGCCCGCGGGCCTGGTGCGCTGCGTTCTGGCGGACCAGAGGTCTGCCCCGCCGCGCCTCGGCGATGCCTTTCCGTCGATTAGCACTCTACCATCGAGAGTGCTAACAGCCTAGCGACGGCCATTCACGATGTCAAGCGGACGGGCCGCGCGGGCGCTTGCGCTGCGCAATGGTGCAGAATCAAGCCGAACCGACTGCCGCGACTCGCGGTCCCCAGGTCTTCGGACCCTGGACTGCGTGCTCCGGCGATCCTCGTCGACTGGACGGAGTGAAGATGGATCCTGAGTTACCCGACTACGTCCTTCGCAATCGTGCCGTCTGGGACGGATGGGCGGCCGGCTGGGTCGCCCCGGGCGAACGCAGCTGGGCTCTTGCCGAACCCGCTTGGGGCATCTGGGGCATCCCGGAGAGCCAGCTTGAGATGCTCGGCGACGTCAACGGTCTGGACGTCGTCGAGCTGGGCTGCGGCACCGCGTATGTCTCCGCTTGGCTCGCCCGATTGGGTGCCCGACCCGTCGCCATCGACAACTCGCCCAAGCAGCTCGAGACTGCCCGGCGCCTCCAGGCCCAACATGGGCTCGATTTCCCGCTCCTGTTCGGGAACGCCGAGTCGGTCCCCTACCCCGACGCGTCATTCGATTTCGCGATCTCCGAGTACGGCGCGGCCATCTGGGCCGACCCTTACCGCTGGATACCCGAAGCCAGCCGCCTCCTCCGCCCGGGCGGTCGTCTCACCTTCCTCGGCAACGCCTTCCTGTTCATCCTGTGTTGCCCCGACGAGGACGACAAGCCACCGACGGACCGCCTCCTGAGCGACCAGTTCGGCGCCTGTCGGTTTGACCGGCCGGGCGACAACTCCGTGGAGTTCCACCTGCCCCACGGTGAGATGATCCGGCTGCTGCGCGCCAGCGGCTTCGAGATCGAAGACCTGATCGAGATCGAGGCACCCGAGGGAGCCACGACCAGATACCCATGGGTCGACCCGGCTTGGGCCCGCCGCTGGCCGAGCGAGGAGGTCTGGAAGGCTCGCAAGAGGGCCTGAACCGCGGACCCGCTGCCGGGAAGCCGGAACGGGCCGGCAAACCGCCCGTTTCTCGGATGCATGCCCAGGGCGACGCGACAACGACGCTCAGGATGCTGTCGATTTCGAGCGCCTGCTACTCGCCCAGAACCAGCACGATATCGCCCAGGTGCGCCATGTGGTGAATCGACCTGTCCAGGAGCGCGGGCCGGTCGGTCAGCACGGCAGCAACCGGCGCCTCAGCCGGCAGACTTGAGATCAGCGCGTCGACCGCTTCGGCGGCCACAAGCACCTCCGCCAGCAGGCCGACGCCGGACCCGTCCGCGACCGAAGCGAGGAATCGCTCCAAGCCTGCGTTCACGAGGTCGGCCAGCTCGTCAGGCAGGTAGATCGGCTGGTGGCCCGGTCCCGTGGCCTGGGCGGCGCTCCATCGAGATGCCAGGAAACGGTCCCAGAACGCCAGGTGGCCCAGCGTCTGACCGATAGTCCAACTCCCTTCCCGGGACGGCGAGGTCGGACGGGCCAGGTCGGCCCGAGTCACCCGACCGACGACAGCCCGACGGCGCGCCCTGCTCGCCTCGTTGCGCTCGAGGTACGCGCGGTCGACCGGCCGGGTGAGCGCCGAGATAACTCGCTCGATGTGGTCGAGGTGTTCGTTTCGGTGGTGATGACGGTGTAGCAGATAGGCAGCGGGTGTGCCTTCCAGGGTTTCGACCGTGGCGTCCGGGGCGCTTGCGATCAGCGCATCGAGTCGAGCCGCCGCCTCGAGGGCAAGCGCCGGGATGTTCGCGGCATCGACGCCGGCCCAGTACGGGTGAAGCGATTCGTTCGCCAGGTGCTCGGCGGCGATGACCGAATCGTCCTCGGCTGACCACCGGCCGGCCAGCATCTCGGTCCAGCGTTCGGCCGGCCAGCATCTCGGTCCAGCGTTCGGCCGGCCAGCATCTCGGTCCAGCGTTCGGCCTGCCAGCGATCCCAGAAGCCCATCTGGGCCAGCGCTGACGCGACGGTCCAGCCCTCGCCGAGGTCGACCGCGAGTTGGGCCGGAGTGAGCGTCGCCACGAGACGAGCGAGACGCTCGCGCGACTGGTCGTTGGCATCCTGGAAGCTGCGGTCCGTCATGGTGATCTCCTCTCGGGCGTGAGCCGCGGCGCCCGGCCGTCCGGCGGCGCCTTGCATTCGGGAGGCTCATCGGGCACCACGGAGGTCTTCAGCTCGGGGAGCGGCTCCGGAAAGTGGCATCGTAGGCCGCCACCAGATCGACACCAACCGTATCCGGCGTCTCGGCGCGGCGCTGCGCGAGCCACTCGCCGGTGATCCGGGCCCACTCCGGTGAGTTGCGCCGGCCGGAGAACCCAGGCGCGCCGCCGCGCGGCACCCCGGGCGGGGCCAGGTACGGCGAGTCCGTCTCGATCAAGAGCCGTTCTCGTGGAACGAGCAGCGCCACTTCGCCCGACGCCTCCTCGCCTTGCCTGAAGACGAGACCGCTGAACGAAATGGCCAGGCCGAGGTCGAGGGCCGCCGCAGCGTAGTCAACCGGCCCTGAGAACGAGTGCAGGATCGCGGGCGGGCAGTCCCCGAACGCATCGCGGGCCGCCGCTCCCCCGAAGCCCGCGGCGCGGAGCTCGGCGATCAACGCGTCCTGGGCGTCACGTCCCCCGGTCGCCGAGCGGCAGTGGAGAATCGCCGGTTTGCCCATATCCAGAGCAAGACGCAGGTGGCGTCGGAGGTTGGCGAGCTGCGCCTCCGGCGGGGAATGCATGCGGTCGAAGTCGAGGCCGGTTTCGCCGATCGCCACGACGCGAGGGTCCGCCGCCAGCAGCACGATTGCCGCCCAATCCGCTTCGGTGGCCAGCGCAGCATCGTGGGGGTGGACGCCGACCGCAGCATCGATCCATCCCGACTCGGTGGCGAGTTGTACAGCCGCCGCCGAGGAGCCGGCATCCCAGCCGGGCACCAGCAGGCGCTCGACGCCCGCCTCGCAAGCCGCCGCGATCACCCCGGCGCCATCCCGCCCGAAGGCGTCGGCCTGGAGGTGCGCGTGGCTGTCGACGAGCCTCATCGGCGTGCCCGACGGCGCGAGCTCAGCCCGCCGCCAGAGTGGCGGTTTCAGTCTCGATGCGCGGGAAGAGCGGCTCGGCCGCCGTCAACCGTCCGGCGTCGCCGGCGTGAGCGCCCCATCGGAGCTCGTCGAGCACGGCGGGCCCGCCGTTGCCGTCCGCAGCGTAGGGGTATTCGTAGCCGAGCTGAGCCAGGGCCCGAGGCGACGCCGTCGGGATGAACGGCGCCGCCGCCAGCGCGATCAGCCGGCACGCTTCGACCAGGTCGCCCAACACCGCGTGCAGTCGGGCGCCCGCCTCAACCTCTCCCGCCTTCATCGACTTCGCCAGCGCCCACGGCTGCTCGGCATCCACGAGCCTGTTCGCGGCCCCGACGAACTCCCACAGCGCCGCCAGCGCATCGTGGAGCAGGCAGCTTTCCAGGTGTCCGCGATAGGTGGCGAGCGTCTCCGCCCATGCCCGAGCAATCCCGACCTCTGGTCCCGGAGCCGGTCGTTCACTGCCGAAATACCGGTTCACCATCGCAACTGACCGGTTCAGCAGGTTGCCAAAGTCGTTCGCCAGGTCGGCGTTGTAGCGGCGCACGAACGAGTCCCAGGAGACGTCGGTGTCACGGTCGAACGCGACCTCGCGCAACGCAACGTAGCGGGCTCCGTCCGGGCCGAGCGCCCGGACCACGTCCACCGGGTCGAGAAAGTTGCCGCGGCTCTTGCTCATCCGCTCGCCCTGGGCGAGCAGCCAGCCGTGGATCCAAACGTGGCGCGGCGCCTCCAGCCCGGCACTCCACAGCATGGCCGGCCAGTAGATCGTGTGGAAGCGGGCGATATCCTTGCCGATGACGTGGAGATCGGCCGGCCACCAGCGTGCAAAGGCCGCGGCGTCGTCCGGGAAGCCTGCGCCGGTGACGTAGTTGATCAGGGCGTCGTACCAGACGTAGATCGTCCCGGCGGCGGGATCCCACGTCCCATCGGGTCGCTGCGAGGAAGACCCATCCGGCATGATCGGGAACGGAATCCCCCAGGTCGCGCCGGCCCGACTGATCGAGAAGTCCTCGAGTCCCCCACGGATGAAGCCGAGCATCTCGTTGCGCCGGTAGTCCGGCTGGGCGAAATCGGGATGCTCCTCAAAGTAGCGCTCCAGGCGCTCCTGGTACGCGGAGAGGCGAAAGAACCAGTTGTGCTCCTTCAGCCACTGCAGCGCGACCGTGGGATGGTTGGGGCAGCGCGTGCCTTCGGTCGTCTCGGTCACGTCGGACGGGGCTTTGAAGCCTTCGGCCGGGCAATACCAGCCCTCGTACGTGCCCACGTATATATCGCCGTTGGCATGGGCGCGTCGAACCATCTCCTGGGCCGACCGAATGTGGTCGGGGTCGGTCGTTCGAATGAACCGATCCGGACTAATCAGCAGCGCGTCCTCGGCGCCTTGGAAGAGCGCGACGTTCTCGTCGACGAAGTCCCGCGGAGTCCTGCCAAGCTCGGCGGCGCGCTGGGCGATGTTGACCGAATGCTCGTCCGTGCCGGTCAGGAAGCGCGTGTCATCACCCTTCATCCGATGCCAGCGCGCGATCACGTCGGCCCCGACGACCTCGTAGAGGGTGTGCAGGCCGGGCTTGTTGTTCGCGTAGGCGATGGCGGTCGTGATGTAGTAGCGATCGGCTGGGCTCATGGCGCCCGATGGTATCAGGCGGTGCGGCCGACGGCCCGCCAAATGCCGCGGCGCCACGCGCCGCTCAGTGGCGGAAGTGCCGAACGCCGGTGACCATCATCGACGCGCCTGCCTTCTCCGCCGCCTCGATCGCCTCCGCGTCGCGCACCGAACCGCCCGGCTGGGCAAACGCCGTGACGCCCGCGTCGAGGCACACCTGGACCGCATCGGGGAACGGGTAGAACGCGTCCGAGCCACACGCGGCTCCCCGCACTGCATCCGGGCCGTGCAAGGTAATGGCCTTGGCCACGGCCTGGCGGGCGGCATCGACCCGGCTCGTCTGGCCCGATCCCAGGCCGATCTCCATCCCGTCCTTGACCAGCACGATCGCGTTCGAGACAACGCTGCGGCAGAGACGCCAGGCCAGGTCGAGGTCGCGCCTCTCTCCTGCCGACGGGGCTCGGGTCGTGGCCAGCTTCCAGGTCGACGGGTCGTCGGGCACGATGTCCGGTGCAGTGACAAGCACGCCGCCGCCGGCGACCCGGATGGAACCGAGCGGGTCGGGAGCTGGTGCCACTTCGCCGCTCCCCAGCACCGGATCCTCGAGCAGGCGCAGGTTCGTCTTGCGGGCGAGGATCACCAGCGCCTCCCGCGAGTACGACGGGGCCACGATCACTTCGAGGAAGATCGAGGCCAGACCTTCGGAGGTGGCGGCGTCGACCTCGCGGGTCAGGGCCACGACCCCGCCGAACGCTGAGACTGGGTCGCCGGCAAGAGCGGCCCGCCACGCTTCGGCGAGGGTCGGGCGCTCCGCCGCGCCACACGGGTTGGTGTGCTTGACCACGACGCAGGCCGGGCCACGCAGCCCGCGGGCGACGGTGTCCGCAGCGGAGGCGTCCAGGATGTTGTTGTAGCTGAGGGCCTTGCCCTGCAGGATGGCTCCGCCAAGGGCAAACGGCCCGGCCCACTTCCCCGTCCCAGGGCGGCGATAGCGGGCCGCCCTCTGGTGGGGGTTCTCGCCGTAGCGAAGCGTCTCGACCTTCTCCAGGCCAACGACCAGCGTCGGCGGGTACGGATCGGCGAAACCCGGCATTCCCGGCTCGTCCGGCAGGTCGACACCGGCGGCGGCCATCCGGCCGGGGAGCTCGGCGGCTATTCGGGCGTCGTAGGCGGCGGTGTGCCAGAAGGCCTCCACTGCGAGGGCCGCGCGCAGCCCGTCCCCCACCCGACCTTTCACTTCCAGCTCGGCCAGGACCGCAGCGTACCGGGCCGGCGAAGTGACGATGGCCACCGAGGCGTGGTTCTTCGCCGCCGCCCGAACCATCGACGGGCCGCCGATGTCGATCTCCTCGACCAGGGCGTCGAACGAGGTGCCGGGCTTTTCGGCCGCGGCCGCGAACGGATAGAGGTTGACAACTACAAGGTCGAATGGGTCGATGGCGGCTGCTGCGAGTTGCTCCCGATGAGAGGCCAGGCGCCGATCGGCCAGGATGCCGCCGTGGACCCGCGGGTGGAGCGTCTTGACCCGACCGTCGAGCATCTCCGGGAAGCCCGTAACCGCCGCCACGTCCGTGACCGGCAGCCCCGCCGCACGCAAAGCACGCGCCGTGCCCCCGGTCGAAACCAGCTCGAAGCCGAGGCGAACCAGCCCCGCACCGAACACAGCCAGTCCGGTCTTGTCGGAGGCAGACAGCAGGGCCCGCTTCGGCACCGGCATCGTCTGAGCCGCACGGGCGGCGTCGATCCGCACCGTTCGACCGTCGGGCTCGATCGTGAACGCGCCGGCCAGGGCCAGGCCGACCGCCCTCGGCAGCAGCCGATGCTCGACCGCATGGATCCGCTCGAACAGCTCTTCCTCAGTGTCGCCGGTCAAGACCGGAACCGAATCCTGCAGGATGATCGGGCCGCCGTCGAGCGAGGCATCGACGAAATGGACGGTTACGCCCGTGACCTTCACGCCCGCCGTCAGCGCGTCGCGGACTGCTTGAGCGCCCGGGAACGACGGCAGGAGCGACGGGTGGAGATTGATCATCCGGCCCGTGAACTCGGCCAGCATCGCCGGGCCGACGATCCGCATGTAGCCCGCCAGGACCACCAGCTCCGCGTCGACGGCGGCCACCGTCGCAGCCAGGATACGGTCTTCCTCGGCCCGAGCTGAATCGTCGCCCCGCCGCGCCGCCGGCACCAGCGCCGTCTCGATCCCCTGGTCCGCGGCCCAATCCAGCGCGGCGCAGGGGCGGTCGGCGAACACCAGGGTTATCTCGGCATCGAGCGCTCCGCGAGCTGCGGCCCCGTGCAAGGCACGCAGATTGCTGCCCGTTCCCGAGACGCCGACCGCGATCCTGTGTGCCACGCCGTTCCTCCTCCCTTCCGGCCGGTCGCGCCCGCTCCGGCGCCGCCTGCACGGCCGAGTTCCCGTCAGGACTCCGTGTAACGCTCCCCCGGCGCGTCGGCAGCCACCACCTCGCCGACCTGCCAGGCGGTCAGACCATCCGCTGCCAGGGCTGCAATCGCCCCCTCGACCGCTGCGGCCGGAACGACGCAAACCATCCCCAGGCCGCCGTTGAAGGTCGATCGGAGCTCGGCGTCCGAGAGCCCGCCAAGCGCGCCCATCAGCCGCATGACCGACGGCAGCGGCCAGTTCTCGGGATGAACACGAGCACCGAGACCATCCGGCAAGACGCGCGGCACGTTGCCGGGCAGTCCACCGCCGGTGATGTGCGCCACGCCGTTGAGCGCCGCCCCGGCCTCGTCCAGCCGCTTCCGCAGTCGCAGAATCGACTTGGCATAGATCCGCGTCGGCGTAAGCAGCACTTCGCCAAGGCTCAGCGGCAGCGTCTCGGGCTCGGGCGCCGTGGCCGGGCCGAGGAGCCGACCCAGCAGCTCAACGTAGCCCTCGCCCAGCGAGATTTCCGTTTCGGCGAGGATCCGCCGCACCAGCGAGAAGCCGTTGCTGTGCAGACCCGACGAAGCGATTCCGAGGAGCACATCGCCCTTCCGGACCGCCGTCACGTCGATCAGGCGATCGCGCTCCACGACACCGACGCAGAAGCCGGCCATGTCGAAATCGTCGGGTCCCATCATTCCCGGGTGCTCGGCCGTCTCGCCGCCGACCAACGAGCAGCCGGCCAGGCGGCACCCGTCCGCGATGGAGCCCACGATCGACGCCACCCGCTCCGGAATGACCCGGCCGGCCGCGATGTAATCCAGGAAGAAGAGCGGTTCCGCTCCGGCGCAGACGAGGTCGTCGGCGCACATCGCCACTAGGTCGTGGCCGACGGCGTCGTACCGGCCGAGCGCCATCGCGATCGCTGTCTTGGTGCCTACGCCGTCCGTGGAACTGACCAGGACCGGCTCGCGCATTCCGGCCGGCAGAGCCATCGCGGAAGCGAAACCGCCCAGGCGGCCGATGACCTCAGGCCGCCGAGTTGCCTCGACCGAGGCTCGCATCAGCTCCACGGCCCGCTCGCCGGCATCGATGTCCACGCCGGCAAGCCGATATGCATCCCAGGCGCCGCCACGCTTGGCGCGCCGGTTCTGGCCGCCGGAGCTTTTGCCTGCCGCGGCCCCACTCGCGTCACTCATGCGGATGGCTCATAGCGATAGCCCCGGCCTCGCCCCGCGACACGGGCTCGCCCTCGGCGTCCTCGAGCACGAACTTGTGGCGGGCTGTGTCGTACGGGACCGGCACCGGATATCGACCGTCGAAACAGGCGAAGCAGAAGCGGTCGTAGGGGAGATCGAGCGCCTGCAGGACTCCACCGATCGAAAGGTAGCTGAGCGAGTCCGCGCCCACGAACTCCCGGATCTCCTCCACCGAATGTGTGGACGCGATGAGCTCGGTCTCGATCTGGGTGTCGATGCCGTAGAAGCACGGATGGTGGATCGGCGGCGAGCTGACGCGGAGATGGACCTCGCGGGCTCCGGCCTTCCGAAGCAAGGCCACGATCTGGCGCGTGGTCGTTCCTCGCACGATCGAATCGTCGACGACGGCGAGCCGCCGGCCGGCAACGACCTCGCGGAGCGGGCTCAGTTTGACGGTGACGCCGCGCTGGCGCATCGCCTGAGACGGCTGGATGAAGGTCCGGCCAGAGTAGCGGTTTCGGACCATGCCCTCTCGGTACGGCAGCCCCGAGCCCTCGGCGAACCCGGCTGCCGCGGCCGCGCCGGTGTCTGGGACGGGCATCACCAGGTCGGCCTCGACGGGTGCTTCCGCCGCCAGAGCCACGCCCATTCGGCGCCGCGACTCGTACAGGTTGCGGCCGAGCATGTACGAATCCGGCCGACCGAAGTAGATCAGCTCGAAGACGCACAGCTGCTCATGACCCTCGGCGAAGCGGACCGAGACGGGCTCCGCCCCGACCTCGAGGATGACGATCTCGCCCGGCTCGACGTCCCGAACGACCGACCCGCCGGCGACTTCAATGGCGGCCGATTCGGAGCTGATCAGCCAGCCGCCCGAGTGCCTGCCCTCCGGGTCGCCGGCCGCGGGCTCGATCCGACCGAGGACGAGCGGCCGGAAGCCGTGCGGATCGCGCACCCCGATGACTCGCTTCTCGTCGAGAATTGCGAGCGAGTAGGCGCCCTGGACGGTCGGCAGGACGCGTTTCAGCGCCTCGACCGTGTCCCCCGACGGGTCGTCCGCCAGCAGAGCTGTGAGGAGCTCCGTGTCCGTGGTTGCGGGCAGGCGCGACTTGCCGCCTTCCAGTCTGGCCAGAAGCTCGCGCGTGTTCACCAGGTTGCCGTTGTGGCCGATCGCTATCGAACCGCCGCGGCCCATCCGAAATGTCGGCTGGGCGTTCTCCCAGATCGTGGAGCCGGTCGTGGAGTAGCGGCAGTGGGAAATGGCGAGCGACCCACGCAAGCTTGGCAGGCGCCGCTCGTCCAGGACCTGCGCGATCAGGCCAAGGTCCTTGTAGAGCATGAGTTGCTCGCCATCGCTGACCGCAATGCCTGCCGACTCCTGGCCTCGGTGCTGGAGCGAGAAGACGCCGAGGGCAGCCATCGCCGCAGCGTCCATGCCCGGTGTCACCGCGCCGAAGATGCCGCACATCGCTAGACCCCCCGGCCGGAGGCGGCGGTCTCAGCCCTATCCAACCCTTCGTCCGGCGGGGGCTCCACGCCAAGAGCCCGCGCCAGGCCGTGGTCCCAGGCGTGGCGGAGGTCGATCAGCGAAACGTCCAGCGCGTCGGCCACACCCGAGCCTCTCTCTTCGGCCGCGCCCGTGGCGCCCTGGCCGGTAAGCTCGATCCGCAGCCGATCCCCACCGACTGTGCCCAGGGTCGCCGCAGGCAGCCCGAACTGTCGGGCCAAAAGCTCGATGGCCGGGGCGTGGCGCGGGTGGCAGGACAGCACGAGTCTGGACGGGCTCTCGCCGAACAGCTCGATGGCAGGCGAGCCAAGGACGCCGAGCCGGAGCTTTGCGCCGAGACCGCTCCACATGCAGCACTCCGCCACGGCAACGGCTAGGCCGCCTCCCGAGACGTCCTGGACCGACGCCACCACGCCGCGGCCTATGGCCTCGCGGATAAACGATTGCAGTGCAGCTTCTCGGTCGAGGTCGATCCCAGGGGGCGCGTCCTCCGCGGACGAACCGGCCAAAGACGCGTAGGCGGAACCGGCCACGCCCGGCGTGCTCTCCCCAACGAGGAGGACGCTGTCGCCCTCGGTCGTGAAAGGCGGCCGTACCAGCAGCGATATGTCGTCCAGCAGGCCGACCACGCCGATCTCCGGAGTCGGCGAGATCGCGCCACCCGGGTACTCGTTGTAGAGCGAGACGTTGCCGCCGGTGACGGGAATGCCCAGGGCACGGCAGGCCTCGCCCATACCCCGGACCGCCTCCTGCAGCTGCCAGAACGCCTCGGGGCGCTCCGGGTTGCCATAGTTGAGGCAGTTGGTGATGCCGAGCGGGCGGGCCCCGGTGATGCTGACGTTGCGCGTGGCCTCGGCGACGGAAAGCTGCGCGCCAAGACGCGGATCGATGGCGCTGACGGCCTGATTGCCGTCCGTGGTAGCCACGAGCGCCTTCCGGGTGCCCTTGACCCGCAGCACCGCTGCGCCGTGGCCCGGCCACTCTACGGTGTTGCTCTGGACGCAGGCGTCGTACTGCTCGTAGACCCAGCGGCGGCTCGAAAGGTTCGGGCTGCCGAGAAGTGCGGCGAGGACCGCGGCCGGGTCCATGCCGCGCTGAGGAAGCCCATCCTGGGCCGTCAGCGGGATGCCGGGCGCAGGCGCCTGCCGGCGGCGGGCCGGTGGTGTGGCCAGCCGGTAGTGGACGATGGCGTCGCTGGTCAGGGCCTTCGCCGGAACACGGGCGATCTCCTTCGCGCCTGAGTTCGGCTCGCCGTCGGGGCCTATGCCGCCCTCGACGATGACGATGTCACCGTCCGCCGTGACCCGCCCGACGAGGGCAATCGGGATCCCCCAGCGCTCGCAGACCTCACGCAGCGACGGGTAGTTCTCCGGCCGGCAGGTGGCGAGCATCCGCTCCTGTGACTCCGAGATCATGACTTCCCAGGGCGCCATTCCGCGCTCGCGCCGCGGGATCGCGTCCAGGTCGAGGAGGATGCCCGTGCCGGCCTTGTCGGCCGATTCGGACGCCGCGCAGCTGATGCCGCCCGCGCCCAGGTCCTGGATGCCCTCGACGAGCCGGCGGTCGATCAGCTCGAGGCTGGCTTCGATCAGCAGCTTCTCCGCGAATGGGTCGCCGACCTGGACGGTCGGCCGCTTGTTCGGATCGTCGTCCTGGAATGTCGCCGAGGCCAGGACACTCGCCCCGCCGATGCCGTCGCGGCCGGTCGTGGATCCGAACAGCACCACGTAGTTACCCGGCCCGGGCGCCTCGGCCAGGATCAGCATCCGCTCCTCGAGCAGGCCGATGGCCATCACGTTGACGAGCGGGTTGCCCTGGTAAGAGGGATCGAAGACGAGCTCGCCGCCGACGGTCGGGACTCCGACGCAGTTGCCGTAGCCGCCTACGCCCCGGACCACGCCATCGACCAGATGACGAGTGCGCGGGTCCGACGGATCGCCGAAGCGCAGAGCGTCGAGCACGGCGATCGGGCGGGCGCCCATGGTGAAGATGTCGCGCAGGATGCCGCCCACGCCGGTTGCCGCGCCCTGGTAAGGCTCGACCGCGGACGGATGGTTGTGGCTCTCGATCTTGAAGGCTACGGCCAGCCCATCGCCGATACGGACGACGCCGGCGTTGTCGCCGACTCCGGCCATCATCCCGTTACCGCGAGTCGGCAGCGTCTTCAGGAGGGGCTTCGAGCTCTTGTACGAGCAATGCTCGCTCCACATCACGCTGAACATCGCCAGCTCGGTGTGGTTGGGGTCGCGGCCGAGCTTGCCTCGGATCGCGTCGAGCTCACCGTCGGTGACGCCCAGCCGGCGATGAAGCGGCTGGGACCCGGGCTGTACCGCCGGCCCCTCGGCCGGATCGGGCGACACCGCCGTCACGTCGCTCATTGTCCCCCCCTGGCGTTCGCGGCCGCATTCTTGGTCGCTTCCGGAGCCGGTCGCCCGGCCGCTTCCCATTCATTCGCGCTCTCGACCAGCGAACGGATCAGCTGCATCCCATCGTCGGTGCCGAGGATGCGTTCCGACATCCGCTCGGGGTGCGGCATCAGGCCGGCCACGTTGCCGGCGGCGTTGCAGACACCGGCGATGGCTCGCAGCGAGCCGTTGGGATTCGCAGGTTCGTCGGGATCGAACGCAGGGGTTCCGTCGTCGCGAACGTAGCAGAAGAGGACCTGGCCGTCCCTCTCCAGCTCATCCAGCGTCGCCTCGTCGGCGTAGTAGCAGCCCTCACCGTGGGCGATTGGGATGTGGATTGGGGCGCCGTTTGCCGCGCGGGTGAAGGGCGAGTCGAGCCGCTCCGGCTTGATGGCCACGATCCTGCAGGCGAAGCGGAGGGACCGGTTTCGCAGCAGTGCACCGGGGACGAGCCCGGACTCGGCCAGGACCTGGAAGCCGTTGCAAATGCCCAGGACGTGCCCGCCTGCCGCCGCGAACTCCGTCACGCCGCGCATGACCGGCGAGAATCGCGCGATCACACCGGCCCGGATGTAGTCCCCGTAGGCGAAGCCGCCCGGCAGGATTACGGCCGACACAGCACCCAGGTCCGGCGACTCGTGCCAGAGCGTGACCGGCTCGACACCGGCAACCGCCAGGGCGTTAAGCGCGTCGACGTCGGAGTTCGACCCCGGGAAGGTGACGACCCCGACTCTCACTGGCCGGGCGCCTCGGCCGAGACCGCCGACGAGGTCCCCTCCAGGAACTCGATCTCGTAGGTCTCGATGAGCGGGTTGCTCAGCAGCTCTCGGGCGAGGCCGTCGACGACGACCCGGGCCTCGGCTTCGGAGCCGGCCCTGACCGTGAGCTCGGCCCGGCGCCCGACGCGGACGTTCGATACGGAGGTGACGTTGAGATGCGGCAGGCTCAGCTCCACGGCTCGACCCTGCGGATCGAGGATGCCGGGCTTGGGCAGGACGTTGACGGCAAACCGGAAGTCACTCATCAGGCGACTACGTCCTCCTTCAGGTAGTGCTCGAAGCCCGAGCCGGTGATTCTCTCGAACGCTTCCATGTACCGCCGGCGGGTCCCGGCGACGATGTCGGGCGGCAACTCCGGGCCCGGGTAGGTCTTCGGCCACGGCTGGGCTTCAAGCCAGTCGCGGACGAACTGCTTGTCGAAGCTCGCCTGGGCTCGCCCCGGCTCGTAGTCCGAGGCGTCCCAGAACCGGCTGGAGTCGGGCGTCAAGATCTCGTCGATCAGGATCAGCTCGCCCGTGTCGACGGCGGTGCCGAGCTCGAACTTCGTGTCCGCCAGCAGGATGCCGGCCTTTTCGGCTACCTCCGAGCCCCGGCGGTAGAGCCGCAGCGCGACGTCCCGGACCTTCTCCGAGAGCTCGGCGCCGACGAGATCTACCATTGCGTCGAAACCGATGTTCTCGTCATGACCCACTTCAGCCTTCGTCGAGGGCGTGAAGATCGGCTCCGACAGGCGGTCGGACTCGCGCAGGCCATCGGGCAGCTGGACGCCGCAGATCGAGCCCGTCCGCCGGTAGTCCTGCCAGCCCGACCCGGCCACGTAGCCGCGGACGATGACCTCGACCGGCAACACTTTCGCCCGGCGGCAGAGCATCATCCGGCCCCGCAGCTCACGGCGTCCGGCCTCGTCCGTGAAGCCCGCCGGCAGCTCGGCCGGGTCCGTGCCCATCAGATGATTCGGGATTACGTCGGCGGTCCGGCCGAACCAGAATCTCGACAGGCCGGTGAGGACACGGCCCTTGTCGGGGATCGGCGTCGGGAGGACCACGTCGAACGCGGAAAGGCGGTCGCTCGCGACGAGAAGCAGGCGATCGCCAACTTCGAAGAGATCGCGGACCTTGCCTGAGCGGACGAAGCCACCCGCGGCGCCGAACGTCGGGCCCGCGGCTCGCGGATCGCCGGGGTTCGTGGTCTCAGCGGGCGGCATCGGCGGCCTCCTTTTGAGCCGGAACGAGCTGATCCAGTCGGGCGATGGCCGTGGCCACGTTCCGAAGGAAGTGGCTTTCGTCGAAGCAGGCGGCGAGGGCCTCGTCGGAGAGCCGGGCGGCTACGTCGGGGTCGGCGGCGAGCAGCTCCCGCAGCTGGCGACGCTCGTCGGCAGCCCGCAACGCATTGCGCTGGACAACGTCGTAAGCCTCCTCCCGGGACAACCCCGCCTCCTCGACCAGGGCCAGCAGGACGCGGCCGCTGCAGTGCAGGCCGAGCCCGCGCTCGATGTTCTCGCGCATCCGCTCCGGCCGGACGACCAGCCGCTCGACGAGGCCGCGCGTCTTGACGAGCATGTAGTCGAGAAGGATCGTGACGTCGGGAAGCAGAACCCGCTCGGCGGACGAGTGGCTGATGTCGCGTTCGTGCCAGAGCGGCTGATTCTCCAGCGCGGCGGCGGCATAGCCACGCAGCAGGCGGGCCATCCCGGCGATCCGCTCGCAGAGAATCGGGTTTCGCTTGTGGGGCATGGCCGAGCTGCCCTTCTGCCCGGCCCTGAAAGGCTCCATCAGCTCGCCGATCTCGGTGTGCTGGAGGTTTCGCACCTCCGTGGCGATGCGCTCCAGGCTGCCACCTGTTATGGCGATCGCTGCGACGAGCGCGGCGTGGCGGTCGCGCTGGACGATCTGGGTGGAGATCGGGTCGCGGTGCAGGCCCAGGTCGGCCAGCACCTCCTCCTCCAGATCGGGGTCAAGGTGGCTGTAGGTTCCCACCGGGCCGGAGATCTTGCCGGTGGCAGCATCGTCGACTGCGGCGGCGAGGCGCCTCCGATCGCGCGCAATCTCGAAGGCCCAGCCCGCGATCTTGAGGCCCATTGTCGTTGGCTCCGCGTGGACCGAATGGGTCCGGCCCATCATCACGGTTGTGGCTTCGGCCCGGGCACGCGCCACCAGGGCCCCGATGAGCGCGTCCATGTCCTCGATAAGCCGGGCCCCGGCGGCCTGAAGCTGCAGACCGAGCGCCGTATCGACGACGTCGCTGCTGGTCAGGCCGAGGTGAAGGTAGCGGCCCTCCTCCCCCACCGACTCGGCAACCTGGCTGACGAAGGCAATGACGTCGTGGTCCGTCGTCTTCTCGATCTCGGCGACGCGGTCGACGTCGACCCTGGCACGGGATTCGATCGCCCGGAATGCCTCAGCCGGCACCATGCCCCGCGAAACCTCGGCCCGGGCCACGGCGATCTCGACCCGGAGCATCCACTCGAAGCGGGCACGATCGGTCCAGATTGCGCCCATTTCGGGCAGCGTATATCGCGGGATCACGAGGCCTCACCCCGCGTCCAGGCGGTTTCTGACACCGGATCGGGCGATGCCGTGTTTCGTGGAGCGGACGGCGGAAGCACCGCGGCGATGTCGTGGCGGCGCTGCATTCCGTCCCAGGCGATATCGTCTGCGGCACGCTCGGCGTTCGCCCGAGCTGCCAGGATCGAGCTGCCCAGCCCCACCACGGACAGGACACGGCCGCCATTGGTGCGGAACCGGCCGTCCGGCCCCCGTGTCGTGCCGGCATGGAAGACCGTGGCGCCGGTCGCGGCGGCTTCGGCCAGCCCCGTGATCGTGTCTCCCTTCCGCGGCGTATCGGGGTAGTTGGCCGCGGCAAGCACCACGGCCACCGCCGCGTCGCCGGTTGTCGGCAGCAACCGCTCATGCAACCCGAGCGCCCCGGCCGCAGCGGCCAGGTCGCCCTGGGCAGCGCCGTACAGCAGCGGCCCGAGCGGCACGGCCAGGCGCGGCAGGAGGGCCTGCGTCTCGGGATCACCGAATCGAGCGTTGCACTCGAGCAGCACCGGCCCCTCCGGCGTGAGCATGAGGCCGGCGTAGAGGGCGCCGCGGAAGGCGTTTCCCCGGCGGGCCAGCTCGGCGAGGATCGGGACGTGAATCACGTCCAGGAGAGTGGCGCACAGACTCTCCGGCAGGTCCGGGAGCGGGCTGTAGGCGCCCATTCCGCCGGTATTCGGGCCGGCGTCGCCGTCGAGAAGGCGCTTGTGATCGCGCGCCGGTGGCAGGGCAATGGCGGCATGGTCGTCGCACAGGGCTATCAGGCTGGCCTCGACGCCCACGAGCCGCTCCTCAACCACCACGAACGGTCGGGACGGCCCGGCGGTCGGGAGCGGTGACCCGGCCGCCAGGGCCGCCAGAGCGGCCTCGGCCGCGGCGTAGTCGTCGCAGACAGTCACGCCCTTGCCGGACATCAGGCCGTCCGCCTTGATGACGACACCGCACGACCCTGGAGCCTGCGCCAGCTCCCGGGCGAAGGCCAGTGCCGGGTCGAGGGCCGCAAACGCCCCTCCTCTGGCGATCCGGACTCCGGCCGCCTCCGCCACGGAGCGGCAGTAGGCCTTGCTCGACTCGATCTGCGCGGCGGCCCGGATGGGCCCGAAGGTCGGCACGCCCGCATCGATGAGCGCGTCCGCCACGCCCGCGGCCAGGGGCGCCTCCGGGCCGATGACGACCAGGTCGACGTCTTCGTTCGTGGCCAGTTCGACGACCGCAGCGGGGCCCAACGGCGAGATACCCGCGACGCAGCGGACCTTCGGCTCGTCGCCGATGGCGTCGCTGCCCGGCGCCGCGACCACGGTCTCGACCGAAGCCTCTCGAGCCAGGCTCCAGACCAGGGCATGCTCGCGGCCGCCCCCACCAAGGACCATGACGCGGCGTGGGCCGTCCACTCGAGGGCTCGGCGACCTGCGACGGCTCATCCGTCGGCTCCGACAGCCGGCACGGGAGTGGCCGGCTGGGGCCGCATCGGCCGGGCCTTCCGCTCAATTGTCTGGAGGCGCTCGGGCCCGACGGAGACGAAGCAAATCGGGGCGCCGGACAGTCGCTCGACCGCGTCCACGTAGCGCCTGGCGTTTTCGGGCAGCTCATTCATCAAGCGGCAATCGTGCAACGGCTCGGTCCAGCCTGGGAAACGCTCGTAGATCGGCTTCGCCCGCGCCAGAACGTCGGCATCCGACGGCCACCAGTCGACGCGCCCCCCGTCGACCTCGTAGGCCATGCAGATGAGGACCTCGTCCAGGCCCGACAGGATGTCGATCTTGTTGAGCATGATCGAACTTACGCTGTTAACGGCAACCGCATATCGGAGCGGCACGGCGTCGAACCAGCCGACCCTCCGTCTCCGTCCGGTCGTCGTCCCGTATTCCCGACCGCGGTCGGTGATGCCCTCGCCGACGGCGTCCGTCAGCTCGGTCGGAAACGGCCCGGCACCGACGCGTGTGGCGTATGCCTTCATCACTCCGAGGACCTCGTCGACCTGGAGCGGCCCAATGCCTCCGCCCGTGCACGCCCCACCGGCGATCGGGTTCGACGAGGTCACGAACGGGTAGCTGCCGTGGTCGAGGTCGAGCAGCGTGCCCTGCGCGCCTTCGAACAGGACATGCTCGCCTCGGGCGAGAGCCGCCTGGACGAGCATGGTCGTGTCGGCGAGATGTGGCTCCAACCGGCGACCCCATTGGGTTGCCTGGGCAACCAGCTCATCGAGGTCGAAAGCGTCGAGACGGTACTGGCGCTGAAGCGTCGCGTTCTTCTCGGGCAGGATCAGGGCGAGTTTGCGTCGGAGGGCCGGGCCGTCGAGCAGGTCCTCCATCCGGATGCCGATTCGCCAGGCTCGGTCGGCGTAGGCCGGCCCGATGCCCCGACGGGTGGTCCCGACGGCGGCCTCCGCCAGTCGGGCTTCCATGGCGCCATCGAGGGCGATGTGGTACGGCATGATCACGTGGGCGTGCTTGCTGACGCGAACCCGATCCACCTCGATGCCGCGGCTGGCGAGCATGTCGAGTTCCGCGATCAGCGTCGCCGGATTGACCACCACACCGTTGCCGATGATCGGCGCGATGTGCGGATAGAGCACGCCGGACGGGACGAGGTGGAGCTTGAAGACCTCCTCGCCCAGGACGATGGTGTGGCCGGCATTGTCGCCACCCTGGTAGCGGACGACGGCCGTCACGTGCTCGGCCAGGGCGTCTGTTGTCTTGCCCTTGCCTTCGTCGCCCCACTGGAGGCCGACTATCACGCTGGCGGGCATCTAATCTTCCCCCTCGCGCTCGCCCAGGCGATCATCCTCGAGGCAACCCGGGAAACAAAAAGGCCCCTCGGCCGGCTGGCTGGGGACCTGGGTAGACTGCCCCTCCGTTGGAGCTGCGGCTCCTATTGGAGCGAAGGTGGTGGTTCGTCTCACGGGGCGAACAGCACGCCTTCCTGGGGCAACGTGGCCTCCTTGGCGATGTTGTCTCTGGAGCCCTGTGGCGCTCCCGCCGCGGGCAGTCGGCAGTATAGCAGGCGCGAACGCCCCCGCCGGGGCCCGACGGCGAGTCGAAGCTGGCAGCTCGTCTGCCGCGATCCCCCGATTGGAAACCTACTAGTCGCCCGGCGGCGCCGTGCCCGTCGCGGCCGAGGTACCTACGAGGAGCGCTCGCACCGCCTCCGGGCCGCGAGCCCGCCACTCTACCCCGATGGCCGCCGTTGCCGTAGCACCGACCCGGCACGCCCCGGCAGCGAGTATCGCAAGAAGGGCGTCGAGCGTTCGAACCCCGTGGGCGGCCTTGACGCCGACGCTATTGCCGACCACGCGCCGCATCAGGGCGATCTCGCCCACCTCGGCGCCCCGCGGCGAGAAGCCCGTCCCGTTCTTGACGAACGCCGCGCGCGCCTCCACCGCCACGCGGCAGCCGGCCTCGACCTGTTCGCGGGTCAGATAGGCAGTCTCGAGGATCACCTTGACCGGCGCAGGAGCCACGGTGTAAATCAGACTGGACAGCTCGTCGCGAACGTAGCCCAGATCGCCGCCCCGTAGCGCGCCAATGTTGATCACGACGTCCAACTCGACCGCACCCTGGTCGACCGCAATAAGCGCTTCGCGCTCCTTGATCTGCGATGTGTGGGCGCCGTGCGGGAAGCCAATGACCGTGGTCGGCCCGACGTCGGTCCGGCGCAACCGGCTGACCACGAGCCCCAGGTCCGCCGGCCGGCAGCAGACCGTCGCCGTCTGCCATTCGATCGCAAGGTCGCAGCCGGCCTCGACGTCGGCCCTGGTCAGTTCGGGCCGCAACAACGAATGATCGATGACGCCCATGAGCGCCCGCTCATCGAGCGCGGACAGATCCAGCGGCGCTCGATTCGCGAGCCGTGTCTTCATGGATTGTTTCACTGGCGGCGCTCCTATGAACCGGAGGCGACGACGGCCAGGGCCTAACTTCCGCCGGCGTCGATGGCGACCACATTACATGCGCGGACAGCCAGGAGCAGTTGGCACGGACCCCCAGATGTGAAGCCGTCGTCCGCCGGACGGCTACCCCTTGTCAGTGGGATGGAGCGGCAAGACGGCGACGCCGTCCGAGTGCACCGACTCGAGGGTCGCGTCGTCTTCGGTCTCGACAGGTCCCATCGGCACTTTCCACTCATCCTCGGGACCGGGCTTCCCGGGCCCCACGTTCAAGCCGTGTATCGGCACCACGACGGCGCCCCTATCTGCCAGGAACACGCCGGCGTTGTCCTCGGCCACTCGTCTCTTGTTGCTCATAAGTGCCTCGATATTCCGTCGCCCGGAGCTACCAGGTGAGTGTCCACCGATCCGTGCTGCCGTCAAGTCGATCGCCGCCGGGGGGGCCGGGATATGATGACGCCGATGGCGGGCGACGGCCAGCTCGCACGTCCCGCGGCGAAGCGCTGAACTGCACCAGCACTGCGGGCGCCAACGAGATCGTCAGCACAATGGCTGGATCGTGTTGATCGCAGGCTGGTCAAGACCGGCGCTCAGACCATGGCGTCGGCGAGGACGACCCGCGAGGGGGCGCGAAGGCCGTCGCGACGTCCCCGCAGGTATCGCTCGGTGACATCCACGGCGAACAGAAAGGTGGGGTGGGTTCAGGGGGTCGACGCAACGATCGCTGCGAGCATAGCGGCCGGAGTCTGGTACTCGAGCGTCTTGCGGGGTCTGGCGTTGAGCCGTGCCGCCACGGCGTCGAGATCCGTCTGGCT
>Ga0187889_10000025_pt1 | contig 151004 bp, 147 predicted proteins | sample June2016WEW_7_10_2_FD_132992 | JGI IMG/M metagenome (GOLD analysis project Ga0187889, IMG submission 132992) | Peatland microbial communities from SPRUCE experiment site at the Marcell Experimental Forest, Minnesota, USA - June2016WEW_7_100 | ecosystem: Environmental > Terrestrial > Soil >... | reverse complement strand
TGCCGATGGCGGCGGACGGGATCAGGAAGACCCAGTACCAGGCGAAGTGGGCGAGGATCCACCCGCCCACGCCGAGCGCGAGCAGGTAGCCGCTCGAGATCATCACGCCGAAGATCCCGCCGAACACGCCGCGCTCCTTCACGTGGAACCACGGCGCGTTCGCCTTCACGATGGACATCGCCCCGTACGACTGGAAGTACTGGCTCACCGCGAAGAGCAGCGACATCCCGACCACGATCTTGGTCTGCCACCCGCCCAGGAACAGGAGCCCGATCACGAGGTTCAGGACCGCCGTCCCGGCCGCGCCGATGAGGATCGCCTTCTTCCCCCCGATCCGGTCGGACAGCGGGCCGTTCACGATCACCGACAGCGCGTACGTCCAGAACCCGGCGGTCGCGATCGTCCCGAACTGCGCCTTGTCGAGATGGAAGCGGTCCATGATCGTCGACGAGGAGACGTTCAGGTTGTAGCGGCCCATGTAGAAGGTCGCGTACGTCAACCCGAGCGGGAACCAGTTCCAGAACCGGCGCGTGCGGTAGGCGCGGCTGTGGCCCATGGGGTTCGGCATCAGAGCTCCCTACTTCGGCGTGGGGTGCATCACGTCCCACAGGAGCGCGAAGACCTGCTCCAGAGCGGGGCCGAGCTTCTTCGGGTCGTCGGTCTTCTCGGGCTCGTTGTCGAACACGGCGAACGGCACGTCGATGTCACGGATGCGGATCCGCCCCGTCTTCTTCCCGCCGGAGAGCCGCTCCCAGTCGTTCGTCTTGTAGTAGAACTCCATCTTCTCGTCGGGGAGCGAATGGAAGAGGATGGAATCGGCCTGGCCGGGATCGAAGCGGCGCCGGTTCTTCCGCGCCGACTCCTCGTACGAGACGTTGATGTACACGATCCCGGCGCGGCGCAGGATCTCGTCGGCGAGGTAGCCGAACGCCTCGGCGAAGCCGTGCTCGCCGCCCCGCGAGAACTCGACCAGCACCGTCTGGCGCTTCGTGAAGTCGGGATCGCGAGCGAGCCTTTTCCGGAACTCCAGGTTGATCCGGCCGATGAACAGGTTCCAGAGGTGCTCGCCCTTGAAGTAGTAGTTCTTCGTGGTGAAGACGCGCGGCTGGCCGAGACGCTCGAGCAGGTCGTCGATCTCGAAGGTCTCCCAGACGAAGGGGAAGTCGTCGATCTCCTCGAACGGGCCGATGTGAAAGCGCATGGCCCGGGTCTGCTCGTCGGTCTTTTTGAGGAAGTCGATCGTCTCGCTCTTGCCGGCCGCCGGGCGGCCGATGAGGATGATCGTCTCGAACCGCTCGCTCACGCTGCCTCCCGGGCCCATCGTCCTTCAGCTTCGCGGGCCAACGATACAGCGGATCGAAGTCGGGCGCGAGCGGCGCGCTGGCGCGGCCGCCGTCGGACTAACGGGCGTTACGTCGTGAGGAAGTGCTTGGCTGCCGCTTCAGCGGCTGAGGACTCCTAGCGCCCCCTGCGGCCGCCGCCCCGTCCGCCCCCGCCGCCGCCCCCACTGCGGCCGCCGCGGGAGGACGGCATCGCCATGCGCGACGGAGCGGAGCGCGGCGCCCTGGAGCCGACGCGCGCCCGCGAGGCGGCGTACGACCGGTAGCCGGCGACGCGGCCACTGCTGCGGTACTGGGCGGGCGACCGGTTCGCGATGTACCGGCTGCCGATGTAGGAGCGGTTCCTGTAGCCTGTGACGCGCGGGTATCCCGAACCCACGATCCCCGGCCGCCCGAAGAAGGGATAGTAGTACGGGCGGTAGGCGAACGGGCTGTAGAACAGGCCGAAGCCGAAGCCCACGAAGAACGACGAGCCGCAGAACCAGGGGTCATAGCAGCCGTACCAGTACGGGTACCCGTACCCGTAGCCCGGGCCGTCGTAGATGTACCCCGGCTGCGCGTACGACCGGTCAGCGGCGACGACGCCATTCACCGTGTAGGTCGCGGCGTCGTAGTCCAACTGGTTCCCGCCGGCCATCTGCTGTGCGAGTCCCAGAAGCAGGTCATCCGGATTCGCGCCTGCGCCCGCGGCCGGAGCGTGGGCCGCCGAGTCGAGCGCGCCGTAGTCCCAGTGGTCACCGCGGACGAACCCGGCGAGCCGGAGTGGCGCGGCGGTGCGTGCCGCCAGGACCACGCCATCGCCGCCCACCTCGCCGACCAGGAACGAGCCGCGGTTTCCGCGGCCCCGCACGTCCACGGTGCGCCCGGTCCGCACGAACGCGTCGGCGCCCGGATCCAGCGGGAAGAGCACCCGCACGTTGCCCTGCGGATCGGCCGCGAGGACCAGAAGGTAGCCGTCGTCGGCCAGGCGCACCTGCACGCGCACCCAGCTGCCCGGGTCGACGCGATCGTTGTCGAGCCAGACCTTCACCGCCGGAGCGCTCTGCGCCGGTGCCTGCGCCGCATGGGGCGACACGGCGAGCAGTAGGAGCGTAAGTGGCAATATCATCGCAACCTCCAGACCTGCTATTTGATACCCTGCGACCCCAAAATGTTCACCCGCCTACGGCTGTCCCGGCAAGACGGGCCGCGATCCCGACGGCCCCGTACCCACGATCTGGAGCACGACCTCGCCGTCCCGCGCCCACGCGTAATGCGGCGCACCTGGCGGCTCGGTCCACAGGCTGCCCGGCGGGAAGGCCTTGAGGCGCGTCGAGTCGCCGCTGTCGCCCAGCGCGAAATACATGGTGCCCGACAGCACCTGCACGATCCTCCCGTCGGGGTGCGCGTGCGGCGCAAGCTTGAGGCCGGCGGGGAGGCGGATCCGCACGACGTAGGTCCCCGGCTGCGACGGGTCGCCGAGCAGGAACGCCTGCACGCCCCCGGCCGGATACGGCGTCCAGACCAGGTGATCCGGCGTTACCTGGACGGGTGTGGACGGCACCAGCTGGGCCGTGGCGGCGACGGCTCCGCCGGCGAGCGCCGTCACGGCGGCGCAGACGATTCGAACGAAATAGCGCATGGCGGCTCCTCAGACCGTGATGACCACTTTCCCTCGCGCGTGTCCTTCCCGGAGATACCGGATGGCCTCGGCGGCCTCGGTCAGGGGGTACCTTCGGTCGACGACTGGCGTCACCTTCTTCCTCTCCATCAGCTCCTTGAGGACCATCAGGTCGTCCCTGAGGACCTTGGCGACGAAGAAGACGACGCGCTGGCCGACGAACCGGGCCGACACGAGCAGCCCGAGCAGGTGCGGCAGCGGCCCGACCCAGCGACCGCCGGGTCTCACGCCGACCGCGACGAACGTCCCCTTCGCTGTCATGGCGCGCCGGCACGCCGACAGCGCGCGATTCCCCACGCCATCGAACAGCAGGTCGTAGCGCTGCGCGCTCCGGGTGTAATCGTCCCGGGTGTAGTCGATGACCTGGTCTGCGCCGAGCGATCGGACGAGATCGACGTTCTTCGTGCTGCACACACCGGTCACGTCGGCGCCGAACGCCTTGGCGATCTGCACCGCGAAGGTGCCCACTCCGCCGGCAGCGCCGTTGATCAGGACCTTCTGGCCCGGCTGCAGGCGGCCTTTGTCGCGGAGGCCCTGCAGGGCTGTCAGCCCCGCCACGGGGATGGCCGCCGCCTGCTCGAAGGTGAGGTTGGCAGGTTTGGGGGCCAATCGATCTTCCGAGGCGCAGGCATACTCAGCGAAGGCTCCCTTGACTCCGCCGAACACCGGGTCGCCCGGATGAAAGCGCGTGACGTTCCCACCGACCGCCTCGACCTCCCCGGCCAGGTCGATTCCCGGACAGGTCGGCTTGGGCCTGCGCAGCCCGGTCATCAGGCGCATCACGTACGCGCCGCCCATGAGGTGATAGTCCGCCGGATTGACGGCGGCAGCGCGAACGCGTATCAGGACTTCGTTGTCCGCGGGGGTTGGCTTCGCGACTTCCTCGAGCTTGAGAACGTCGGCCGTGCCATAGTCGCGATAGACCATCGCCTTCATGGGGATGCCTGCGAATCGAAGACGCCGCTCACGAGGAAATCGTGCGGCCCCGTCTTCCGGCCGCTCGTGCGCAGGAGCGTGGCCATCTGAGCCCAGTGGCGGATCTCATGGGTCACGGCCTGGACGATCATCGTCTTCGGGGTGACCGCTCGCTTGTGGGAGCCGATCTGGATCTCTTGGGGGACGTCCCACCGCTCGTCCGGCAGCTCGGCCAGGAGCGCGCGCAGGGCTGCACGGGACTGCCGCCCGAACGCGAACAGGGCCTCGACGTCATCCGCCGCCACGGCGCTCGGATCCATCAGCGGCACGCCGCGGACCCGCTGCACGTAGCGTAGCTCCGCGGCGAAGATGTGCCGCACCAGCTCCCCGACGGTGTTGAGCTTGCCGTCGCCGTTCGGCCCGAGGCCGACGGCCAGGGCGGGAGGCCCCTGCTGTTTGAACCACGCTTCCCACTGGGCGCGGTCCCATTCGGTGTATGCGAGGAGGTGGGCGAACTCGAAGGCGAACGACATGGGGCCTCACGGTGCGACGCCACGAGCGCCGCGTGTCACCGGACCATCAGCCTGGCGGGAGCGTGTGGGAATCGAACCCACCAGGGTCCGCGTAGCAGGCCCCAGCTGGTTTTGAAGACCAGTCAGACCACCAGGCCCGATCCGCCCCCGCGATAGCCGATGCAAAGACTGAACGTTCACACCTGCGCGATCAGATCGATCTCCACGAGCACGTTCTTCGGCAGCGACTTCACCGCGACGGTCGAGCGCGCGGGCCGGTGCTCGCCGAAGGCGCTCGCGTAGATCTCGTTCATCCCGGCGAAGTCGTCCATGTTGTGGAGGAAGACCGTGGTCTTCACCACGTAGCGGAAGCTCGTCCCCGCCGCCTCCAGGACCGCCGCCAGGTTCTGGAGCACCCGCTCGGTCTGCACCTTGATGTCGCCCTCGACCACCTTGCCGGTCGCCGGATCGAGCGGGATCTGCCCCGACAGGAAGACGAAGCCGCCCGCCACGACCGCCTGGCTGTACGGGCCGATGGCCTGCGGAGCCTGATCGGTACTGACGGCGTGAACCTGAGCCATGGGACTCCTCGATCTCGAACGTCGGACGTGGACGGTGTCAGCGACCCTCAAAGCTAGCCAGACCGAACAGACGGCGCGCGTTGGCCGCGGTCAAGTCCGCCATCCGCTCCACCGGGACGCCGCGCAGCTCCGCCAGGCGCGCCGCGGTCAGCGCGACGAACGCCGGCTCGTTGCGCTTCCCGCGCTCGGGCACCGGCGCCAGGTACGGCGCGTCGGTCTCCACCAGCAGGCTGGCGTCGGGCACGGCCTCGAGCGCGCGCGCGTCGCCCCAGTTCCGGAAGGTGATCATCCCGCTCCAGGACACGGCGAGGCCCCGCGCGAGCGCGGCCTCGAGGACGGCGGGCCCGGCGCTGAAGCAGTGCAGCACTCCCACGAGACCGGACGGGGCAGTTGCCAGAAGCCGCGCGGTGTCATCATCGGCCTCGCGAGAATGGACGATCACGGGCTTGCCGAGGGCCGCGGCTTGCGCGAGGTGCCAGGCGAACGCCTCCCGCTGCGTGTCGCGGGGCGAGTGGTCGTAGTGGTAATCGAGCCCCGTCTCCCCCACGGCGACCACGCGCGGGTCGGCGAGCAGCGCCTCCAGCTCCTTCGCGGCCGCAGCGTCGAAGCTCGCGGCGTTGTGCGGGTGAATGCCGGCCGTCGGCGCCAGCTGCGGAGCGTCCGCCGTGGGGGCGCCGTGCCCCTCGCAGAGCGCCAGGCACGCGCGGGACGCCGGGATGCCGTCCGCGACGACGACGATCGCCTCCACGCCCGCTGCACGGGCCCGCGACAGCACGACGCCGCGGTCGGGATCGAACGCGGCGTCGGCGAGATGACAGTGCGAGTCTATGAGCGGCATGGACGCACGGACGCACAGGCGCACGGACGCACGGTCACGACCAGCCGTCTCCGAGCGGTCTCCCCGCGGAGGGCGCTATGGGCGCACCGGCGTCTGCGTGCGCGACATCGGCACCGGGGTCGCCCCCGCGCCGCCCTGCGCCGCCGCCACCCGGGCGCGCACGCCGCGCGCGTCCTTGCCGGGCCACCGGTGCTCGATGGCCAGCAGGACCGGGCTGGCGATGTAGATGGACGAGAAGGTCCCCGTGAAGATACCGAACGTCATCACCCACGCGAACGGCCGGATCACCTCGCCCGCAAAGATCAGCATCGCGAGCGTCGTGGCCATGGTCGTGCCATGGGTCAGCACGCTCCGGGGCAGCGTCTCGTTGATGCTCCGGTTCAGGATCCCCGCCAGGTCGTCCCGCTTGTACTTGTGCAGGTTCTCCCGCACCCGGTCGAAGATGATGATGGTGTCGTTCAGCGAATACCCCACCACGGTGAGGATCGCCGCCACCACCACCAGCGACACCTCGAGGTTCATGTACCGGATGAACGCGAGCGTGGTGAGGATGTCGTGCGCGGTCGCCAGCGTGGCCGCGACGCCGAACCGGAACTCGAACCGGAACGCCAGGTAGACCAGCGTGAGCAGGAACGAGAGCAGGATCGCGAGGAACGCCTTCTGCCGGAGCTCGCCGCCCACCTTGGGCCCTACGGCCTCGACGCGCCCCACCGTGAACGAGTTCGGCCCGAACTGGCGCGTGAGCGCCGAATCCACGGCGGCCGAGGTGCGCTCGGCCTCCTGCTGGCTCACCGCCTCCGTGGCCGAGAGCCGGGCCCGGATCACGTACTCGCGCACGGAGCCGAACTGCTGGATCTCGGCGTTGTGGAGGCCGCCCCGGTCCAGCGCCGTGCGGATCGCGCCGGCGTTGGTGGGCTGCACCGTCTGGATCTGCACCAGCGTGCCGCCGGTGAACTCGATGCTGTAGTTCAGCCCGCCGAGCAGGATCCAGATGAGGCCAGGGATGATGATCGCGGCCGTCAGCCCGTAGGCGTACTTCCGGAACCCGATGAAGTCGTAGTTGGCGTGCGCGAAGAATCTGGTCATTTAGATGCTCAGGGTCTGGAGCCCGGGCCGGCGCTCCAAGTAGATCATGTAGAAGGTCCGCGTCACGTAGATCGCCGTGACCATCGAGGCGATGATGCCGAGGATCAGCGTGACCGCGAAGCCCTTGACGGGGCCCGTGCCGAACTGGAACAGGCAGCCCGCCGTGAGGATCGTCGAGACGTTGGAGTCCACGATGGCGTTCATCGCCATCTTGTAGCCCGCGTCGATCGCCAGCCGGACCGACTTGCCGAGCGCCAGCTCCTCGCGGATCCGCTCGAAGATCAGCACGTTGGCGTCCACCGCGATGCCCACCGAGAGGACGAACCCGGCGACGCCCGGCAGCGTCAGCGTCGCGCTGAGGCCGGCGAGGCCGCCCAGGGTGAAGAGCACGTAGATCGACAGGGCGCCCACGGCCAGCGCTCCCGCCAGCCGGTAGTACCCGACCATGATGATGATGACGAGCCCGAGCCCGACGGCGGCCGCCACGCCGGCGGCGTTGATCGAGTCGCGTCCCAGCGTCGGGCCGACGGTGCGCTCCTCCACGATCATCAGCGGCGCGGGCAGCGCGCCCGCCTTCAGCACCAGGGCCAGGTCCTGCGCGTTCTGGAGGCTGGCGCTCCCCAGCTCGATCTGGCCGTGGGTCGAGATCTGGCTCTTGATCACCGGCGGCTGGCTCTGGACCATCCCGTCGAGAACGATCGCCATGTAGTCGCCGACGTGCTTCCCAGTCTCGCGCTCGAAGATGCTGCCGCCGCGGCGGGACAGCGTGAAGTTGACCACCGCCTGGTTGGTCAGCGGGTCGAGCTGCGCCCGCGCGTCGGTGAGGTACTCACCCGTGATGATCGGCCTCTCGACCAGCGCGTAGAGCGGCCGGTAGGCGACGGCGCCCCGCGACACCGGCTCCGCCCCCCACCGCAGCACGGTGCCGCGCGGCATCAGCCGCTGGACCTCGGGCCGCTTCAGCATCGAGTCGAGGACGACTTCCTTCTCCTCCTGGACCATGTACTCGCCGGGCATGCCGCCCTGATACAGCATCGGCGACAGCGGTCCCTGGCCGAGCGCGCCGAGCGTGTCGGTCGTCGTGTCGTTCTTCGGCGCCGCGGCGGGACGCTTACCCGCCTTCGCCGTGTCGCGCTTCGCCGCCGTCGTGTCCGGCTGCGGCTTGCCGAGGATGTCCTCGACCGCCGAGACCGGCGCGGCGCCGCTCGCCGCCGCATTACGCCGCGACGTGTCGGCCAGGGCGAGGCCGATGTTCTGCTCCGTCACGCCGGCCTCCTTGAGCGCCCGGTCCATGGCCGGCAGGGCGCGGCGGAACACCTGGTCCTTGTCGGTCATCTCGAACTGGAGGAATGCGGACCGCTGTACGATCGCCTTGGCGCGATTCGGGTCCTTGAGCCCCGGCAGATCGACGATGATGCGGCTCGTGCCGAGCTTCTGGACCAGCGGCTCGGCGACGCCGAACTCGTCGATCCGCGTGCGGATGACCTTGAGCGCGCGGTCAATGGCGTCGGCGACGTCGGCGACCTGGCCCTTGCTCTGGTCGATCTCGAGGCCGAGGTGGATGCCGCCCTGGAGGTCGAGGCCCTGCTTGATCGGGACCCGCCGCTCCGTCGTGTCGCGCATCCGGCCGTCGGCGCCGCGCATGCGCACCGTGACGTCGCGCGGCCAGAGACTGAGCACGGACAAGGCGACCAGGATGCCGATGACGATCAGTCGTGAGCGAATGGAATCGAGCATTTCGGCCTTCGCAAAAAGTGGCAAACGTTAGAGAGTAGTCGCCTCACCCAGCTCCGTCAACGCGCGCAGGGCATCCGCGCGGTCCCGCGCCAGCTGGCCTTTCAACGCCTCCGCCGACTCGAACCGTACCGTGTCCCGCAGCCGCCGCTGGAACTCCACCGTCACCGTCCGGCCCATCAGGTCCCCGTCGAAATCGAGCACGTGCGCTTCCAGCCGCCGGGTCGGGTCGCCGAAGGTCGGCTGCGTACCCAGGTTCACCATCGCGCCCCTGCGCTCGCCCTCGAAGGAGACGCGGGCCGCGTAGACCCCGTCCGGCGGCAGCAGCTTCCTGGGCGAGAGCGGCGCCAGGTTCGCCGTCGGCACGCCGATGCCGCGCCCCCGCCCCGCCCCGCGCACCACCGGCGCCGTCGCCGAGTACCAGCGGCCGAGGCCGCGCCGGGCCGTCTCGAGGTCGCCGCCCGCCACGGCACGCCGGATCAGGGTGCTCGAGACCGGGCGCCCGTCCAGCATCACCGCCGGCACGACGTCCACGGCGAAAGAGTCCTCGAGCCCGATCTTCCGCAGCAGCTCCACGTCGCCCGAGCGCCCGCGCCCGAAGCCGTGATCGTGGCCGATGACCAGCTCGCCGAGGCCGAAGCGCTTCTCCAGCACGTCCCGGACGAACTGCTCCGGCGAGAGGAGCGACAGCGCGTGCGTGAAGGGAAGGAACGCCACATGGTCCACCGCCGACTGCGCCAGCACGGCGCGCTTCTCGTCGTCCAGCGTCAGGAGCCGGGGTGCGGCCTCCGGGTTGACGACCTCGAGCGGATGCGGCTCGAAGGTCACCAGGACGCTCCGGCCGCCCGAGGCCGCCGCGCGCCGCGCGATCTCCTCCAGCACCGCCCAGTGCCCGCGGTGCACGCCGTCGAAGGTCCCGACCGTGACGACGTCGCGGCTCACGGCGTCAAGACCACCAGCGGGGCGTAGCGCCCCTCGCGCCATTCGGCCACCGCCAGCAACTCCCCCGATCCGAACACCGCCACCGGTCCGTCGAGCCGAGCGGGCTCCTCGATTCTCCGGCCGTGCGCGACCGCCGCGGCGGCCTCGGGCCCCACCTGGAGCGCCGGAAGGTGGGCGACCGCTTCCGCCATCGGCCGCAGGGCGAGCGGCGAGTGCAGCTCGACGGCGTCGAGCGGCTGCGCCTCCTCCACGCGCCAGGGCCCAACCGCCAGCCGCCGCAGGCCGGCCAGGTGCGCCCGGGTGCCGAGGGCGCGCCCGAGATCGCGGGCGATGGCCCGCACGTACGTTCCGGCGCCGCATTCAACGTCGATCCTCAGCGCGCCGGCCGCGGCGTCGTACGCGGTGGCCGTGAGCGCGTGGATCGCCACCGGCGCGGGCGTAAGATCCGGCTCCTCGCCGCGGCGCACCCGCCGGTACGCGCGCTCGCCATTCACCAGTTTCGCCGACACCCTGGGCGGCAGCTGCAGCGGCTCGGCCGCCACGCGCGCCAGCGCCGCGGCGATCTGAGCGTCGGTGAGCTCGCGCCACCCATCGTCCCGTGCGAGCGGCTCGCCCGCCGCGTCGTCGGTGGAAGTCTCGCAGCCGAAGCGCACCGTCCCCACGTAGTGCTTGGGGAGCAGGGCGATGAACCGCGCCAGGCGGGTCGCGCGGCCCACGAGGACCACCAGCAGGCCGGTCGCCGCCGGATCGAGGGTGCCCGCGTGCCCGACGCGCCGCTCTCCCAGCGCGCGCCGCACGGCCGCGACGACGTCGTGCGAGGTGGGACCGGCGGGCTTGTCGATCAGCAGCAGGCCGTCGGTCAGGGGGCCTTTTCTCCCGGCGGATGGAGCTGCGCCAGCAGCGTGTTGATGCGCGCCGCGCGTTCCATGTCCCGATCCAGCTCGAAGACCACTTCCGGCACCGTCTTCACGGTGAGGCGCGCCGCGATCGCACGCCGGACCGCCCCTTCCGCGTGTGCCAGGCCGTAGAGGCACTGCTTCTTCTCTTCCTCGTCGCCGCGGACCATCACGGCCACGACCGCGCGCTTGAGATCGGGGGTGACCCTGACCTGCGTCACGGTGACGAACCCGATGCGCGGATCCCGCGCCTCGGCCGTGAGGAACTCGGCGACCGCCTCGCGGATCGCCTCGGCCACGCGCTGGGGACGCCGTCCCGGTGTCCGGTTGTTCATGCGAAGGTAGTCTCGCTGGAGATGACGTAGGCGAGCGGCTCGCCGGCGATCAGACGGTCGCACGAGGAGAGGACCTCCTCGGCGTGGCGCCGCTCCGTGGTGACGACGCTGCAGGCCAGCGCCGCGCGCTGCCAGCTGTCCTGGTGGTCCACCTCGGCGGCCGAGACGTTGAACCGGTCGTGCAGCCGGTCCTTCAGGCTCTTCACGATCCGCCGCTTGTCCTTGAGCGACTGGCAGCCGGCGAGGGCGAGCTCCCACGACCTGACGCCGACGACCACGGCCCTACCCGACCCGGGCCGGCCCCGCCGTCTCGAGACTGCGGGCCACGCTCTCGATGCGGAACGCTTCGATCACGTCAGCGACCTTGACGTCGTTGAAGTTCTCGATGCCGATCCCGCACTCCAGCCCGTCCTTGACCTCCTTCACGTCGTCCTTGAAGCGGCGCAGCGAGGCGAAGGCGCCGGTGTAGACCACCGCGCCGTCGCGGATCACGCGGGCCTTGGCGGTGCGCTGGATGACCCCGCTCTTCACGAAGCAGCCCGCGACCGTGCCGACGCCGGAGATCTTGAACAGCTGGCGCACATCGGCTTCGCCGAGCACGACTTCCTTCTGCTCCGGCTTGAGGAGGCCCTCGAGCGCCGCCTTCACCTCCTCGACCGCCTCGTAGATGATGCGGTAGGTGCGGATGTCCACATGCTCGCGCTCCGCGGCCGCGCGGGCGTTGGAGTCGGGGCGGACGTGGAAGCCGACGATGATGGCCTGCGCCGCCTTGGCCAGCAGCACGTCGGACTCGTTGATGGCGCCGACGCCGCGGTGCACCACCTCGACCTTCACTTCGGCGGTGGAGAGCTGGGACAGCGCATCGGCCAGCGCTTCGGCCGGGCCGCCCTGGTCCGCCTTGATGATGATCCGGAGCGCCGCGCCCGCGGCCTCGTCCTTCCGCTGGAAGAACTCTTCCAGCGTCACGCCGGCCCGGCTGCCGCGGCGCATCTGCGCTTCGCGGTCGAGCCGCTGGCGCTTCTGGGCGGTCTCGCGCGCCATGCCGCTGTCGGCCACCACCGCGAACGAGTCGCCCGCCTCGGGGATGCCCTGGTAGCCCAGGACCTGCACCGGGGTCGAGGGGCCCACGTCCTTCACCGGGTTGCCGCGCTCGTCGAACATCGCGCGGACCACGCCGGAGTACATGCCGCTGATGAAGGCGTCGCCGGTCTTCAGCGTCCCGTTGGTGACCAGCACCGTCGCCATCGGCCCCTTGCCGGCGTCGAGGCTGGCCTCGAGCACCGTGCCGACGGCCGGCCGGTCGGGATTGGCCTTGAGGTCCAGCAGCTCGGCCTGGAGCAGGATCTGCTCCAGGAGCTTGTCCACGCCGGTCCCCTTCTTGGCCGAGATCGCCGTGGCGAGGGTCTGGCCCCCGAACTCCTCGAGCACGACGCCCTGCTGCAGCAGGTCGCGCTTGACCTTGTCCACGTTCGCCGTGGGCAGGTCGATCTTGTTGATGGCGATGACCATCGGCACGCCGGCGTTCTTGGCGTGGCTGATGGCTTCGACGGTCTGCGGCATCACCTGGTCGTCGGCCGCGACGACCAGCACCACCAGGTCCGTGACCTGGGCGCCGCGCGCGCGCATCGCGGTGAAGGCCTCGTGGCCCGGCGTGTCGAGGAACGTCACGCGGCGGCCGCCGGCGAGCTGCACGTTGTACGCGCCGATGTGCTGCGTGATGCCCCCCGCCTCGCCCGCGATGACGTTGGTCTTGCGGATGAAGTCGAGCAGCGACGTCTTGCCGTGGTCCACGTGCCCCATCACGGTCACGATCGGCGGCCGGTGCTGGAGGTTCTGGTCCACCTCCGTCGCCTCCGGCGCGGCCTCCGCGGCTTCGTACTCGGTCTCCTTGACCGCCTGGAAGCCGTACTCGGAGCAGATCAGCTCGATCTGGTCGAAGTCGAGGCGCTGGTTGACGGTCACCATCATCCCCAGCTCCTTGAAGGCGAAGGCGACGATCTGCGACGCCGGCACCTTCAGGATCTCGGCCAGCTCCGCGACCGAGATGAACTCGTTGACGCGGACCAGCGTCTTCTCCTTCTCCTTCTCCTCGGCGGCGCGCTGCGCCTCCAGCTCGCGGAACGACGGCTCGTCGTCGCGGCGCCGCACGCCCCGCTTGGCGGGGCCGCGGATCGTCGCCAGGGTGCGGGCCACGTTCTCGGCCACCGCCTCCTGGTCCACCGTCCACTTCTTTCCCTTCTTCCGCTTCTTCTTGTCGCGGCGGCGATCCTCGATGATGCCGCCCGGGGCGGCCGACGCCACGGGTCGCGGCGGCGGCGCGCCGGCGCCGGGCACCGCCGAAGCGACCGGCTTCGGCCGGGCCGAGATCGGACGCTGCACCGGAGTCGGGATGAACGGCTGCGGCCGGCTCTGGGGTGACGCGGAGGCGACCGGGACCGCGGTGATCGGGGGCGGCGGCGGCTCGGCCGGCAGCAGGAACGTCGGGGTCTCGGCGGCTTGAGCGGCCGCCTCCGACGGCTCCTCTTCGGGCGGGGCCAGCTCCGGCGGGAACAGCTCGGTCACGTGCAGCGCCGGCTCCTCCGGCACTTCCTCGAACACGAGCGGGGCGATCTCCGGCTCGCGCGTGGCGGCTTCGGCTGCGGCCACGGCCGCCGCCTCGGCTTCCTGGGCGGCCACCTCGGCCGCGGTGCGGCGCCGGCGCTTGGGCCGGGCCTCCACCGGGGGTGGCGCCTCCTCGACGGGCTTCGCCCTGGCCTTGGGCGCGGCGCGGCGCCGGCCCTTGGAGGGCGCGGGCGCCTTCTCCTTGCGCTTCTCCCGCTCCCACCGGGCGCGCACCCGGGAGACCTTGTCCTCCTCGAGGGCGCTCAGGTGGCTCCGGACGAAGATGTCCATCTCCCGGAGCAACTTCATCAGCTCGTCGCTGGCGACGCCGAACTCGGCCGCCAGATCGTGCACCCGCATGGTCATCGCCCGACCTTCTCCCCTTGGTTCGCCACCACCAGATACGCGCGGAGCCCGCGCGCCAGCTGCCTGTCCAGCACCGCCACCCCGTGGACCGGGGGACGGCCCCCCAGCGCCCGCCCGAGCGCGTCGGCGTCCGGCCCGACCAGCACCGCGACGTCGCGGTGCCCCGCCAGCGGGGTCAGGCGCTCGCGCGCCCGCTCGCTCGCGTCACTCGACAACACCAGCGCTTCGGCCTTGCCGCGGCGCAGCGCCTCGCGCGCCGCGTCCACGCCGATCGCCAGCCGCCGGGCGCGCGCGCCCAGCCCCAGCAGACCCAGCGCGGCCCGCGTGCGCTCCGTCATCACGCCGCCGGTTCCTCGCCGGACTCCGGCTTGGCCGCCGCTGCATCGGAAGGCGCATCCGCCGCTTTCGGCGCTTCGGGCGGCGCGACGGCCATCTCGGTCCCGGCTCGGCCCGCGTCCGGCGCGGTGGCACTCGTGCCAGAGCCCGATCGAGCGGGCGGCGCATCGGAAGTGTCGCTTCCGGCTCGGCCCGCGTCCGGCGCGTCGGTCGTCGTCAGCTCGTCGATGAGCGTCAGCAGCCGGTCGGCCATCTCCGGCGCCATGCCGGGGATCGCCCGCACCTCGTCCGGCTCCAGGTCCAGGATGTCGGAGAAGGTCTTGTAGCCCGCGCCGTCGAGCACCGCCAGCAGGTCCTGCGTGATCCCGCCCAGCTCGGCCAGCGGCACCGCCGCGACGTCCTCCCCTTCGCCTTCCGCTTCCCCCGAGGCCGCCGGAGGCAGGGGCGCGAAGAGGGGCCGCTCGCCGCCGCGCTCCAGCCACTCGCGGCTGGAGTACAGGTCGATCTTCCACCCCGTCAGCTCCGAGGCGAGGCGCACGTTCTGCCCGTTGCGCCCGATGGCGAGGCTCAGCTGGTCCTCGTCCACGATCGCCTGGATCGTCTTGGAGTCGGGATCCGAGAAGACGCGCGCCACACGGGCCGGCGCCAGCGCCAGCCGCGCGAACCGCTCCGGGTCCGGGCTCCAGGGCACGATGTCGATGCGCTCGCCCCCGAGCTCGTTCACGACCGCCTGCACGCGGCTCCCCTTGAGGCCCACGCACGCGCCGACCGGGTCGATCCCGTCGTCGCGGCTGAAGACCGCGATCTTGGTGCGGCTCCCGACCTCGCGCGCCGTCGCGCGGATGTCCACGATCCCCTGCTGGATCTCCGGCACCTCGAGCTTGAAGAGCGCCTTCACGAACAGCGGATCGCCGCGCGAGAGGATCAGGCGCGGGCCCTTGGGCGTCTCCTCGAGGCGCTTGAGGACCGCGCGGATCGTGTCGCCCTGGTGGAAGTGCTCGCGGTGGTTCTGCTCGCGGTAGGGGATGATCGCCTCCGCCTCGCGGAACTTGTTCAGCATCACCACGACCTTGCCGCGCTCGATCTGCTGGACCTCGCCCGAGAGCAGCTCCCCGACGCGGTCGGCGAACTCCTCGCGGATCCGGCTCCGCTCCCCTTCCCGCACGCGCTGGATGATGCGCTGCTTCGCCGCCTGGACGGCGTTGCGCCCGAACTCGGCGAAATCCACGTCCTCCTCGAGCACGTCGCCCACCTGGAAGTTCTCGTCGTTCCAGCGGGCCTCCTCGAGGGAGACCTGGCGGCTCGGATCCTCCACCGCCTCCACGACCTCGCGGAGGACGGTGATGCGGATCTGACCGTTCATCTCGTCGATGCCGATGTCGGCCCGCACGTTGGGGCCGTACTTCTTGGTCAGCGCCGCGAGCACGCCGTCGCGAATCAGGTCGCGCAGCTCGGTACGGTCCAGCTGCTTCAGCGACGCCAGCTCCTTGAACGCCGACAGGACTTCAGTGCTGCTCATGATTTCGACTCCGCGCGCGCCTACCACTCGAAAGTGAGGCGCGCCTCCTTGATCTCCGAGAGCTTCAGCGTGCGACGCACGCCCTGGGGAAACTCCAGCTCCACGCTCGGCTCGCTGCCCTCGTCCTGCACCGCCACGGCCTTCACGCGGAAGCGGCCGTTGAGGCTCGGCACCAGCACTTCCACGCTCGCGCCGAGGAACCGGCGCCATTCGGCCGCCCGGTGCAGCGGCCGCTCCAGCCCGGGCGAAGACACCTCCAGCATGTAACGCCCCTCGCCCACGCCGAGCTCGTCCAGCCACGGCTCGAGCGCGCGGCTGACGACGGCGCATTCGTCCACCGTGACCCCGCGGCCCGGACCGCTGTCCGGCCGGTCGATGCGGAGCGCGAGGCGCGGACGCCGGCTGCTCCCGCCGACCTTCAGCTCGACAACCTCGTACCCCAGCGCGGCGACGCGCTCGGTCAGCTCGCGTTGGAGGTCGGGTGGCAGCGGCACGGGAACCCCGGAAAAACAAAAATGTGGGGCAACAACCCCACATCTGAGAAAGCGAGCCGCGCCCCCACGGCCCGCAACACCGCCGGGGAAGCTAGACCGCCAGGGTGGCCCCGTCAAGCGGGCGGCCCAGATACGCCACCATCCGCCCGTCGCGACCCGCCGAGCCGCGGTGCGTGAAGAAGACGTCGCGGTTGCACGACGTGCATTGCGGCGACCGGGTCACCTCGCCCACGCCCAGCCGCGCCGCGCGCTCGACCAGCACGTCCCGGAGGTCGAGCTGGGTCGGGCGACGCACGCGGCGGCCCTCCAGCGCCTTCACGACCTCCGGACCGACCTCGTAGCAGTCGCCGCAGATCCCGACGCCGAGGTGCAGGACCATGCGGTCGGGAGCGACCCCCGAGCGCTCCGCCAGCAGCGCGACGCCCCGCTCCAGCACGCCCGCCGCGATCCCCCGCCAGCCGGCGTGCAGCAGCGCGAACATCCGGGGGCCCGCGGCGAGGTAGACCGGAATGCAGTCCGCGATCGTGACGGCGAGGAGGAGGCCGCGCTGCGCGGTCGCGTGTCCGTCGCAGGGCTCCGCGAGGTGCATCCCGGGGCCCACCTGCTCGTGCCAGGCGACCCGCGCCGAGTGGACCTGCTGCGCCGCCTGGACCGCCTGGAACGCGGGCTTCATCGCGTGGAGGAACGCCCGCCAGCGCCCCATCACCTGCCCGACCGGCTCCTCGGTGGCGAGGCTGAGCGAGAAGCCGCCGTTCCCGCCGCGCATGGTGAGGCCCGCCGTCAGGCCGAACCGCTCGCGCCACTCCTCCAGCTCCGCGCGCGGGATGATGGGATCGGCGACGCGCTGCTCGGCCGCGGCGCGCCAGGCCGGCGGCTTCCGCGCCGTCACCAGGGTGGCACTCGTGGCTAGGCCGGAGGGAGCGGGCGGCGCATCGGAGGTGTCGTGCGCGGCGCGGCGAACGTCCGGCGCGGTGGCACTCGTGGCGGGGCCGGATCGAGCGGGCGGCGCATCGGAGGTGTCGTGCGCGGCGCGGCGAACGTCCGGCGCACTCAACGCTCGTCCCGGCGGATCACCGCGCCGAGGGCGGAGAGACGCTGATGGATGTTCTCGTAGCCGCGCTCGATCTGCCCGACGTTGTGGATGGTGCTGGTGCCTTCGGCGGCGAGCGCCGCCAGCAGGATCGCCATCCCCGCCCGGATGTCGGGGCTCTCGACGACGCCGGCCCGGAGCGGCGAAGGGCCGGCGACGACCGCGCGGTGCGGGTCGCAGAGCACGATCCGCGCGCCCATCCCGATCAGCTTGTCCACGAAGAAGAGCCGGGACTCGAACATCTTCTCGAACAACAGGATTATCCCCTCGCACTGCGTCGCCGTGACCAGCGCGATGCTCATCAGGTCGGCCGGGAACGCCGGCCACGGCCCGTCCTCGAGCTTCGGCACGTGGCCGCCGAGGTCCTCGCGCACCCGCCGCGCCTGGCCCGCGCCGATCACGAGGCGGTCTCCGTCCAGATGGGGCGCGACCCCGAGGCGCTCGAACCCCAGCAGGCTGGCGCGCAGGTCCTCGGCGCGGACGCCCTCGATGGTGAGCGGGGAGTTGGTGACCGCCGCGAGGCCGACGAACGACCCGATCTCGATGTGGTCGGGGCCGAGGGCGAACTGCGCGCCCTTGAGCGAGCGCCCCCCTTCGATGGTCAGGGTGTTCGTCCCGACCCCCTGGATGTCGGCACCCATCGCCACCAGGAACCGGGCGAGATCCTGGACGTGGGGCTCGGACGCGGCGTTCCCGATGACCGTCCGCCCCTTCGCGCCGACCGCGGCCATCAGCGCGTTCTCGGTCCCGGTGACCGAGGCCTCGTCGAGGAACACCTCCGCGCCGGTGAGCTGCTTCGCCTCGAAATCGTAGGTCGCGCCGACGCTGATGTCGGCCCCGAGCCGTGCCAGCGCGAGCAGGTGCGTATCGATCCTCCGCCGGCCGATGACGTCCCCGCCGGGGGGCGGCAGCCGCACCCGCCCGAAGCGCGCGAGCATCGGCCCCACCAGCAGGACCGACGCGCGGATCTTCGCGCACAGGGCCGGATCCGGGTCGCCGGCCAGGGCCTTCCGCGCGTCGACCTTCAGCGTGTGCTCCCCTTCCCACGCCGCCGTGACGCCCTGCGCCACGAGCAGCTCGAGCAGGGTCTCGACGTCGCGGATGCGCGGCACGTTGTCCAGCGTACAGGGGCCGTCGGCGAGCAGCGTGGCGGCGAGGATGGGGAGCGCGGCGTTCTTGTTTCCCGCGGGACGCACGGTTCCGGAGAGCCGGTGCCCGCCTTCGACGACGAAGTAGGGAGTCATCGCCTCCAAGAATGCAGGGCGCGCGCGGTGAGCGTCAAGCGGATGGCACTCGTGGTCGCGATTGCTTGACACCCATCGCCCGGGGCTCGATGTTGCACCTTGATGGAGTCCATTCCCGCCTGGGTCGCCCCGACCATCGCCCTTTCCCTGGTGGTCATCGCGGCGAGCATGCTGACCGTCGGCGCCATCGCGCTGGTCATCGGCCTCGGCCTGCGCAAGCGCACGCGCGAGGTGGCGGCGCAGCTGAGCGCGCTGACCGCGGACGCGAAGACGGTCGCCGCACGCCTCCGGCACGAGATCGACGGCTTCGCCGACATCTCCACCGAGGCGCGCGTCAAGCTCAAGCGCGGGATGAACGCCGTCGAGACGCGGCTGCAGGACCTCGACGCCCTCGCCGAGGTCGTCCAGGAGGAGGTGCAGGAGACCGCGCTCAGCACCGCGTCTCTCCTGCGCACCATCCGCCGGTCCGGCAATATCCTGGGCGCCGCACGCCGCGCCCTCAGCAAGAAGCGTCCCCGCGAAAGATCGGGCTGACCCTTTGAAGAGAGCCGTCTGCGTCGGGGTCGCGGTCCTGCTTCTCCTCACCCTGCTGCCGCACGCCGCCTGGGCCTGGTCGCCGGGCACCCACATCTTCGTCGGCCAGTCGGTCCTCGCGAACCTCCAGTTCGTCCCGGGCTACCTCGCCGAGCTGCTCCGGGCGCACCCGCTCGACTTCCTCTACGGCTCGATCGCCGCCGACACCTCCTTCGCCAAGAAGTACGCGCCGGTGGGGCGCCACAGCCATTCGTGGCACGTCGGGCAGGAGATCGTCGAGCTGGCGGGCGAGAGCCGGCTGCGCGCCTTCGGCTACGGCTACCTCGCGCACCTCGCCGCCGACGTCGTCGCGCACAACTTCTTCGTCCCGCGGCAGCTGGTGGTCACGTCCTCGACGCGCGCGCTCGGCCACTCCTACTGGGAGGGCCGGTTCGACATGCACGTCGGCGAGGCCGCCGCGCGCACGGCGCACGAGATCCTGGGCGGCGATCACGCAGCCGACGACGAGCACCTCGACCGGATCATCTCGCCCACGATCTTCAGCGTCGGGACCAGCCGCCGGCTGTTCCACGGGATGGTGCAGCTCACCGACTGGACCAACTGGCGTCGCGTCGTGCAGCTGGCGGCCGACGCGAGCCGGTGGGACCTGACCGACCGCGACGTGGAGCGGCACGTCGCCACGTCGTTCGACTACGTGATGGACATGTTCAACGCGGGCGAGGGCGCGCAGGCGCACCGCTACGACCCCTCCGGCGCCCGGGCGCTGGCCGAGGCGAAGCGGATGCGGCGGCTCGCGATGTCGAACGGCGGGCGGAAGGACCCTGAGCGCGTGCTCGAGGTGGCCGAGGCGCACTTCGGGCTCAAGCCGTCCGCGCTGGGCTACTGGGACCGGTACGACGTCGTGCCGCCGTGGCGGAGGGCGGGCGCGGCGTGAGCTGACGTCGCACGCGCGGTCGGCAAGCCCTCGAAAGCCGACGCTCGGTGTCGGACTCGGCAGCGGCCAATCGCTTGCGCCGTGTGCCGCACAATCCTACTATGACCAAGTGAGGACCCCCTCCGCATAAAGGGCGCGGGCCCGTGCCGGCGATAGCCTGGCGGCTGCGCGCGGACGCGATCAGGCCCCGCCCTCGAATGCATCGGTCGGATCGAGCTTCGGTATGGCCCTGCTCCCTCTTCGCAGACTCATGACGCTGCTGGCTCCGTGTTTGTGCCTGGCGGGCTGCAATGTCCTGGACCTGGCGAAGCCGCCGCCCCAAGCGCCCGCGAAGCTCATGGTCGTCGTGGGCGACACCTTCCCCCCGAAGATCATGCCCAATGCAGTGCTGCCTCTGGCCGTCCAAGTCGTGGGAACCGGCGGCGGGCTTGCCCGCGGCGTTTCCGTGCGCTTCGAGTTGGCCGACAGCGCGCTCACCCTGGGCGTGAGCTTGCTAAGCGCAGGCGGCGCCGGCAGCGGACAAGACACCCTGTCCGTGGTGACGGACAGCAACGGCGCCGGCGGTGTAGCTGTGCGTCTGGCAGGGCTGGCCGGCCGCGCGGTAGTTCGCATCAGCGCGCCGTCCCTCGGCGTCGCCGACTCCGTGGCCTATTACATGACGAGTTACGCGATGCTGGTCGGGCTGTCGCCGAAGGACACGACCGTAAGCGTCGGCACCAACTTCGCGATCGCGGTGCGCGGTCTCTCGTTGGGGGGAGCGCTCACCTTCGTGGCGCCGGTCTTTGCGAGCCGCGACCCCGGTGTTGCCACGGTGACGACGCACGGGCAGGTGCACGCCGTCGCCGCGGGCACGACCTACGTCCTCGTGTCGGGAGTCCGCTACCCCGACAGCGTCGCCGTCACCGTCGTGCCCTAGGAGATCCTCGTGACCCTCCCTCGCCTGCTTCTCGGAGCGACGGCATTGGCCGCCGCCTGCGCCCCGGCCACCCGCACCGTGGGCCTGGGCCCGGTCAAACCGGTGCCAATCCGGATCATCATCCTGCAGGACAGCACTGCCCGGCTCGCGCTCGATTCGGCCGCCCGCCGGGGGGACCGAACCGCCATGGCCCGGTGGTTGGCGGATGACATCATCATCGTGTCCGGCACCGATACGGTGCACGGACGGGATGCCGCCGCGCGGCTTCTGTCCAGGCCCTGGCCCGGGACGAGCGAGCCGCTGCACTTCGCGGCTGGCAATCCCGAGTACTGCATGGACGGGGCGTACGAGAGCGGAAGCGCGTACTCCATAGTGGCTCACGGGCCAACCGAGAAAGCGGACACCGTACGATTCCGGTACGGCGTACTGTGGAAGCAGGTGGACTCCTCCCGGGTAGCCATGCGCGCGGTGGCGGTGGCACCGGCCCCCTGGACTCCGACCAAGCTCAAGGGCTGCGTGTTGGCAACGCCGGTACGTTTCGAAGGCACTCGCGTGCGCATCTCGGTATTCACACCCGCAACACTTGCCAGATGGAACACCGCGGCAAGTGTTCGGGACCAGTTCGACAGCCGCGGGTACGTGCCCACCGATCAGACCGGGCCGACGCCATGGGCGGTCGTGGGGCTCCGGCTGCGAGGGTGGAAAGGGCTGTCCCTCGAAGGCCTCATGACGCTCGGGTCGCAGCACGATAGCATCACGGCGTTCAACTCGACGACCGGCTCATCGATTGCGAGCACGTTCCGCCGCTCTAGCCTTGTTGGCGCCATTCTCGGATACGAGTGGCACCGCCTGCGCCTCAGCGCCGGCCCGATCTTCTTTACCGACACCTGGAGCATCCGAGAGCAGCTGCTTCTCGACTGGGACAATCCGAATGGCGCTTCACTGGCTGGCGTCACCAAGCCCGACTCCTGGACGGAACACCGCGCGGGACTCCTCCTGGAGGCTGCGTACAGCTTCCCGATCGCACCGTACTTGTTCGTCGAGGCGCGTGCGCAGCAATGGTCTGTGAGGTCGAGCCAGATCCACGGCGCGGGCCTGTTCCCGCCCGTCAATGTGAACACGAGCGGCTACTACCTGGCAGTTGCCACGGGAGTGGCCTTCTAGGGTCGGACCGCCTCGTGGAGGGCGGGCGCCAGCGGGTCCGACGCCTACGGCAGTCGCAGGTCGAAGTCGTTCGCCAGCACACCCGCAGTCACCAGCGAATCCAGCAGCCGGCTGTCGTGGCTCAGCACGATGGCCACGGCCCCGCCCTGCCAGATCTTCCGGGCCCACTCCAGCTGCGGCTGCAGCGCGTCGCGGTCCTCGGCGAGCGAGCGGCTGGTCGCCTCCGGCCGCTGCCGGTCCGTCTCGAGCCCCTCGTGCTGCCAGGCCAGGTCCGCCAGGAGCAGGACTTCCTTCCCGCTCGCGAGCTGCACGTAGACGTACTGCGAGCCCGCCGTGTGGCCCGGCGCCTTGATGAGCACGACCCCCGGCGCGAGGGGATAGAGCAGATCGTAGCTGAGGACGGGGAACGCGGCCGCCAAGTCGCGGGGCAGCGGCACGTCCACGCGCGCCGGCGGATCGAGCAGGGTCCGCAGCTGCTCCGCCGTGAGCAGCGTCTTCGCCGCCACCGTGCGGAAGTAGGGCCCGCGCTCGACGCCCTCGGCGTGGTCCAGGTGCTCGTGGGTGAGCACCACCTCGTCGGCGTCGCGCAGGGCCAGCTGGAGGCGGTCGTAGCGGTCCTGGTGGTACGTGATGCGGCTCCGCGCCGCGCCGTAGTACTCGGCGATCGTTGCGGTGTCCAGCGCCGCGTCCACGACGATCCACCGGTCGCGCCAGCGGATCTGGAAGACGCTGAAGCAGGAGGGCACGCGCGTGCTGTCCGCGCCCTCGACGTAGTTCCTGAGCGGGCCCGCGGATTCCACGATCTTCATGACGTGGAGGGACTGCGGGCGTTCGCCGGGCGTCGCGGCGGCCATGGCCCGCACGCGGGGCAGCAGCGAGTCGTTGAACGGCGTCGCCTGGGCGCGCAGCGCCGCCGGGGCGGTGAGGACGCCGAGGCAAGGAAGCGCGGCGAGCGCGCGCCGAGCGATGAGGAGGCAGAACCGGACCATCGATGACTCCGAGGATGGGCAGACGACCGAACAAGATGTGCGGCACAAGGCCGGTCGGCGAGGGCCTTGCGAAGTGGAATCGGCAGGACGATGCAATGCCGAGGATCACATTCGTGTTCGGCTCGCGCCGTCACCTGGCGGATTCGCCCGCGCCGCCGCATGCTAGGCGTTCCCCCTACGGAGATCATGCCATGCGCGTCGTGCCCTATGTAGCAGCGGCTCTCCTGCTGGCCGCCTGTGCTCCCAAGCCCGAGACACCCGACCAGGCGGCCGCGCGGATGAAGGCCGAGGCGGACACCGCCCGCACCGCCATCGTCGCCGCGAACGCGCGCATGTCGAAGTACGTGGCGGCCAACCAGATGGACTCGGCAGCGATGCTGTACGCCGAGGACGCGGTCTTCTATCCGGCCAACATGCCCGCCGTGCGGGGGCGACCGGCGATCCTCGCCCTGTTCAAGAGTTGGGGAGCGGCCGGGGCATGGACCGTGATGATGTCGCCATTGTCGGTCGAGGCGAGCGGGCCGCTCGCCATCGAGGCGGGCCGCGGCCTGGAGACCTATACCCCTGGGCCGAACGCCCCAGCGACGATGCAGATGGCGTTCACCGATACGATGAAGTACGTGACCACGTGGCGAAAGGTCGGCGGGACGTGGCTGATCTCGAATGACATCATGACCACCGACCGGGCGGCGCAGCCCGCGCCCGCGAAGAAGCGGCGGCGCTAGAGCCTGAGGCCGGCGGAGACACGACGGGGCGCCGCGAGGCGCCCCGTTCGTTGGTCCCCGGCCCGGAGGCGGCTACCTGGCCAGTGCCTCCGTGAGCGCGGCGCTGACTGCCTTGGGATCCGCCTTCCCCTTCGAGCGCTTCATCACCCGCCCCACCAGGAAGCCCATCAGCTTCGTCTCGCCGGCCTTGTAGCGCGCGACCTCGGCGGGATGCGCCTCGAGCGTCTCGCGCACCCAGCCATCAATCGCGCCGGTATCCGAGACCTGGAGGAGGCCCAGCCGCTCGGCGACGGCGAGCGCGGCGTCCTTCGGCGCGCCCACCATCTCGCCCAGCACCCGCCTCGCCGCCTGGCGGCTCACCTTCCCGCCCGACACGAGGCCGATCACTTCGACGAGCCGCGCGGGCGCGAGCGCCAGCGTCTCACCGTCGGGGCTCAGGGCCAGCAGATCGTTCATGACCCAGTTCGCCGCGTCCTTCGGCAGCACGCCGGCTTTCACCACCCGCTCGTAGTAGTCCCCCAGCTCGCGCGACGCGGAGAGCACGGCCGCATCGGCCGCGGGCAGCGCGTACCGCTCCTGGAACCGCTCGCGCTTCGCGGCCGGCAGCTCGGGCAGCCCCGCGCGCTCCGCGGCCAGCCACTTCCCGGTCAGGACCAGCGGCGGGAGGTCGGGCTCCGGGAAGTAGCGGTAGTCTTGGGCTTCCTCCTTGGAGCGCATCGGCCGCACCTCGCCCGAGGCCGCGTCGAAGAGCATCGTGCTCTGGATGATCTCCTCGCCCCGGTCCGTCGCCGCGATCTGCCGTTCCCGCTCCGCCGTGAGCGCGCGCTCCACGCCGGAGAAGGAGTTCATGTTCTTGACTTCGGTGCGGGTGCGCAGCTCGGAGGAGCCGGCGGGCCGGATGGAGAGGTTCGCGTCGACCCGGAGGCTCCCCTCCTCCATGTTGCAGTCCGAAACCTCGACGTACTCGAGCACCTGCTTGAGCGTCGTGAGGTACGCCCGTGCCTCCGCGGGCGAGCGCAGGTCCGGCTCGCTCACGATCTCGATCAGCGGCACGCCCGAGCGGTTGAAGTCCACCGCCGTCATCCCCGGCACCCGGTCGTGGAACGACTTCCCCGCGTCCTCCTCCAGGTGCAGCCGCTTGATGCGCACCGTGATCGGGCCCCGCTCCGCCGAGACGAACTCCAGCTTGCCATCCGTCGCGAGCGGCTCCTCGAACTGGCTGATCTGGTAGCCTTTCGGCAGGTCGGGATAGAAGTAGTTCTTGCGGGCGAAGATGCTGCGGGGATGCACCGTGCAGCCCAGGGCGAAGGCGGCGCGCACCGCCAGCCGCACCGCCTGCTCGTTGGGCACCGGCAGCGCGCCCGGGAGCCCGAGGCACACCGGGCAGACGTTCGTGTTCGGCGGGTCGCCGAACCGCGAGGAGCAGCCGCAGAACATCTTGGTCGCGGTGAGGAGCTGGACGTGCACCTCGAGGCCGACGACGGGCTCCCAGCTCATCGGACCTCCGCGGTCGCATCCACTGCGCGTTCGAGCGCCTGGGCGATGCGGATGATCCTCGCCTCGCCCTCCATCGCGGCGATCAGCTGGCCGCCGACCGGCAGCCCCTGGTCGCGGCCGATGGGGAGCGAGAGCGCCGGCACCCCGGCCAGGTTCGCCGTGCAGACGTAGACGTCCGAGAGGTACATCGCCAGCGGGTCGGCGGTGTGCTCGCCGAACTTGAACGCCGGCGTCGGCGTGGTCGGCGTGAAGAGCGCGTGCACGTCCTGCGCGAAGACGCGGGCGAAGTCGGCGCGGATCGCCTCGCGCACCCGTTGCGCCTTCCGGTAGTACGCGTCGTAATAGCCGGCGCTCAGCACGTAGGTGCCGAGCAGGATGCGCCGCCGCACCTCGGGGCCGAAGCCGTGCCCGCGCGTCGCGCGGTAGACGGCGCGCACGTCCTTCAGGCCGCCGTCGGCCCTGGGCCCGTACCGGACCCCGTCGTAGCGCGCCAGGTTCGACGACGCCTCGGCGGGGGCGACGATGTAGTAGGTGGGCACCGCGTACTTCGTGTGCGGCAGGGAGACGTCGCGCACCTCGGCGCCGAGGTCCTTGAACCGCGCCAGGGCCCGGTCGCTGGCCGCCCGGATGCCGGCATGCAGTCCCTCGGGGAAATACTCGCGAGGCACGCCGATCACGGTGCCCTCGAGGTTCGCAGGTGCGGGACCGGGCTCACCGAGGGGAATGCGGTCGAGCGAGGTCGCGTCGCGGTCGTCGCGCCCGCTGATCACGCCGAGCAGTCGCGCCGCGGACGTCACGTCCTTCCCGAGAGTGCCGATCTGGTCGAGCGAGGAGCCGAACGCCACCAGTCCGTAGCGGCTCACCCGCCCGTAGGTCGGCTTGATCCCCACGATGCCGCAGAAGGCGGCGGGCTGGCGCACCGAGCCGCCGGTCTCCGAGCCCAGCGCCATGGTGACGGCCCCGGCGGCCACGGCTGCCGCGGAGCCGCCGGAGGAGCCGCCCGGCACGCGCGTCGGGTCCACCGGATTGCGGCTCGGACCGTATGCCGACCACTCGGTCGAGGAGCCCATCGCGAACTCGTCGCAGTTCGCCTTCCCCGCGACCAGCGCGCCCGCCTCGCGAAGGCGGCGCACCGCGGTGGCCTCGAACGGCGAGCGCCACCCCTCGAGGATCTTCGAGCCGCAGGTCGTGGGGAACTGGGACTCGGCGATGACGTCCTTCACCGCCACCGCCTCGCCGGCGAGCGGCCCCGACGCGCCGTTCTTCGCCAGCCGCTCCGCCTGCTCCACGAGCGCCGCCTCGGACCAGGCGAGGAAGGCGTGCGTGCCCTTGGCCTCGCACGCGGCGAGGCGCTTCGCGGCCTCTCGCGCCGCCCTGACGAAGTCGGTCAAGGCGCGTCCTCTCCCCGGTCCAGCTCGCCGAGGCGCGGCACGGTGAAGAGGCCGTCCTTGAAGGCGGGTGCCATCTCCTTCGGCGTGCGGGAGAGCGGATCGGGGTCCACGACGTCGCGCCGCAGCCGCGCCGCCCGTTCGTCCACCGCGGACGTGGCGTCGTCCGTGACCTCCGAGAGCTGGGCGACGTAGTCGAGGATCCGCGTGAGCTGCCGCTGCAGCTCCGCCGCGGACGCGTCGTCCACCCCCAGCTCGGCGAGGGCGGCGACCTTCTCGATGTCCGTGCGGGTCACGCGCATCGGTCAGGCGCCCTCGTCCTCTTTCTCCAGGCCGGCGTACGCGGCGAGGAGTTGCTTGGTCCCCACCTCGGAGTCGTCGAATTCCACCGCCACCTTGAGCTCGCGGCCCCGCCCCTCGACCCGGCGGATCGTCCCGCTCCCGAAGCGGCGGTGCCGCACGCGCTCGCCGGCGCGGAAGAGCGGCGTCACGTCGCTGATGCCCTGCGCCTCGGCCATCTCGTCGATCACCAGCTCGAGCGACCGGGTGCCGGCCAGGGGACGGCGGCGCGGCTCGCGCGCGAAGCTCCACGACGGCCGCGTCACCCGCTCCTCGATCAGGGCGGGCGGGACGTCGTCCAGGAAGCGGGACGGGAACGCCGGGCGCAAGTCGCCGCCGCGGCGCCGCGCGGACGCGTAGGAGAGGAAGACCTTGTCCTTCGCGCGCGTGATCCCGACGTAGCAGAGGCGCCGCTCCTCCTCCAGCGCCTCCGGCGTGTCGGCGCGCGAGAGCGGGAAGAGCCCCTCCTCGAGCCCCGCGATCGCGACCAGCGGGAACTCGAGCCCCTTGGCGGCGTGGAGGGTCATCAGCGTCACGCCGCTCTCCCCCTGCTGGACCTCGGCGCTGGTCGTGAGTGTCGCCTGGGCGACGAACCGCGCGATCGGCGTCTCCCCCTCCGGCCGGTCCTCCTCCACCACGGCGCCGAACTCCTCCGACCACGCCTGCGCGGCGTTGAGCAGCTCGGACACGTTCTCCAGCCGCTCCGGCCCGGTCTCGTCCTCCTCGAGGAGGAACTGCTCGATCCCGGTGCGCGCGACGATGGCGCGCAGGGCCTCGGCGGGCTGGAGGTCCTTCAGCTCGGCGCGGGTCGCATCGAGCGCGGCGGCGAACTGCGCGAGCGCCTCGCGGGCCTTGGGCCTCAGCTCGGGGAGGCGGCCGGCCGCGGCGGCGGTGCGGGCCAGCGACCAGCCCCACGTCGTCGCCCAGCGGGCGAGCACCTCGAGGCTCTGCTCGCCGATCCCGCGGCGCGGCACCGCGATGGCGCGGCGGAAGGCCGCGTCGTCGTCGGGGTTCACGACCAGCCGGAGGTGCGCCAGCAGGTCCTTCACCTCGCGCCGCTCGTAGAAGCTCACCGCGCCGACCACGCGGTACGGGACGCCGCCGCGCCGCAGCTCCTCCTCGAAGGCCCGCGTCTGCGCGTTGGTGCGGACCAGCACGACCATCTCCTCGAAGGCGTGCTCGCCGCGCCGCGCGCGCGCGACGAACTCCTTGACCAGCCACTCCGCCTCGTCGCGCTCGTCCGCCGCGCGCACCATGGTGATCGGCTCGCCCCCCTCGCGCCGCGTGAAGAGCGTCTTCCCCAGGCGGCCGGTGTTCGGCGCGATCACGCTGTTCGCCGCGTCGAGGATACCGCCGGTGGACCGGTAGTTCTCCTCGAGGCGCACCAGTTTCGCGCCGGGGAAGTCGCGCTGGAACTCCAGGATGTTGCGGAGGTCCGCGCCGCGCCACCCGTAGATGGACTGGTCGTCGTCGCCCACGACGAACAGGTTCCCCTCCCCGCCGGCCAGCGCGTGCAGGAAGAGGTACTGCGCCCGGTTGGTGTCCTGGTACTCGTCCACCAGGAGGAACCGGAAGCGCTCGCGGTAGCGCTCCAGCACGGCGGGCTGCGCCTCGAACAGCGCCAGCGGGTGCAGCAGCAGGTCGTCGAAGTCCATCGCGTTGGCGCGCCGCAGTGCCGCGCCCATCGCCTCGTAGACGCGCCCCACGTTCCGGTGGTACGGGTCGGCCGCCTGCGCGGTGTACACGTCGGGCGGGATCATCGCGTTCTTGGCGCGGGAGATCTCGTGCCGCACGCCGCGGGCGCCGTACAGCTTCGCCGGGAGCCCGAGGTCCTCGACGAGGCGGCGCACCAGCGCCTCCACGTCGTCCTCGTCGTAGATCGAGAACGCGCGGGCGAAGCCGATGTGCGGCGCCTCGCGCCTGAGGAGCCGCGCGCACACCGCGTGGAAGGTGCCGATCCACAACCCGTCGGGCTCGCGCGCCAGCAGCTGCGCGACGCGGGCCTTCATCTCGCCCGCCGCCTTGTTGGTGAAGGTGACGGCGAGGATGTGGCGCGGGTCCACGCCGTGCTCCTCGATCAGCCGCGCCAGGCGCACCGTGAGCACACGGGTCTTGCCGGAGCCGGCGCCGGCCAGGACCAGCATCGGGCCGGCGACGTGGGAGACGGCCTCGCGCTGGGGATCGTTGAGGGGGACGGCGATCATTCGCCCGCGCGCTCGCGCGGGAGACGCACGGCGAAGCGGGCCCCGACGGCCGTCGGCTCCAGCGTCAGCCGGCCGCCGTGTCCTTCCTCGACGACGCGGCGCGCCAGCGCCAGGCCCAGTCCCCAGCCCCGCTGCTTGGTGGTAGCCCCGGCCTGGAAGAGACGGTGCCGCACCTCGCGCGGCACGCCCGGGCCGTCGTCCGCGACCACCACCACCACGCTCTCGGGCTCGCCCGCGACCGCGAGCGTGATCGTCCCTTCCCGCCCCTTCAGCGCGTCGAGCGCGTTCCGCACCAGCGCCTCCAGCGCCCACTCGAGGAGCAGGGCGTCGCCGCTCACAAGCGCGGCGCCGCCGTCGGACTCGAACTTCAACGTCACGCGGTTGGAGAGCGTCGGGAGGCGCGGCCGGAAATAGGTGGCGACCGCGTCGGCGACGGCGGCGACGTCCACCGCCTCCGCGCGCGGCGGCTGCCCGATCCGCTCGAAGCGGCGCGCCACGCGGTCGAGTCGGGCGTAGTCGTCGTCCAGGTGGCCGGCGATCTCCACCGCGCTGTCCCGTCCCTCGCGCAGCCGCTCGATCCACCCCGCCAGCGACGTGAGCGGCGTGCCGAGCTGGTGCGCGGATTCGCGCGCCATCGCGACCCACACGCGATCGCCGGCCGCCCGCAGCGAGGCGCGATGGGCCAGCATCGCCACCCCCGCCAGCGCGAGCAGTGTCGCCACCTCCAGCCCGAAGAGCAGGCGCAGCGGCGCGCGGAGCGGCGGCGCGCCCACGTGGATCGTCCCCACCGCGCGCTGAGTGAGGGGCGGCGTGTCGCGGTCCAGCTGCTCCACGAAACGCTTGAGCTCGGGAGAATCCGGCGCCATCGGGCGCGGGAGGTTGGCGGTGTCGGTCGCGACGCCGCGGGCGTCGGTGATGACCAGGGGGATGCCCTGGTCGCGGATCTCCGTGGCGAGGCCCAGCAGCGCCTCGGTCGTGGCGGTCTCTTTCGGATCGGCGAGCCCGGCGAAGACGTGGGCGTACAGCGCCGAGGCGCGGCGCGCGTCGGCCGTCAGATGGTCCGCCACCAGGTACGCCGCGCCGAGCGTCAGCGCGGCCGCCACGGCCGCCAGCACCCACACCGCCCCCGGCCGCCGCAGCCAGGCGCGGTCCTGCGCCTCAGCGTCCGCCGGCCTCAAGGCGCTCCGTCCCCAGGTACGGCGCGAGCGCCTGCGGCACCCGCACCGAGCCGTCCGGCTGCTGGCCGGCCTCGAGCAGCGCGATGACGGTCCGCGGGAGGGCGAGCGCGGAGCCGTTCAGGGTGTGCACGAACTCCGGCTTCGCGCCGCGGCCCGCCCGGTACCGCAGGTCCATCCGCCGCGCCTGGAAATCCTGGTAGGTGCTGCAGCTCGACACCTCGAGCCATTTCCGCGCGCCGGGCGCCCACACCTCCAGGTCGTACTGGCGATGGTTCGCGAAGCCCATGTCCCCCGCCGCGATCAGCACGACGCGATACGCCAGCTCCAGCCGCTGCAGCACCGTCTCCGCGTGCCGCGTCAGCTCCTCGTGGGCCGCGGCGCTCGCCTCCGGGCGCTCGATGCGCACCAGCTCCACCTTGTCGAACTGGTGCACCCGCGTCAGCCCCCGCGTGTCCGCGCCGTGCGCGCCCGCCTCGCGGCGGAAGCAGGGCGTGTACGCGACGTAGCGCTTCGGCAGCTCCTCGCCGAGCAGCACTTCGCCGCGGTGCAGGTTCGTGACCGGCACCTCCGCGGTCGGGATCAGGAACAGGTCGTCCGACACGCGGTACAGGTCGTCCTCGAACTTCGGGAGCTGGCCCGTGCCGGTCATCGTCTCGCGGGTCACCAGGAGGGGCGGCGAGATCTCGGTGTAGCCGTGCTCGCGGATGTGCAGGTCGAGCATGAAGGCGATCAGCGCGCGCTCCAGCTTCGCGCCCTGCCCCAGGAACAGGGGGAAGCCGGACCCCGCCAGCCGCGCGCCGCGCTCGAGGTCGAACAGCCCGAGCGACTTGCCGAGATCCCAGTGCGCCCGATGCCAGGGCTGCGGATCCACCGGCGTTCCCCACGTTCGCACCACCGCGTTGTTCTTCGCGTCTCCGGCCGGCACGTCGGCGGCCGGGACGTTCGGGACATACCGCAGCGCGTCCTCGAAGGCGGCGTCGGCCTCCGCCGCCGCGGCCCCGGCCGCCTCCGCGCGCGCCGAGATGGGCCCGAGGGTCGCGAGGAGGTCCGCGGCGTCCTCCCGGCGGCGCTTCCGCTCCCCGACCTCCTTGCTCTTCGCGTTCAGCTCCGCTTTGGCGGCGTCCGCCTCCCCGATCGCGGCACGGCGGCGCTCCGCCAGCGCGCGCAGCCGCTCCAGGAGCGCGTCGAGGTCAGGTCCCGCGCCCCGCGCCGCCAGCCGCAGGCGCAGCGCCGTGAAGGCCTCCGCGTCCCGGAACAGCCGTGGATCCAGCATGTCAGTTGGTGGGAGGGAGTGAGTCGGCCTGCAGGCTCCGGTAGCCACAGTTGTCGTCGAGCAGCATATGGAACGTCACGGAGCGGGCGATCTTGTCGATCGCCAGGACCTCCAGCTTCGCGTACACCGGGTAGGCGAGGTTGTAGTTGCAGGTCTGGGTGCGCGACGACGCGAGCAGCACCATCCCGACCACGAGCTTCTGCCCCACGGCCTGCTGGTAGCCGCTATTCGGCGCGTAGGTGATTGAATCGAAGGGCGTCTGCGTGATCTGCAGGCCGCCGTCGCGCGCCAGGCCGAGCGCGCCCGGCGGCAGGAGCAGCGGGATCGTGTCCCCCAGCGAGTCGGGCATGTCGAGCGCGAAGTCGAAAATGCCGGTGCGGTCGGTGCGCACCAGCTCACTGTCCACCATGTCGTACGCCGACGGCTCGAACACCGGCGTGCCCGTCATCGAGAACAGCGTGTAGGTCGTGTCTTTCGGGAGGCTGAGCGCGGGAGGGAGCGCGAAAGGGTTGTCGCACGCCGCGAAGGCGGCGCCGACCGCGAGGGCGCAGAGCGCCGCGAGCCCGGTGGCAGCGAGAGGTCTCGACATCGTCTAACCGGCGAAGAATAGACGAGTTGCGCGGCCAGTGCAACGGGCGCAAAGTGCTTGACACTGCCCGGGGCGCGGCCTACGTTGCAGGCCGCCACCACCCCCGGGAGCGTGATGCCGAGCATCAGGGACGTCGTCCAGGCCCTCGCCCGCCGCGAGGGGGTCGATGCGGCCGTCATCCTGGGCAGCGACGGCCTGCCGATCGACAGCCACACCGTGGACGGCGTGGACCCCGAAGTGGTCGCCGCGCACCTGCCGGCCGTGCTCCAGGCGTGCGAGGAGCTGGGCCAGCATGCCGGCCGCGGCGCCGTCACCACCGGCGTGATCGAATACGCCGCCGGCTTCGCCATCGTCGCCAACCTCTCGCGTGACGCGAAGCTCCTCGTGCTGCTGCGCCCGCGCTCCGACCTCGGCCCGCTGCTGTACGATCTGAAACGCCACCGCGCGGAGATCGCCGGGTTGCTCTAGCGTGGTCGCGAGGCCGCACCACCTGCTGGTCATCGACGACGAACCCTTCATCGGCCGGATCGTCCGGCTCGAGTTCGAGCAGGGCCCCTACCGGGTCTCCATCGCGTCCGACGGCAACGAGGGGCTGGCCTTCCTGCGCGCCAATCCCGACGTGGACCTCGTGCTGCTCGACGTGAACATGCCGAACCGCTCGGGACTCGACGTGCTCGCGGAAGCGAAGGCCGACCCCGCGCTGGCCAAGGTGCCGTTCGTGGTCCTCACCGCCGCGGGTCAGTCCACATACTCCGAGCGAGCGACGGCGCTCGGCGCCGCGGCGTTCCTCACCAAGCCGTTCTCGCCCAAGAAGCTGGCCCGCCAGGTGGCGGCGATCCTCGGCGACGACCCCGACGCCCCAGCGCCGGAGGAGGGCTGATGCGCTGGGCGGTGGTGCTCGCCGGGGGCGTGGGCTCGCGGTTCTGGCCCCTCTCGACCGCGGCGCGCCCGAAGCAGCTGCTGCCGCTCGCCGGCGCGCGCCCGCTCGTGGTCGAAAGCGTCGCGCGGCTGGCCGGCGTCGTGCCCCCCGAGCGCGTGCTGCTCGTGACCTCGCGCGCGCTGCAGCAGACGATCCAGGCCGCGCTCCCCGACGTGCCGCGCGCCAACGTGCTCGCCGAGCCGTTCGCGGCCTCGACCGCGCCGGCCCTCGCCTGGGCCACGGCACGCGCCCGCGCCTCCGACGCGTCCGCGACGGTGCTGAGCGTGCACGCGGACTGGACCGTCGGGGACCCGGCGGCGTTCCGGAGCACGGCCGCCGCCGCGCTCGATCTCGCGGAGCGGGAGGGCGCGCTCGTCACGGTCGGCGCGCGCGCCACGCGCCCCGAGATCGGCTACGGGTACATCGTGCCCGGCGAGCCGATGGGCGGCGGGAGCGCGCGGAAGATCCTCCGGTTCGTCGAGAAGCCGTCGGCGGCCGAGGCTGCGCGGCTCATCGCCTCCGGCGCCCTGTGGAACACGGGGATGTTCGCCTGGACGGCGGAACGGTTCCACGAGGAGCTTGCGCGCCACACGCCGGAGCTGGCCTCGGCCCTGAGCGCCCTGGACCGCGGCGACGTGGAGGCGTTCTACCGCGCGGCCAAGCCGGTCAGCGTGGACGTCGGGCTGTTCGAGCGCACGAAAGCCGGCGCCGTGGTGGCCGGCGATTTCGGGTGGGACGACGTCGGCTCGTGGGCCGCGCTGCGGCGCGTGCGCGCAGCCGACGGCGCGGGCAACGTCGCGGTGGGCGCAGTGCACACCGTGGACGCGAGCGGGTGCGTGGTCTGGAGCGAGGACGGTCCGACGGTGCTGGACGGCGTCGCGGACCTCGTGGTGGTGCGCGCGCGCGGGATCGTGCTGGTGACGACGCGCGAGCGCGCGCCGCACCTCAAGGAGCTGCTGGCCCGCCTGCCGCCCGAGCTGGCGGGCGACGGCACCCCCGGAGCGGAGGGCCGATGACGAAGCTGTTCCTCTACGACGCCGCCGAGGACCTGGAGCGGTTCCTGCCCTTCTCCCTCTCGCGCCCGCTGGGGGAGCTGCGCTACGGCGCCTTCCTCCTGCGCGAGCGCTGGTCCGCGCTGCTCGACCTCCCCGTCGCCGGCTGCGTCAGCCCGCACGCGCACCTGACGGACTTCATCGAGACCGGGGCCCCGCCGGTCGTCGCCGGGCCCGGCGAGAAGGTCGAGGCGCGGCTCTTCCTGCGCTCGACCTTCGCCCCGGCGCCCAGCGCCAGGCTCCCGGCCGAGCCCACAGACGCCGTCCGCTTCGTGGACTCCGCCGGGGCCACAGTGGGCTTCGCGATCCCCCGCCGCGCGGACTGGGACGGATTCGGCGCCGCCGCGCAGTGGCCGGCGACCGCCCTCGAGGGCAAGCTCCTGGCCGGCGCGTGGGATCTGGTCGGCGACCTCGCCACCGCCCTCCCCGCGGACCTCGAGCGGATGCGGTCCGCCCAGGCGGGCGGCGCGGTGCCGCGCGGCACCACCGTACTCGGCGACCCGGCGCTGGTGCTGGCCGCCGAGGCCGCGGTCGAGCCCGGCGTCGTCTTCGACGTGCGCAAGGGCCCGATCTTCCTGTCGCCGGGCGTCGAGGTGCGCTCGACCGCCCGGCTCGCGGGACCGCTCGCCGTGGCGCGCGACGCGCGGGTGGTCGGCGGGGAGATCTCCGGCAGCGCCATCGGACCCAAGTGCGTGGTGCGTGGCGAGATCTCGGGGAGCGTCTTCCTCGGGTACGCGAACAAGTCGCACGACGGGTTCCTCGGCTCGTCGGTGGTCGGGCGCTGGGCCAACCTGGGCGCGGGCACCATCACCTCGAACCTCAAGAACACGTACGGCCCGGTGCGCCTGACGCTCGGCGCCACGCGGTACGAGACCGGGCTCACCTTCCTCGGCTCGCTGATCGGCGACCACGTGAAGACGGCGATCGGCACGATGCTGCCGACCGGGTGCGTGATCGGGGTCGGCGCCAACCTGTTCGGATCGCGCCGTCCGCCGAGCGAGGTGCCGGCCTTCGCGTGGGGGCTCGACGAGCCGGGCGTGGTGATGGAGTGCGGGCGCTTCGTCGAGATCGCCGGGCGGGTACTCCCGCGCCGCGACGTCGCGGTGGACGACCGGACGCGCCGCTACCTCGCCGCGGTCTGGGGCGCCGCGACCCGCCGGACGCCGTGCGGCTGACGGTGCTCGGCTCGGGGAGCCGGGGCAACGCCCTGCTCCTCGAATCGGGCGGCGACGCCCTGCTGATCGACGCCGGGTTCTCGATCCGCGACCTCGAGCGGCGGATGGCGAGCGTCGGCGGCAGGCCGCCCGGCCTCGCGGGCATCGCCCTCACGCACGAGCACGGGGACCACGCGCGCGGCGCGCCGGGTGCCGCGGCGGCCTGGGGCGTTCCGATCTTCGCGAGCCGCGGCACGCTCGACGCCCTCGCCCCGCGTCTCAAGAGCGGCACGGCGCAGAAGGTCCTCGCGGTGGGCGGGAGCACGCGCTGCGCGAGCTTCACGGTGCGCGCGTTCCCGACGGCGCACGACGCCGGCGAGCCGTTGATGCTGGTGGTGGAGGACGCCGAGGGCCGGCGCGTGGGCATCGCCTACGACGTCGGCTCGCCCACCAGCGCGCTGAAGCACGCCTGTCGCGACCTGGACGCGCTCGTCCTTGAAACCAACCACGACGAGGTGATGCTCCGCTCCAGCCGCTATCCCGCGACCGTGCGCGCGCGGATCGCCGGGCGCGGCGGCCACCTCAGCAACCGGGAAGCGGGGCTGCTCGCCGCCGAGGTGGCGCACGCGGGGCTGGCGCTGCTGGTGCTGGCCCACCTCTCGGACCTGTGCAACACGCCGGAGCTGGCGCTGGGCACGGTGGCGGCCGCCCTCGCGGGCTCGGCGTTCCGGGGCCGGCTGGTGGTGGCGAAACAGGATGCGCCGCTCCCCCCGCTCGAAGTGGGTGCGGCGCTCGAGCAGCTGACGCTACCCCTGCGGAGCGGCGGCCGGGCCTGAGGGCGCGGCGCCCGCGCTCTCCGCGGACACCACCGGCTGGTCGTCGAGCGCGGCCTCCTTCGGCTCCCACTCGCCCATCATCTTGACGAAGCGGCGCGCGATGTCGGGCTCGAACTCCGTGCCGGCGCGCTCCTCCAGATACCCCAGCACCTTGGCCGGAGGCCACGCGGCCCGATACGGGCGATTGGTCCTGAGCGCGTCGTACACGTCGCAGACGTGCACCAGCTTCGACGCCTGGTGGCACTCGCGCGGGTAATCGAGCCGCGGGTAGCCGCCGCCGTTCTGCATGATGTGATGCTCGTAGGCGACCACCGCCGCGAGGTCGAGGTTCTCTTCCGAGGTCAGGATGATCTTCGCCCCCTCCACCGGATGGCGGTTCATGATGTCCCGCTCCTCCGGCGTGAGCCGGCCCGGCTTGTTCAGGACCTCGGTCGGGATCTTCACCTTGCCGATGTCGTGCAGCAGCCCCGCGACGCCGAAGGCGCGCACGTCTCGCGCGCCGAGCCCGACCCACTCGGCGAGCGCCATCGCGAGCACGCACACGTTGAGGGAGTGCGTGGTCGTGTATTCGTCGTACCGCCGCATTTCGAGCAAGGGGAGGACGATCGCCTGATCGCCGTGCATCGCGGCGGCGAGTGAGCGCACCACCGCCTCCGCCTCGGCCAACGGCAGGCCGTGGCCGCCCTGCGTCTCCTCGTGCATCCACTGCACCGTGTCCGCTTCCTCGCGCAGGGAGAGCGCCATGGTGGCGGTGGCGAGCTGGGGCGCCGTTTCCATCTCGCGCAGGCCCACCTCGCCGAACTTGATCGGGCCGCCGCCGCGCCGGCCCGGACCCGCCTGCGACGCCGCGTACAGCGTCAGCTTCGCCAGCACCTCCGAGAGGAAGCCGTCGAACTCGTCGCGCGTGACCTCCGTCTCGAACTCGATGCGCTGGATGCCCGCCCCCGCCAGCCGGCTGCTCCAGTCCCAGCCGCGGAGCGCGCGGATCGGCCGGTCGCCGAACACGACGTCGTCCCCGAGGAAGGAGAACGACACCCGCCGGTCCACCTTCTGGAGGGTCTGCAGATGCCCGTAGGCGGTGTCCACGATCCCCTCCCGCGACGGATGGCCGTCGGGATAGAGGGACATCGTGGACAGCGCCTGGGCCAGGGTCGTCAGGAACACCGTTGCATCGCTCATCGCACTCCCTTGAGGGCATCGCCCGCGATCTTCGCGGTCTCGGGGTCCTTCGACGCGGCCGCCTGCTCGAGCTGCTCGCGCGCGCGGCGCTCGCCGGTGAATCGGCCGAGCGCGGCCAGCGCGGCGAGGAACTCGGGCTCACTATGGACCCGCTTCACGCTCCCGAGGACGCTCCGCCGCATGCGCGTCAGCCGGAGCAGCGCATCCAGGGAGAGCCTGCCGCCCTCGGACGCCAGCGTCCGGATGGCCGCCACGCGGAGCTCCGAATCCTCGTCCCCGGTGGCCAGGGCCACGACGAGGGGCACGGCGGCCTCCGGACAGGCGCCGTCCGCCGCCGCCGCGAGCGCCAGCCGTTTGACGCGGGGGTCCTGGTCGGTGAGCGCCGTGCAGATCGCGCGGGTCCGCACTGCCGGGTCCTTGAACAATACCCGGAGCGCCTCGCGCCGCACCCGCAGATCCTCGTGCTGGGCGTACTGCGCCGCGTTGAGCCCCGATGGAGCCGCCGGCAACTCGGCGGCCAGATGAAGCAGGTTGCGCACCACGTACCAGCGCCCGTCGCCGAGCCGTGGGATCAGGTGCGGCCCGAGCGGCGGACCGATCCGGACCAGCCGGTCGATGAGCGCGCGCCGCAGCTGCCGCGACTCCGACAGCGCGAGCGTGTCGAGCATCGGCTCGGCGGCCGCGTCGCCGGTGTGGGAGAGGAGGCGGTCGAGGAGCGCGAGGTCCACCGGCTGGGTGGACAGCAGCACCCGCACCGATTCCGGCGTCGCCGCGCGCGCCGCAATCGCCTCGCTGGCGGCGGACGGCCGCGGCGCGCGGTCCACGATCTCGAGCGCCTCGACCAGACGCCCGTCCAGCACCAGCTGGTCCACCGCGCGCAGCACCGTGTCGCCGCTCGCGCCCGTCTCGCACGCCATCTCGAGCAGGCGCAGCGGCTCGGGGACGTACCGCGCCTCGCCCGGCGCCAGGAGGGCGGGCGAGGCCTGCGCCATCCGCTCCAGGGCGGTGGAGTAGCCGTCGGGGTTCGGGTCCAGGAGGGCCCACCCCTGCACCAGCTCCGCGACCTGGTCCCGCAGGTTGGTCTCCGCGATCTCGCGGGCCGCCGCGCCGCCGCGCTCGGCGTGGTAGCCCAGCTTGGTGAGCATCCGCAGCATCGAGCGCGAGATGGGCGCCCCGGCGCCGGACGCGGCGCGAACGATCTCCACGACCGCGTCCACCGCCATCCCCTGGGACGCGTTCAGGATGAACTGGCGCCGCTGCGACAGGTCGCCGCCCATGTCCAGGAGCCGCGCGAGCGTCTGCTCGTCGAGCTCGGCGATCAGCTTGCTCATCCGCTTCCGCAGCGCCACGGCGCCGCTGCCGCCGGCTTCCTTCAGCTCATCGGCGATCTGGAGCATGTAGCCGACGATCACCTGGTCGTACGCCGTGCCGCGCTCGTGCGCCTCGATCGCCTGCGCGACCGCCACCGGCTCCGCCGCGGCCGCCTCCAGCGCCGCCGCCGGCTCGACCGCGTCGAGCGCCGCCTCGATCTCCACATCGGACAGCGGCGCGGCCTGCTCCCGGCCCGGCACGGGCGGCTCGATCGGCTGGTCCGGCTCGCGCCGCTCCACCGGTGCCGGCTTCTCGACATCCTCCGACGCGAGCGCCGCCTGCGCCAGGCCGACCCAGAGCTGCGCCGACTTCGCGCTCGCCGACGGCGCGCGCTCCCCCGCACCCGCACGCTCCGGGGCGTCCAACAGCTGCAGCCGGTCGAAGGTCAGCGGGTAGAGCCGGATGTGCTGCCACGTCGCGATCTTGCTCAACGGCCGGAGGCCGATCGGCTCGCTCCCGCGGGACGCGTCCTCGGCCATCAGCTTCAGCGACTCGTCGATCTCCTCGCCGGACACGCCCCGCGTGAACGCGATGGCGCCCAGATGGTGCCGGTGGAGCCGCTCGGCGAGGTCCTTCAGCACCGGGTGACGGGGATCGGTCGCGACGCCTTCGATCACCAGCTGCTCGCGCGCGACGCCGAGGGACAGCGTGCCCCGCTCGGCCAGCAGCGACTCGAGCCGCCGGGCGACGCCGAGAGACGCGGGCGCCAGGGTGGGGTGACCGCCGGGGTACATCGCGTGCTTGTGCAGGGCGATGGACAACTCGATGAGGAAGTCCGACAGCTCGCGCGGCAGGGCCGTGCGCAGCACCGCGGACTGACGCGGCGGGGCGGGCTGGGTCGGAGAACCCGGCTCGGTCATTGGAACAAGATATCGCCACGACCAAGACAGTTGCGAGAAGGGAGTTGCGAGGGGTCCTCTCCCCGCAACTCCCCACGCCCAAAACCGTTGCGAGACGGCGAGTTCCGAGGTGAGACGCCCTCGCAACTCGCCGTCTCGCAACTCGCCTCTGTCTTAGTACATCCCGCCCATGCCGCCTGCCCCGGCCGGCATCGCGGGGTGCTTCTCCTCTTCCTTCTTCTCCACGATGACCGCTTCGGTGGTGAGGAGCAGCCCCGCGATGGACGCCGCGTTCTGCAGCGCCGTGCGGGTCACTTTGGTCGGGTCGATGACGCCGGCCGCCACGAGGTCCTCGTAATTGTCGGTCAGGGCGTTGTACCCGAAGTTCTTCTCCTTCGACTCCCGCACCTTCGCGACGACGATCGACCCCTCGGCTCCGGCGTTCTGCGCGATCATCCGGATCGGCTCCTCGAGGGCGCGCCGCACGATCTCGGCGCCGATCTGCTCCTCCTCTTCCAGCTTCAGCTTCGCCACGGCCGGCTGTCAGCGCAGCAACGCGACGCCGCCGCCCGTGACGATGCCCTCCTCGACGGCGGCGCGCGTGGCGTGCAGCGCGTCCTCGACGCGGGCCTTCTTCTCCTTCATCTCCGTCTCGGTCGCCGCGCCGACGTTGATGATCGCCACGCCGCCGGCCAGCTTGGCCAGACGCTCCTGGAGCTTCTCCTTGTCGTAGTCCGACGTGGACTTCTCGATCGCGGCACGAATCTGGCCGATCCGGCCGTCGATCTCGGCGTGCTTGCCGGCACCGTCCACGATCGTCGTGTTGTCCTTGTCGATCACGATCCGCTTGGCCTTGCCGAGATCCGTGAGCACCGCGTTCTCGAGCTTGAAGCCCGCTTCCTCACTGACCACCTTCCCGCCGGTCAGGACCGCGACGTCCTGCAGCATCTCCTTGCGCCGGTCGCCGAAGCCCGGCGCCTTCACGCCGCACACCTTGAGGGTACCGCGCAGCTTGTTCACCACCAGCGTGGCCAGCGCCTCACCCTCGACGTCCTCCGCGACGATCAGCAGCGGCTTCCCCATCTGCGCGACCTTCTCGAGCACCGGCAGCAGGTCCTTCATCGAGCTGATCTTCTTGTCGTGGATCAGGATCAGCGCGTCTTCGAGCACCGCCTCCATCTTGTCCGGATCGGTCACGAAGTACGGCGACAGGTAGCCGCGGTCGAACTGCATCCCGTCCACGGTCTCCAGTTCCGTCTGGAGGCCCTTCGCCTCCTCGACGGTGATCACGCCGTCCTTCCCGACCTTCTCCATCGCGTCGGCGATGATGTCGCCGACGTCGTGGTCGTTGTTGGCCGAGATGGCACCGACCTGGGCGATCTCCTTCTTCCCCTTGGTCGGGACCGACACCTTCTTCAGCTCCTCCAGCACGACCTCGACCGCCTTGTCGATGCCGCGCTTGAGGGCCATCGGGCTCACGCCCGACGTCACGTTCTTCAGCCCTTCGCGGAAGATCGCCTGGGCCAGCACCGTCGCCGTCGTGGTGCCGTCCCCCGCGATGTCCGAGGTCTTGGTCGCCACCTCCTTCACCATCTGGGCGCCCATGTTCTCGATCGCATCCGGCAGCTCGATCTCCTTCGCCACCGTCACCCCGTCCTTCGTCACCGTGGGGTTCCCGAACTTCTTGTCGATGACGACGTTCCGCCCCTTCGGGCCGAGCGTCGCCTTCACCGCTTCGGCGAGCTGGTCCACGCCCCGCTTCAACTTCGCGCGCGCGTCCACGCCGAAAATGAGTTCCTTCGCAGCCATTGCGCTCTCTCCCTATGTGGTGGACGCTCAGCCGAGCTTGGCGAGGACGTCCGACTCCTTGATGACCAGGAACGTCTCGGTCTCGATGGTGACCTCGGTGCCGGCATACTTCCCGTACAGCACCTTGTCGCCGACCTTCAGCTCCATCGCGACCCGCTCACCCTTCTCGTAGCGGCCGGGTCCGACGGCGATGATCTCCCCCTGCTGCGGCTTTTCCTTCGCGGTGTCCGGGATGTACAGCCCGCCCCGCATCTGCTCGGTCTCCTCGAGCGGACGGATCGCCACACGATCAGCCAGGGGATGCACCTTCAACTTCCCTTTGGTGGTCGTGGCCATGTGTCTCCGACCTCCTCCAAGTGATGGAATCGTTGCCCCAAACGTGTTAGCAGTCTCATGAACTGAGTGCTAAGTCGTGCCGAAGTGTAGACCCGCCGGGGGCGTACGTCAAGGCCTCGCGCGCCTGCTTATAACATGTTGTTGGGCAATATGTTACAGTGCTGCTACTGGCGGATTGCCGGCCGGGGGCCCTGCAAACCTCTGACCGCTCTCAGGGTATCGATCCAGAGGCTGTCAGGGACGCCGGGGGGAGCCGCTCCTGCGGCGTGGCAGGCGTCGCATGGGAGGAAGGCGCGCAGGAGGTGCTCGGCGTGGGTCATGGGCCGGCCGCTGGCGCTGTCGCGCCCGGCCGCGGCCTCCTCGATCCCGTAGTGACAGGAGATGCAGGCGCCGGGGCGCACCTGGGGTCCGAGCTCCGGCACGGGGGGCACTTCCCTTCCCGCAATGCGATACGCGCCGGCGGCCAGGTCGAGGGCGTGGCGCATGATCCGATCGGACGCCGTGAGGTTGTGGACCGCGCCGGCGCGCCGCAGGTAGTCCATCAGCCCCTTCGCCTCCGCCAGCCGCGCGAGCGCGGACGGCGGGGCCGCCGCAGGTCCACCGAGCGAGGCTTCGGCGGTGCGCACATACGCGCCGATCCAGGCGTCGCGCCGCTGGAAGCCGCGCTTCCACCGCGCCAGCACGCCGGACCAACCGCTCCCGTGGCACCCCACGCACGCGGCGCCGCCGGGCCTGAGGGACATCCCCGGCCGCGGACTGGGCCCCTCGGGCGTCACGTGGCAGGACCGGCAGGTGACCCCGCCCATGAACATCAGGCTCGGGGTGAGCGGCTCCCCCGGCATCACGCCGAGGATCAGGCGCTGCTGCTCGGCGTGAACGCCGGCGTGGCAATCCGCGCACTTCGCCGTGCGGGAGGTGTCGGCGGGGATCGGCCGCCGGTGGCGGCGGTCGTGACAGTCCAGGCACTCCAGGGCGATCGAGCCGCTCATCGCCATCACGCGGTGGACGACGGCGCTGTGGCAGGAGCGGCACGAGAGCTCGGGGTGCAGCGCGTGCGCGCTGTCGGCCGGCGGGAGCTTCGCCGGCGGCTTGCCCTGGTGGCACGCGGCGCAGCGCGCCACGACCACGGTCGTGTCCCCTTCGACCAGGCGGAAGTGGCAGCGGGCGCAGGGAACGTGCGCCTGACTCAGGAGCGGATGCGACAGCGGCACGCCCTGGCTGGTGGCGGCCGTGTGCAGCGGGCTCGGATGGCACGTGGCGCACCCCGCGTCGCGCGGACCGGAGACGTCGGCGAAGTGGCAGAGGGCGCAGGTGGTGCTGTCGGCGCGCAGCACCCGGCTCCCCTCGGCATGCGTGTGGCAGGCGGCGCACGGCACGGCGCGCTGCGAGCTCATCGGGTGGCGGCTGTGGCGGAAGGCGACCATCGCGATGTGCGCGGTGTCCGGCCCGCCGTTCGGGTGACAGCCGCGGGACGAGCACGCCACGTCGGGCACGCCGCTCCGCCCCGAGGCGGTCGGGGCGCCGCGGTGACAGCCGACGCACGCCACCTGCGCGTGCGGGTCGCCGCCGCCGGCCACGCCGTGCGCACATCCCGCCACCAGGAAGATCGCGGCCGCCGCGAGGGCGCGCCGGACGCCTAGCACAGCGAGCCCCAGAGAATGAGCCCGATCAGGACGAGCCCGATCCCCATCAGGACGAGCCCGCCGCCGGCGCCGACGACGTTCATCCATCGCGGGGGCGGCGGCGCAGGCGCGTCCACGATCGCGCGGGGGCTGGGAGGCTGCTCCGCCACGTTCCGCTGCAAGGTCGCGGCGAGCTGCGGGTGCTCCTCCTCCATGTACTCGACCGTGGCCCGGCCGGTGAACATCACCGCGTCGAGCGGCCACTTGTCGGGGCGGAGGTGCACGTTGAAGAAGTGGATCGTGAAGATGAACGCCGTCGCGATCATCGCCTCGTACGAGTGGACGATGATGGCCACGTTGAACAGGATGCCGGGGAAGAAGCGCGCGAAGAACTCCGGCTGCCAGAGCATCAGGCCGGTGAATCCGATCGCGCCGACGCCCCACAGCTCGGCGAAGTAGTCGAACTTCTCCATGTAGCTGTAGCGGCCGAACCGGGGCTGCGCCCCCTTGCCGAAGAACCACTTCACCATGGCCAGGGCATCGCGGGCGTCCTGGGGCCCCAGGATGATCGAGTCCTTGCCGAACCAGCCGCGCACCGCCCGGGGATGCCTCCACCCGCGCCAGGTCACGTAGGCGGCGTACATCGCGAAGTAGCCGAACACCATCAGACCGGCGGCGCGGTGCAGGACCCCTGCCCGCGTCGCGCCCCCGAGGATCCGCATGAGCCCCGGCGCCCACGCGGTGCAGGAGAACCGCAGCGGCAAGCCGGTGACGACCAGGACGAAGAACGTCGCGATGATCAGCGCGTGGATGACGCGGAAATACAGGTTGAAGCGCCAGACCATGGGCCCGCCGCCCCGCAGTGCCGAGTCGAGCGGCGTGGGGCCCGACGTCTCGGGCGGCGACTCCTCCGCCACGGCCATGGCCGCCCCGGCCCCCGCCACCGCGCGCCGGCTTCGCTCGATGGAGGTGCGCCGGTACCAGAGCAGGGTGTGGGCCCCCCACACGACCATCGTGCCCGTGAGCACGGTGGTCATGAACGCCCAGACGTAGAAGAGCACCGGGTTCTGGCGCGGGTTGCGCGGGTTCGCGTGCGGCTGGTAGCCGGCGAACTTGCCGCGCGCCTCGGAGTGGCACTGGCGGCAGGTCCGGATCTGGTGCGCCGGGGCCACCGAGGAGGCGGTGTCGGAGGCGGGCCGCACGTTGTGCGGCGTGTGGCAGTCGGCGCACTGGGCGGCCCGCGTGGAGCCGACGCGCGATGCCTGCCCGTGGTAGCTGTCGCGGTAGGTGCTGCCGTACTCACCATGGCACCGCGTGCAGGCGTCGGCGACCGCGAAGCGCCAGGTCGGGTCGTTGGCCCGCCGGATCCCGTGCTCGCCGTGGCAGGAGATGCAGGTCGCGGCCGTGTCGCCCGTGATCGGCGCGTGGCCCAGCGCCTGGCGCACGGCCGTGCGGCCGTGGACGTCGGCGAAGTAGCTCGCGCCTTCCTTCGGGTGGCAGGCGGCGCAGGCGCGCGCCAACCGGACGTCGATCCGGCGGGTCGCAGCGTCGGGCACCGGCGGCATGTCGTGCGCGCCGTGGCAGCTCGTGCACGGGATCGTGTCGGCATGGATGCCCTGCTCCGCGCTCGCGACCTGCGCCGGATGGCAGCGCGCGCACGCTTCCCGCATGGCCGCGCGCCCCGCCGCGCTCGGCAGGAAGCCCTTCCGCGCGACGGCGTGACCCCCGTGGCAATCCACGCAGCCGGCGCGCGGCGCCCCGGCCTGCGGGCCGTGCACCCCCGCGCGCCAGGCCGCGTCCTGCGCCGCGTGACAGCGACCGCACGCGACGCGGCGGGCCGCCTGCGGCTCGTGGGGGAAGAAGGTGACGCCGGTGTGGCAGGCCACGCAGGCGACGCTCGCGTGCGGCCCGCCGGACAGCGCGGCCCGCGTCACCACCAGGTCGGCGCCCACGTTCCGGTCGGACGCCGCCTGCAGGAGGTACTCGCGGCTCGCGTGGCAGCGCTCGCAGCTGCCGCCGAGCTGCGCCGCCACGGGCGCCGCGAGCGCCAGGGTCAGGGCCGCCGTCGCCGCGAGCGGTCTCAGCACATCTGCACCCACATGATCATCCCGATCAGCACCAGGCCGACCGCGAGCGCGATCAGCCCCAGCGACGCGGCCGCCACCGTCATCCAGTGCGGCGGGGGCGGCGCCGGCAGGTCGGGAATGGCCTTCGGGCTCACCGGTTTCGACGCCAGGTCGCCCCACGCCTCCGCCGTCAGGGCGTGGTCCTCCTCCAGCACCTGGGCGGTCGCGCGGCCGGTGAACATCACGCCGTCGAGCGGGAACTTCCCCGGCCTCAGGTGCACGTTGAAGAAGTGGATGATGAACATGAAGCCGGCAGCCAGCAGCGCTTCCTCCGAGTGGAAGATCGCCGCGACGTTGAACGCCCAGCCGGGCAGCACGCGCGTGAAGACGCCCGGGAACCAGCGGACGATCCCCGAACCGCCGAGCAGGACGATGCCCCAGAACGCGCCGAAGTAGTGGAACTTCTCGTTGTAGCCGTAGCGCCCGAACTTCGGGTACGGCGCGCGGCCGAAGAACCACTTGAACATCTGCAGGAAGTCCCGGAAGTCCCGCGGCTGCGGGATCATCGAGTCCGGGCCCCACAGCAGCGCCTTCCGGTTCGTCGACCGTGCGAACAGGACCACGAGGTACACCAGGTGCGCGGTGAAGTAGAGCACCGTGATCGCCCCGGCGGTGCGGTGCACGATCCCGGCGGTCCGCACCCCACCCAGCAGCCGCATCATGTCGGTGGCCCACGCCGCGCAGGTGAAGCGCAGCGGCAACCCCGTGATGATGAGCGCGAAGAAGCTCACCACCGAGATCCCGTGGATCCACCGGTGGAACAGCTTGAACCGCCAGACGAAGGGGCCCGTGCCGCGCGCCGCGCTGTCGATCGGCTTCTGCTCGAGCGGCTCGTCCTCGAGTCCCAGCTCGCGGCGCCGCTGCCGCTCGCGCCAGCGGAGCTCGAGCAGGCGGGCGAGCCACAGCACGGTGTGCAGGCCGAACACGGCGAACACCGAGAACAGCAGCACGTTCATCAGCACCCACGCGCCGAACACGATCGGATTGTCGTTGATGTCCGTCGGACGGACGTGCGCGCGGTAGGAGACGAAGCTCGGCCGGGCGGCCGAGCCGTGGCACTTGGTGCAGGTCCCGACCAGCCGGCCGGCCGACGTGGACGAGCGCGGGTCGCTCGAGGGGAAGATCCGGTGCGAGCCGTGGCAATCGGTGCAGCGCGCGGCGCGGTAGTCGCCGAGGCGCGTGGCGCGGCCGTGGTAGGTATCGGCGTAGGTCTCGCCTTCGCGCTTGTGGCACTCCGCGCACGTCTGCACCAGCGCGACCTCGCGGTCCAGCGCGTGGGCGGGCTGGATCCCGTGCCCGCCGTGGCAGGCGATGCACGTCGCCGCCGTGTCGCCGGCGAGCGGCGTGCGGCTCGCCGCCTGCGCCCGCGCGGTGACCCCGTGGATGTCGCCGAACGCCTGGGTCGCCACGGAGTCGTGACACGCGGCGCACCGCTGCGCGATCCCGATGGCGATGCCGTGCGTGGCGGGGTTCCGGACGGGCTGGATCATGTGCGCGCCGTGGCAGACGGCGCAGCTCACCTTGTCCTTGTGCACGTCGCCGGGCTTGAGCTCCCGGTCCTGGTGGCACACCACGCAGCGCCGCGACAGCGTGATCGCGCCCGCACCCCGCTCCAGCTCCTTCGCCGGCCGCACGTCGTGCGTGCCGTGGCAGGTCTGGCACGGCGCCTCGGGCAGGCCCCGCCGCCCGCCGTGCGGCCCGGCCCGCCAGAGCGAGTCGGCCGCGGCGTGGCAGGTGCCGCACGGCACCGTGGTGCGCGCCTCTCCCGGGTGCGGCATCAGCCCCGGGATCGGATGGCACCGCAGGCACGGCACGTTCGCGTGCACCGAGCGCGAGAGCGCCGCCCGGTCCACGAACAGCGAGTCGGGGTTGTAGGTGGGCGGTGCGAGCCGCACCAGCACCTCGTGATCGGCGTGGCACTGGCCGCACCGCTCGCCGCCCTGCCGGGCCGCGGCCGGCTGGGCGCGCGCGGCCCCGGCGGCCGCGACCAGAACGAGGAGGAGCCGAAGCGTGCGCCCTAGCACAGGGCGTCCCAGAGCCCGAGCCCGACCAGCAGCAGCCCCAGGACGAGGAAGAGCAGCCCGAGGACCGCGCTCACCAGCCCCATCCACCGCGGCGTCGCCGGCGCGACGCGATCCACCACCGCCGCCCGGCTGGGCGTCTGGGCCGCCGGATCGCCGACCGCGGCGGCGACCAGGGGATGCTCTTCCTTCATGTAGCCGTAGGTCGCGCGCCCCGTGAACATCACCCCGTCGAGCGGGAACTTGCCGGGCCTCAGGTGCACGTCGAAGAAGTGGTACGCCACGATGAGGGCGGCGAGCAGCATCACGTTGTACGAGTGGATGATCGTCGCGACGTTGAACGCCACGCCGGGGAGCCAGCGGCCGAAGAACTCCGGGAACCAGAGCAGCAGGCCGGTCACGGCCACGGCGCCCAGGCCCAGGAAGACCATCAGGAAGTTGAACTTCTCGCGGTAGCTGTACCGGCCGAACCGGGGCTTCGGCCCGCGGCCCACCGACCACCGCAGCATCTGCCAGAACTCGCGGAAGTCCCGCCGCTGGAGCAGGATGCCGTCGGGCCCCCACAGCAGCCGCCGCCGGTCGCGCGCGCGCGCCAGCGCCACCGCGCCCTGGACCAGGTACGCGGCGAACACGGCCAGCACCGCGCCGCCCGCCCAGCGATGGATCAGCCCGGCGCTCCGCGCCCCGCCCCACAGCCGCATCAGCTTCGGCGCCCAGGCGATGCAGCTGAAGCGGAGCGGCAGGCCGGTGAAGGCCAGCACGAAGAACGCCACCACCAGCACCCCGTGCAGCACGCGCTGCAGCACCGAGAAGCGCCACAGGTACGGCCCGCGGCCCCGGTCGGCCGCGTCGAGCGCGACCCCGTTGAAGTAGACGTCCTGGCGCTTCACGGCTGGCTCCTCCGCTCCATGAGCGTGCGGCGGGACACCAGGACCGCGTGCACGACGTAGACGAGTGTGACCGCACTGAGCAGCAGCGTCATCGCCAGCCAGACGGCGAACAGCCCGGGCGAACCGGACCGCGGGTCCGCATGCGGCCGGTAGTCGGCGAACTGGCCGGCGGCCTCGACGTGGCAGCGGCGGCAGGTCGCCAGCCGGTGCGCGGGCGCGACCGAGGACCGCGGGTCCGACGCCGGGTAGACGCTGTGCGCGGTGTGGCAGTCGGCGCACAGCGCCGCGCGCTCCGACCCCACCTGCGTGGCCTGGCCGTGGTAGTTCTCGCGGAACGTCGCGCCGTACGCCTGATGGCAATGGGTGCAGGTCTCGGCGAAGGCGAAGTGCGCGGCGCTGTCCGCCGGATTGCGCACGGCGTGGCCGCGGTGGCAGTCCACGCACGTCGCGCCGGTGTCGCGGCCGAGTGCGGTCCCGCTCGCGGCGTCCCGGAGTGCGCGCGAGCCGTGGGCGTCCGCCCAGTAGGCGGCCGCCTCCTTCGCGTGGCAGGCCGCGCAGCGCCGCGCCGTGGCCAGCGCGATGCCCCGGGTGAGCGGATCGCGCACCGGGCGGATGGCGTGCGCGCCGTGGCAGTCCGTGCAAGTCGCGCGAGTGCCATGGACGTCCCGCGCGTCGGGCAACTGGGACGCGTGGCAGCGCCCGCAGGCACGTACCGTCGCGGCGCGACCCTCGAAGCTCCGCAGCCAGGCGGCGGTCTTCACGTCGTGCGCGCCGTGGCAGTCCGTGCATTCCACCTTGACGCCGCCGGAGCCGTGCACGCTCTGGTGCCGGACGCTGTCCGCCGCCGGATGGCACCGGATGCAGCCGATCGGCGTGGCGGCCTCGCTACCGTGCGGGAAGTGCGTCGCCCCCACGTGGCACGAGACGCACGAGAGCTTCGCGTGCGCCGTGCCCGGAGCGCTCTCGGAGCGCACCACCAGCGAGGGTCGGAACGTCCCGGTCGGCGCCGCGCGCTCCAGGAACTCCCGGGAGCCGTGACACCGCAGGCACGCCAGCGAGCTGGGGGCGACGTGCGGCGCGCGCTGCGCCCGCGCCGGCGGCGCGAACGCGCCCAATCCCGCGGCCAGCAGGAGTCCGACGAGCAGGCCGTGCCGCTTCATCCGCGTGCGCACCTGGTGCCGGCTCAGCCCGAGCAGCTCCGCCGCCTGGGACTGGTTCCCGTGCACCCGCTCCAGCGCCTCGACCAGCAGCCGCCGCTCCATCTCCTCGAGCTTCACGCCGCCGTCGGGAAGCGACGGCATCGCGGCCGACGCCATCGGCGCCGTCACCTCCAGGGGCAGCTCGCGCGCGCCGATCACCTCGCCGTCGGTGAGGAGCACCGCACGCTCGATCACGTTCCGCAGCTCGCGCACGTTCCCCGGCCAGGCGTAGCCGTTGAGCAGCGCCTGAGCCTCCGGCGCGATCTCGCGCACCTTCTTCCCGAACTCGCGGTTGAAGTGCGCCACGAAGTGCTTGACCAGCGGGAAGATGTCCTCGCGCCGCTCCCGGAGTGGCGGCAGCGTGATCGGAATGACCCGCAGTCGGTAGAACAGGTCCGCGCGGAACCGGCCGGCGGCCACTTCCGCCGCCAGGTCGCGGTTGGTCGCCGCCATGATGCGCACGTCCACCACCAGATCGCGCGTCCCGCCCAGCCGCCGGAACGTCTTCTCCTCGATGAACCGCAGCAGCTTGGCCTGCACGCCGGGCGTCAGCTCGCCCACCTCGTCCAGGAACAGCGTGCCCCCGTCCGCCATCTCGACGAGGCCGCGCTTGGCCGCGTGCGCGTCGGTGAAGGCCCCCTTCTCGTGCCCGAACAACTCCGACTCCATCAGCGTCTCGGGCAGCGCCGAGCTCGTGACGTTGAGGAACGGCCCGCCGCTCCGCTTGCTCAGCCGGTGCAGCGCCTGCGCGATGGCCCCCTTCCCCGTGCCGCTCTCCCCCTCGATGAGGACCGTCGTCGCATCCACGGCCGCCAGCCGCTCCACCAGCTCGAACACGCGCCGCATCGGCGCCGACTCGCCGATCACCGTCGTGCCGGCGTGCGAGCTCGAGCTCCGCAGCGCCGCCACCTCGCGCCGCAACGCCGTCATCTCCAGCGCCTGCCGGATCGTCGCGACCGCGCGGTCCAGGGTGAACGGCTTCTCGAGGTAGTCCTTCGCGCCCAGCTTCAGCGCCTCGACGGCGGAGGAGACCGTCGCGTGCGCCGTCATCACCACCCAGACCGTGGCGCCCTTGGGCGCCTGCTCCCGGAGGAGCGAGAGCCCTTCGCCGTCGGGCAGGCGGAGGTCGAGCAGACCCACGTCGGGCTCCGCCGCCTCCAGCGCCTTCCGCGCCTCCGCCAGCGTCGCCGCCGCGGTCACCTCGAGTCCCTCGCGCCCCAGCCGCTCGGTCAGGACGCTCAACAACAGGGGATCGTCCTCGACGATCAGGAGTCGTTCGCCGGCCATGCCTAGCCTCCCGCCCCTTCCGCCGGGACCGCCCGAGCGGCGACCGGCAGATGGATGTGGAACGTCGTGCCGTGGGTGCCGCCCTTCGCCCCCGTCTCGCTTTCGGCCCACAGCCGGCCGCCGTGCGCCGCGACGACGCGCGCGACCAGCGGCAGGCCGAGGCCCGTCCCGAACGACTTCGTGGAGAAGAAGGGCTTGAGGATCTTGTCCAGGTTCTCGGGCGGGATCCCGTCACCGGTGTCGGCGACGTCGAGCTCCACGGTGCCTGCGGAGGCACGCGTGGTGATGGTCAGCCTGCCGCCCTCCGGCATCGCTTCCACCGCATTGACGCACAGGTTCAGCACCGCCTGCTCCAGCCGCGCGGCGTCGCCCGTCATCGCCGGGAGCTGCGGCGCGTAATCGCGCTGGACGCTCACGCGGTCGGCGCCCGGCAGGCCGGACAACCGCGCCAGCGCCGCGTTGATGACGGCGTGGAGATCGAGGGGCTGGGAGTTGAGACCCACCGGCCGGGCCAGACTCAGCAGGTCGCGCAGCGTCTCGTCCACGTGCTGCAGCTCGTCCTCGACGCGCGAGAGGAGCGTCCGCTCCGCGTCGCTCATCGCGTACTCCTGCGTGATGAGCTCCATCGCGCTCTTGATCCCGGCCAGCGGCCGCTTGATCTCGTGCGCGACCTGCGCCGCGAGCGCCCCGACCTCCGCGAACCCCGCCTGCTCCGTCAGGGTGCGCTGCTGCGTCGCGGCCAGCCGCGCCTTCGCCTCGTCCCGCTCGAGCAGCGCATCCACCGTAGCCCCGAGTCGGCCGAACTCGTCCTTCCGCTCCATCCCGATCCGCACGCCGTCCTCGCCCGCGCTCGCGCGCGCCAGGCCGCGGCGCAGCTGGCGCATCGGCGCCAGCACCTCGCGCTCCATCATCGCCACCAGCGCCGCCGCGAACCCGATCACCAGTACCAGAGTGAGGATCAGGCCGTAGGTCCGGCCGCGGCGGATCGCGTCGTCGATCCCGCGGACCCCCAGCTCCAGCTCGAGCGTCGCCCGGGCGCCCAGCCCCCCGACGCCCGACACGGCGATCACCGCACTCAGCGTCGAGTCGCCGCGCCCGCCGACCACCTGGCCCCCTGCGGGGATGTCCCACGGGCTCGGCAGCGCCGCGCCCGGCCGCGGCCGGCCCTCCTCTCCCCGCACGCTCGACAGCAGAACCAGGCCCTCGGCCGACACGATCCGGTAGCCCACCGCCGGCGCGTGCGCGATCATCCCCTGCAGCTCGTCCCGGATGATTCCCACCTGGCCGTGGGCGAGCGCCGCCTCGACCGGCTCCTTCGCCGCCGCCACCGCCATCAGCGCATGGTCGCTGGTGAGGGCGAATTGCTCGCTCTCCCAGTACCGGAGGGACGCGGTGGTGGCGACTCCCAGAACGACCAGGAGCGCTCCCAGCGCGGTCACCAGGACCTTGGCCTGTATCGACAGATCGCGCAGCCTCATATCCGTGCGCAGAAAAGCGCAATCCGCGTGCCGTATTTCACGCGGACTGCGCAATTGGGGACAGCCTATGACCTTAGAGGGCCAGCAACCCCACCGCGGCGCCGGCTACGGCGTGCGCCGCTACGGCGGTGCCGAGACCCCGCCGCCAGTAGAGATATCCGAATAGCACGGCCGGGATTGCCATCCGTGCGACCGCGTAGGCGAAGACCATCGGGAGACCCGGGAGCCCGAGCGCGCTGACCGCCGGCCAATGCAGGAGCAGGTCGGCGATGGTGGCGACTGCGACCGCGAGACCGACCGCCCACGGCTTCTCGTTCGGGAGGTAGCGGATTGCGATGGCGAGCGCGGCGGTGAAGACGAACAGCCGGAGCAGCAGCTCGTCGGTGACCGCGTCTGCCACGGACTTCCCCATCGCGGCGACGAGGCCGAAGCGCTCCACGTCGGTCGGCAGGCCGAGCGCGCCCTTGTGGAACGGGAGCGCGAGCAGCGCGATGCCGATGCCGACGGCGAGCGCCAGCCCCACGCGCACCAGCGCGCCGCGCCACGCGTGCGCACGGAGCAGCACCCAGCTCGCCGGGAAGAGCGGCAACACCCTGCGCAGCACCGACAGCGCGAACGTGATGATCGGACCGTAGAACCAGAAGGTCGCGGCGAGTGCCAGGACCAGCGCGCCCGGCATCGTGAGGCGGATGTCGGTGAACCAGATCGTGGGGGGCTCGACCGCGAAGGCGACGACGAGCGCGGCGAGCGTCGCGCCGACCAGCACCGTCCCCGGCACGCGCTCGGGCCAGCGCCGATAGGCGAGCGTGAGCGCGTGCAGGCCGGTGCTCCCGGCGAAGTAGACCGTCAGGATCATGCCGACCCAGGCGAACGCGGAGATGACCGCGGCGACGACGTGGCCGCCGTTCAGCGCGATCGGCATCGCCGCCACCCACCCTGCGATCAGCCAGCCCAGCAGCAGCGCGGGCACCAGATACAGCAGCCCGTGGACCATCGCGCTCCAGGCCTGGCGCGGCGTCGTGCCCTCGGGCCGTCCGACGATGCCGAGGATCACGCCGTGCACCATCCCGAGGACCGCGCCGATGGCGAACAGCGTCGCGCTGGCCATGAGCAGCAGGTGGCCGCTCATCTGGTTAGTCAGGATCAGCGCCACGACGGTCGCGCCGCCGAGGAGCATTCCGCCGGCCAGCGACCAGGAGATCGCGACGGCGGCGGGGAGATCGAGCCCGCGGTGCGGCACTGCGGCCGAAGGACCGTGGGCGATGGGCTCGTGAGTTTCGTTCGCGTGCGTCATGGTTGCTCCTACCTCAGGTTCTGCCGGTGCTTCACGTCTTCGGCATCACTTAAGGCAGGTCCCAGACCACCCTGGCGCAGTCTCACCAGATCGCGGACAAACCCTTGCCGGGATTGGGGATTGGGGATTGGGGATTGGAAAGGCAGGATATTCGACGCCCCGGACAAATGCGCGGGTCGGCACACACACCTGTTCCGATCGGAACAGTTCAGCGCAGGAGGAACTGGAGCGAGTCACCCGGCGCGTACTCGGCCGGCTGCTTGCCGCTGACGAAGAGACGCGCGGGTTTCTCACCCAGGAGCGTGAGCTTGCTGCCCTCCACCCGCAGGATGCTCCCTTCCCTCAACCCCACGACTCGCACGCCGGGGTTCGCAGCGATGAACTCGAGCAGCCGCTCGGCGCGCGTCTCCCCCGCGTGGTTGGGGATCACCTCGTCCGTGTAATGCGGGTTGAGCTGGAACGGGAGCAGCGCGAGCGCGTCGACGCGGGGCGGCAGCACGATCGGCATGTCGTTGGTGGTCTTGATCGTGAGCCCGGCGATGTTGGACCCCGCGCTCCAGCCGATGTACGGCGCGCCGGCGCGCGCACGCTCGCGGATCACCTCGAGCACCTTCGTCCGGTAGAGCGCGTCGAGCAGGTGCCAGGTGTTCCCGCCGCCCACGACGATCGCCTCGGCGTGCAGTGCCGCCGCGACGGGGTCCACCGCCGCGTGCACGGACTCGAGACCGTAGCCGAGTTCCTCAAAGCGCGTGCGCACCGTGGCCGCGAAATCGTCCCACGTCACCCGCACGGCGGCGTAGGGAACGAAAAGGACCTTCTTGATGCGCTTCCCGAGAAAGTCCTGGATCTCGGCTTCGGCGTGGCCGAGGTACCGCCCGCCGTAGTTCTTCGAGTTGCTGAGCAGGAGCAGTCTCAAGGCAGTCGGATGCCTCCAGGCGTCAGCCCACGGAGTCGCTGCTCGAGCTGGGCCTGCGCCGCATCCAGTTGCGACCGATCGTCCGTCAGGGCCTTGAGGGGCCCCGTATCGAGTGCCGCGAGGCTCGCCTTCGCCGCGTTGACCTGCTGGCCGACCAGGCTGTCCACCTTGGTGCGCACAGCCGTCTCGACGCGGCGCACTTCGGCTGCGACCGCCTGGCCGAGGGCGCGGGAGACCGCGCCGCCGATGTTGGACGAGACGTCGAATGCGGGCGAGGCGAAACGGCCGTGGATCCGCGCTTCGATCTCGACGTCCTTGAGCGAGGAGACGGCGCCCCAGACCAGGGCGTCCAGCCAGGCTTTGCTCCCGATGGGCGCCGATGCCGCGGGGGCCGCGGCGCTGTCGGCCTGCCGCGACCACGTGACGCTGTCGGAGTGCACGAACCACCGGCCGCTGATGCTGTCGCCGACGCGCGAGAACGCGAAGCTCTGGTCGCCCGTCCGCAGGTCCACCCGCGCACCGGCGGCCGCGAGGTCGAGCGCCGGGAGGCCGACGCCCGCCAGATCCGCCACCACCGAGTCGCGCGGGACCTCCCCCGTCCGGTCGATCGTCCCCGCAACGTGGAGGCGCTGCGGCCCCACGGCCACCGCGCCCGCCCGGTCGGCAAGGAAGGTCAGCGGCTTGCCGTAGACGGCCGGCTCCGTGGTGACGCCGGTCAGGCGCGCGACGTAATCGCCCGCCGCCGTCGTGCGCCCGCGCAAGGTGAACGTCCCCTCGGCGAACTCGAGCAGCAGCGTGGGATAGCGGCGCGCCTTGGGGAAGACGAAGGTCGTCCCCGCCGTCCGGGCACGCTTCGGGCCGGCCTGTCGCTGCGGCTTCATACCGGGCGGGATCCGGTGGTCGAGGATGTGCAGATAGGCGAGATGGGGCGCCATCCGCTCCAGCGCCGAGCGACCCACCAGCGAGGCCGCGAGGTCCTTGGGATCGAGCGACGGCGCCTTGACAAGGCGGCGCGCGTAGGCGTAATCGGCCGCCCGCGCCTGGTCGAGCGCCGCGGCGCGCGAGCGGAGCGAGCCCACCTGGCCGGTCACGTCGGTCTGAAGGGACGTGAGCCGGTCGCGGGTGCCCTTGATCGCCGTCAGCTGGGAGCGGATCGCCGCGGCGGCGTCACGCGCCCCGGAGAGCCCCAGCCGCCGGACGTCCGTGCCCGAGAGGCGCTTCGCCAGCGCCTGCGCCGAATCGATCACCGGCCGCGGGTTCGCTGCGGCCAGCTTCCCTTCCCACGCGGTCTTGAGCGAATCGCCCGATGCGACCAGCGCTCGCGCCTGCGCCAGCGACTGGAGGCTGTCGGGACTCACGCCCCCGATGTCGAGCGCCTTGCCGAGGTTCCCCAGATCCAGCGAGGGGATCGGGAGCTTGTGCGCCCAGCCCTGAACGGAGTCCCGGGTCTCCACTGCCGGCGCCTGCGCGCGCTTCGGCAGCGCCCCCGACGTCTTCCGCGCCCCGCCGAAGGTCAGCCCCCGCACGGCCACCGTCTCCGCGTCGAACTTCTTCTCCAGCAGCGCGCGGAGGCCGAGGTCCAGCTCGATCTCGTCCACCGCGAACAGGTTGCGCATCGGCTGGCCGGCGTCCGTCACCTGGAGGCCGCGGAGCCGCAGGTCGCCCTGGAAGAGCCGGAGCCGCGCCGAAGCGAGCTCCACCCGCGCGCCGTTGACCGCCGTACCTCCGGCCTCGATGCCCAGCTTGATCAGCCGGTCGACGAACAGCACCCAGGCCAGCACGACGACCGCGACGAACAGCGCCAGCGGGCCCAGGGCCTTCCAGCGGAAGAGCTTCACGGGACGAACGGTGAGAACGAGCGGTACGCCGCGTACAGCTTCGACGCCGTCAGGACGTGGAAGATGCGCGTCTTCTTGAGCCGCTCGTACACCCGCGCCCGGTAGCGCGTCACCGCCCACTTCCAGAGGAAGTAGAACGGCACCAAGGTCGCCACCCAGAAGACGAAGCTGCCGAGCACCACGGAGTTGTTGAAGTTGGTGAACGGCACCACGGGCACGTTGTAGAGCGTCGTCCAGAAGCCCCGGAGCCCATCGGCGCCGAGCAGGGCCTTGCCGATGGCGTCGAACAGCGGATCCAGGGCGAAGCCGACGGGCACGAAGACCGCCCACCCCAGGAAGACGCCCCCCATCGAGAGATTGAGGATCAGGGCGAGGCCGAACAGCACCAGGTTGTGCAGGTTCATCAGCGGCGTCAGGCCGAACACCGCGCCCAGCGCGATCCCCGCCGCCACCTGGCGCGGAGTGCCTTCGGATTTGAGGGAGCCGATCAGCTGCCGGATCAACTTCAACAACAGCATGGTGCGACGTTACGGGCGCGCCAGGCCCCTGTCAAACCGCGCCGGACGCAAGCCGACCTGGGACCGACTCCTCCGATGCGCCGCCCGCTCGATCCGGCCCGGGCACGGGTGCCACCACGCGGGAACCCGCCGGCCCCGCAATCGTATTATTGTTGGAACGCCATTCCGAACGTCCCGTCGCCGGAGCTATTCGTGCTGATTGGCCGGGCCCCCGACCTCCGTTCCTCCGAGATCACGCCGGAGCAGCTCTACTTCGGCCGCCGGGAGTTCATCGCGGCCGCGTCGGCCGCGGCTGTGAACCTGGCTGCGCCGGCCGCCGCCCGGGCCGCCGTGCGGCCCCGCTCCGGCGACGACAAGCCCAACTCGTTCGAGGACATCACCCACTACAACAACTTCTACGAGTTCGGGACCGACAAGGAGGATCCCGCGAAGTACGCCGGGAGCCTCAAGACCCGCCCGTGGAAGGTCGAGGTCGCGGGCCTGGTGGCCAAGCCGGGGCACTACGACCTCGACGACCTGCTGCACGGCCAGACCATCGAAGAGCGCATCTACCGTCATCGCTGCGTCGAGGCCTGGTCCATGGTCATCCCGTGGAACGGGTTCCCGCTGCGCAACCTGATCAACCGGTTCCAGCCGGGCGCACGCGCGAAGTACGTCGAGTTCACGACCCTGCTCGACCCGGAGCAGATGCCCGGGCAGCGGAGCGGCGTCCTGCCGTGGCCGTACGTCGAGGGGCTCCGGATGGACGAGGCGATGCATCCGCTCACGCTGGTCGTGACCGGGCTCTACGGCCGCGCCCTCCCCAATCAGAACGGCGCGCCGCTCCGCATCCACGTGCCCTGGAAGTACGGCTTCAAGAGCGCCAAGTCGCTGGTCCGGATCCGGTTCGTGGAGGAGCAGCCTGCCAACACCTGGAACGTCACGGCGCCGAACGAGTACGGCTTCTACGCCAACGTGAACCCGACGGTGGACCACCCGCGCTGGAGCCAGGCGCGCGAGCGGCGCATCGGCGAGTTCCTCCGCCGCCCGACCCTGATGTTCAACGGGTACGGCGACCAGGTCGCGTCGCTCTACGCCGGCATGGATCTCCGCCGGAACTTCTGATCCGGTGCCGAGCCCCAAGACCAGGAGGAGAGCGGCGAAGGCGGCCGTCTTCCTCGCCTGCCTCGCCCCGCTCGCGCTGCTGCTCGCGGATCTGTTCGGCGGCCGGCTCGGCGCCGACCCGATCCGCGCGTCGGAGCTGCGCACCGGCCAGGCGGGCCTGATTCTCCTGATCATCACCCTCGCCGTGACACCGCTGCGCCGCTTCACGGGCTGGAACTGGCTGGGCGGCTACCGGCGGATGCTGGGGCTCTTCGCCTTCGCCTACATCAGCCTGCACTTCCTGGTCTGGCTCGGGGTGGACCAGTTCTTCGCGCTGAAGTACATCGGGAAGGACATCGTGAAGCGGCCCTACATCACGGTGGGGTTCGCGAGCTTCCTGCTGATGATTCCGCTCGCCGTCACCTCGAGCAGCCGGATGGTGCGGCGGCTGGGGAAGCGGTGGGCGCAGCTCCACGCCCTGGTCTACGTCGCCGCGCTCGGCGGCATCATCCACTTCGTCTGGGAAGTGAAGGCCGACCTCGGCGCGCCGACGGCCTACGGGCTGATCGTCGTTGCGCTGCTCATGCTGCGGTTCGTCCCGCGCGAGGCGTTCGGCCTCCTGCGCAGGCCCAGGCCCACGCGCAGCCCGGCTCCTGCCGCGTAGCCGGCGCCGGTCAGAACGAAATGGTCATCGTGGAGCCGCCGCCGCCGCCGAACCGCGGGTTGACGACGTTGTTGTGGATGGACCCGAAGGTGTAGGTGAGCGAGAGATAGGTGGAGTACGAGTAGCTCGTCGGCAGCTGGACCGTGTGCGTCAGGATCTGGTACGGCGTGGCCTGCGCCGCGGGCAGATAGAGCTGATCCTGGATCCAGGAGTAGCTGAAGAAGCCGCCGAGAGTGAGTCCGCGGACGACGTGCAGGCTGACCCCTCCGAACACGCCGTAGTCCCACAGGCGCAGGTCCTTGAAGTACTGGTTCCCGGTGAGGTCCAGGCTCAGGGTTCCCCAGCGCTGAATGGACGCGAGATACACCTCCAGCGAGTGACTCACCAGTGACTCCCGGGTCCGCTGGTACACGGTCAGCGTGTCGTACTTGTCGTACTCCAGGTTGAGCGAGTAGTTGATCCGCAGGATGCGGCGCGTGGACTCTGAGTACGGCCACACGTCGTATTCGATGGCGGGACCGCCCGAGACCTTCCAATCCCAGTTGTAGGAGGACGACGAGGTCGCGCCGGTCTTCAGTCCGGCCGACCAGTGACTCCCCAGGCTCCGCACCGCCAGCCCCGAGTAGTAGTAACTGGACACCTTGCTGACGTACCACGACGTGTCCGTGACCTGGGACTTGCTGGTGGTGCTGCTCTGGCTCAGGTTGAAGTTCAGCTTCCAGCGATCGGTGACCCGGTTGGCCGAGATGGTGTTGTACAGACTCGAGTACCGGTACGACGCCTGGCCCTGGAGGTTCACCGAGCCGCTGAGCGAGAACACCCAGTAGTTCCAGGGGTCGTGGGGCTGGACGCTCGGCCCCGGCCCGCCTCCCTGCCCGGGCGCCGGGGGCCGCCGCCGCAGCTCGACCTCCGCCGCCAGCGGCGTCTGCGCGACGTAGCGGGCCAGACCGAGCGAGATCATGTGCGTCAGGCCGCGGCGGACATCATCGTCGCTCGCATCCGGCCTCGCGTCGTTCCGCAGGGTGTCGGCTCGCCCCTCGAACTTCTCCTGGCCGATGAAGGTGAGGGTGTACTCTGTTCCGCCGGCGCCCGTGCCCTGGGTGCTCACCATTACGTAGAGCTGGGCGTCGTGCCGGTCGCGGACCCAGTCCACGAACGAGATCTCGGTGCGAAGGAAGTCGAGGTCGCACAGGCCGCAATCGAGGTAGACCCGGAGCGCCCCCTGGGTCGTGTCCCGCGGGGGTGGCGGCGTCGGCTGTTGCGGCTCCTGAACGGCAAGCGCGGCGGCGAGTAGAAGGTGCAGCACGGAGCCTCCCGTGAGGGCCGCCCAAATATGGGAACCGGCGTCAGTCGGCCGTTAGGGCGCCTCCGCCCCAACCCTGCCGCAGTTACCGGAATTGCCGGGACAGCTCGTCGAGGCGCCGGGATTCCGCTTCGGTGAGCGTGAAGCCGAGGCAGCGGCCGTTGTCTTCGGCCTGGGCCACGGAGGTGGCGCCCGGAATCACGACCACAGTTTCGCCGTGTGCGTTCACGAGCCAGTTCAGCGCCACCTGCGACGGCGTGGCGCCGTGGGCAGCCGCGATCTCCTCGAGCGCCGAGACGAGCGGGCGGCTCCGCTCCAGGCCGCTGCGGCGGAAGGACGGCATCCACTTACGCGGCCCGCTCCGCGCCCGGATGAGACTTGAATCCCTGTGGAACTTCCCGGACAGGATTCCCTGGGCGAGCGGCGAGTAGGCGATGATCGTGATGCCCAGCTCCCGGGCAGCGTCGAGCACCCCGTTCGTCTCGATCCCGCGATACAGGAGGCTGTACCGCACCTGATTGGACACCAGCGGGAGGCTCCGGGCCGCCAGCGCCGCGTGCGCCTTGCGCATCCGGCGGGCCGAGAAGTTGCTCACGCCAACCGTGCGGATGGCGCCGGCTTCCACCAGATCCGCCATCGCATTCATCTGCGCGGCCGTCGTGGCGAAGGCGATGGGCTGGTGCACCTGGTAGAGATCAATGTCGAACGGCGCAAGCCGTTCCCGGCGTGTCGCGATCGTCGCCCTGATGCTGCCGGCCCCACGCAGCAACGGCAACCATTTCGTCGCGACGACCACGTCGCCGTTCTTCCTGCCCGCGGCGAGAAGCGCTCGCGACAGCGCCGCCTCCGAGCGCCCGGCGCCGTAGGCCTCCGCCGTGTCGAACCAGTTGATGCCGGCGGCGAGCGAGACGGCGACGATCCGGTTCTCCAGGTCCACCGGCAGTGTCGGCCAATAGCTGCCGCCGAGGCCCCCGCCTTCGGAGAACTGCCAGCAGCCGAGCCCGACGGGGGTGATCCGGACCGGCGAGCGACCGAGCGAGCGGAGTGGCATCATGGCGCGAACAGTAACCGAAGGTCGCCGCGGCGCACAGGCGCGGGCGGCATCAGGCGATCCTGACGACGAGTCCCGCGGTGCCCGACAGCACCGTAACGGATCGGAGATCGGGCACGACCGCCTCGGCGCCGCCCAGCTGCGCCAGCGCGTGCGTCGTGCCGAGTGCGACGACCGGGCAGCCGGCGGCACGAGCCGCGGCGATGCCGGGAGGCGCATCCTCGAACACAAGGCATGCGACCGGCGCGGCGCCACACCGGCGGGCACCGAGGAGATAGCCATCGGGGGCGGGCTTGCCCCGCGTCACGTCCTCGCTGGTGACGAGCAACGGCGGCAGCGCGAGCCCGGCGTGCGCGAGCCGCCGCGCCGCCAGCTCCCGGCTGCAGGAGGTGACGACCGCCCACCGTCGGTCCGGCAGCGACTCGAGCAGCGCCGCCGCCCCCGGCACCGCCACCACGCCCTCGAGGTCCTCCAACTCGGCGGCGTCGAGCCACGCGACCTCGGGCGCCGGATCGAGGTGAGGCAGGACGGCCTTCAGGGTGTCGCTGACCCGGCGCCCGTGCGCCACGGCCAGCAGTGGTCCGGCGTCGAGCCCGTGCCTGGCCGCCCAGCGCCGCCAGGTGCGCTCCACCACCGCGCGTGAGTCCGCCAGGACTCCGTCGAGGTCGAACAGCAGTGCCGCCGCTCGAAATTCCATTCCGAAACCTGAACACGGCAGCGCAACGCTGTCCACACCCTGACCGTGTCCCACGCTGAATGGGCGGCCGACAAACCCGACTGCACGCCGCCTTTTTCCCACCCCGCTTACGCGGAATATTGCGGACATGAAACTGACGCCCGTCCTTCCGCTCATGCTGTTCCTGCTGCCGCGACCCGCGGCCGCCCAAGACACACCAGCCCGGCGCGACACGGTGGTATTGCCGGCGATCGTCGTCACGGCTCCGCGCCTCGCCCTCCCGCTGACCGAGGACCCCGCGGCAGCCAAAGTGGTCGGAGCCGAGCAGCTCGATCTGCCGCGCGGCATCGCGGTGGACGAGGCGATGATGCTCGTGCCCGGCGTGCGCGTCGAGAACCAGGCGGACGGGAAGCGCGTCCACCTCGAGATGCGCGGCCAGGGCATTCTCGCCGAGACCGGCATTCGCGGCATCGGCATTCTCCTGGACGGGCTGCCCCTGAACGATCCCACGGGCTTCGCGCCGGACCTGTACGACATCGACTGGCCCACCGTGAGCCAGGTCGAAGTGCAGCGCGGGCCCGCCGGGTCGCTCTACGGCGGGGGCTCTTCGGCGGGCATCATCAACGTTACGACGGCCGACGGCGCGCTCTCGCCGGCGCGCGGCGACCTGTCGAGCACCTACGGTTCCAACGGCTTCTGGCGCGGGTCCGCGGAGCTGGGCGGGACGCTGGGTGACGTCAACTACCGCATGTCGTACACGCACAACACCGGGGACGGTTATCGCGTGCACACCGCCTTCAACGGCGACAACCTCTACGCGAAGGCCCACTGGAGCCCGTCGCCGTCGCTGCACCTGACGCCGATCCTCGGCTACACGACCTACTTCAACCAGAACGCCGAGGGGTTGAACCTGACCTGGCTCGCCCAGGACCGGCGAATGGCCAACCCCGATGCGCTGACCTACAACGAGTACCAGGATACGAAGCGCGTGGTCGGCGGCATCGTGGGCCAGTGGGACCTCGGCGGGGCGCAGAGCATCTCTGGCGACGTCTTCCTGCGCCACACGGCGTGGAGGGAATCGGTCCCCTCGTCGGTGGACCACCGCTCCATGGACTCGCCCGGCGCGACGCTGCAGTACACCGTCGAGCGAGCGACGGGTGCCCTGCGGCATCACGTGAGCGTCGGCACCGACGTGAAGTGGCAGACGATAGACGACTACACGCACCCGAATCTGGGCGGCGCGGTCGAAGGCGACACCCTCCTCAGCGACCAGACGTTCAGCCAGTCGGGCGCCGGCGTGTTCGCGCTGGACCGGATCGACCTGAGCCGGCAGTGGGGCGTGATGCTGAACGTCCGGTACGACTACATAGGGAACAAGCTCACCGACCATCTCAAGTCGGGCGGCGTGGACCTTTCGGGCAACGCCAACTTCTGGGCCTGGACCGTGCGCGGCGGCCTCACCTGGAACCCGACTCCGGCGCTGAGCTTCTACGGCAACGTCGGCCAGGGCTTCCTCCCTCCGGCCACGGAGGAGCTGGCCGCGAACCCGGATCACATCGGCGGGTTCAACGAGAGCCTCAAGGCGGCGACGTCGCTCGGCGAGGAGGTGGGGGCGCGCGGCGCCGTGGGCACCGTGGTCTTCGATATCGGCGCCTTCCATCTCAACACGGCGAACGACTTCGACCGGTACCGCGTGGCGAGCCGGCCCCTCGAGACGTTCTATCGCAATGCGGGCTCCAGCCGGCGGTTCGGCGTCGAGACCTCGGCCGCGTGGGCGCCGGTCTCTCCGCTGCTGGTCCAGGTCGCCTACACCTGGTCGGACTTCAAGTACACGAACTCGCAGAGCGCCTACGGCGACGTCCTGGGGCACTGGCTGCCCAACTCACCGGAGCACCGGCTCGTCGCCGACGGCGCGTACACCATCGGCCCCGCGACGCTCGGCGTGACCAGCGAGACGGTGAGCCGCTGGTACGTGGACCCCAGCAACGTGGCGTCGGTCGCAGGCTACACGCTCCTCCACGCGCGGATCGCCTGGCGGGTGGTGCTGAGCGGGACGCGGATGGAGATCACCGCCGAGGTGCGGAACATCTTCGCCGTGCAGTACATGGGGTACACCGAGCCCGACCCCGACGGGAACTCGTATCAGCCGGCGGCGGAGCGCGAGATGTTCGTGGGGATCTCGCTGGGGAAGTAGCGGCGGCTCAGCGCCGGCGAACCGCCTTCGCGGCCGCGATCCACCGTTCGAGCGGCGTGCTCGCGATGACCGCGCCGATCACGTCCAGCGCAAGGTCGTCCGCGGCCTTGAAGCGGACGCACGACTTGCCCATGTCGAGCTTCTTGCCCGCGGCCCTGAAGCCCTCCTCCAGCCGCCGGGCCAGGGCGGGATCGCCGTAGGCGTTCATCAGGTAGAGCGAGCAGTAGTTCTTCTGCGCCGCCAGCGCGGCGTACCAGAGCGCGTGCCCGTTGTACGTGTCGGGGTAGCGCGCGAGCGGCACCTGCCAGACGACCATGCCCTTCACCATGGCCTCCTCGTACCCGGCGGGCACGTGCCCACGAACCACGGCCAGCACGCGCTCCAGCTCGGCGCGGCGCCGGGCCGGCTGCGCGGCGAGAAACGCCGAAACGGCGGACGGGAATCTGGTGGGCAGTTGGGCTCCGGGGCAGCAGGTGAACGCTGGACCGCGGCTACGCGGTACTATAGGTTAGCTGCTGTCGCCGCCAGCCGGGAGGCTCCACGATGAGCGCTCCGATGCCGGTCGTCACCGCTTCGCCGTCCCACCCTGCCGAGAACGTGTATCTGGCGCTCGCCCGCTGGGCGGGCCGCGCCGACGGGCGGCTCCTCGCCACCTGGGCGATCGTGGGATGGCTCGACGCCGCGGGCCTGGCCGTCTTCCTGCCCCAACTGTGGCTGCTCGCGATGCCGTTCGTCAGCATCTCCGCGCTCGGCGTCTGGGGGCTGGCCACGCAACGCCTGCGGGTGCTCGAGGTGGGCACTGCACCGGCCACGGGGCGGAAGCAGGCGCTCCTGGCCGTGCGCGCGGCAGCCGCCACGATCGGGACCGTCGCCGCGATCGCCACGTTCTACGCCGCGCTGCTGCTCGGCATGGGACCGCGCTGGGGCGTGCCGGGAGGCTGAGGCTGTTCTTCCGGGCCGGCTACGCGGGTCGGACCGACTCCGAGCGGCGCAGGCGATAGATCAGGAACGCCACGACGGCCAGGTTGACCAGCAGCGCCGCGGAGCGCGTCACCGTGACGCGCCGCGCGAGGGATACGATCTCAAAGGGCACGAAGACGCTCGTCGCGACCACCGTCAGGTACGCCGCCCACCGCTTCCCCAACCAGAGCCCGACGCCTTCCGTCAGGAACAGCAGCGCGATCGTGAAGGCGCCGATGGCGAACTCGTGCAGTCGGCGCGGACTCTGGCCGCTCACCAGCGCGATGAGATAACTCAGCAGCCGGCGATCGTGGCGCAGCGCGAGCGCGGCCGCCCACCGGTCGGCCCACGCCGCCACCTCGGGATTGAGGAGCCGCAGGGTGCCGAGCCCGATCGCCGTCATCAGCACCGTCTTGCAGAACTTGTACACGGCGATGACGCGCAGCGCCGGGTCGGGCGCGCGGGCCGGGACGGAGGGAAGCTCCGGGGCGCCGGGCGGAGTCGGCGCACTCATGCGGCCAGCCGGTTGATGTCGGCCGCCAGCAGGATCCGCTTCCCATCGCCCTCTGCTGCCAGCCGGATCAGCGCGCGCCCCACGTTCACCGTCGTCGTGATCTGGTCCGGCGCCAGACGCCGCAGAACGGGGAGGAGGAATCCGAGCGCCGAGTAGAAGGCCTGGTAGAGCTTCGTCCGCGATCGCACGCCCCGGAGGGGCTGGATGAACCCGGGGCGCAGCATGTACGCGGCCTTGAACGGCAGGGCGAGCAGTGCGTTCTCCGTCTTCCCCTTGACCCGCGCCCACATCGAGCGTCCGCGCTCCGTGCTGTCGGTGCCCTGGCCGGATACGTAGCAGAAGGTCATGCGCGGGTTGGCCGCGACCAGCACCCGGGCCGCCGCGAGCGTCAGATCGTACGTCAGACGATGGTACGCGGCCTCGTCCATCCCCGCCGACGATACGCCGAGACAGAAGAAGCACGCGTCGTACTCCGCGAAGCGTGCGCGCAGGCCGTCGTAGTCGAAGAAGTCGGCATGCACGGTCTCGATGAGCTTCGGGTGCGCGAGGCCCGTGGGGCGGCGCACGACCGCGAGCACCGAGTCCACCCGCGCGTCGTCGAGGCACTCGAGCAGCGCGCCGGCCCCGACCATCCCGGTGGCCCCGAAGAGGACGACGCGCATGTCAGGACCGCGTCGCGGCGCGCGGCGCTTCGAGTCGGCGGTAGGAGGGTTGCACCGGCCGCCCTACTCGCGCTTGCGTTGCGACGCCGGCGGCCAGAACCCGAACTCCTTCTCGAAGCAGGTCGCTTCCAGATCCACGACCCGATCCCGGAAGTACACCTGGGCGTCGCCGATCGCCCGATTGTATACCGATGGGCCGATTTCCTTCAGGAAATAATCGAGGAGCAGGCCCGCCTTGAGGTCCCCGACATCCAGGTCCCAGCTCTGGGCGACATACCGGCGGATCGAGGCGACCGCCTGCTTCCGCACGTCAGGTTCGAAGGTGATGGCCATGGGAGCGTAAGATGGTCCCGCCCGCGCCCCGGCGGCAACCCGAACAGCGCCCAGGGCCCTGCCCCGGCAGCGCCCCTGCGTCCGCGGGCCGCATCCTCACGCCACATCAGGAGGGCGAGCGCGAACACACCGACGGTCAGCGCGGAACCAGCCTGGGCAACCACCGCCGCACGTCCCGGTAGTACGTATCGTACTGCTCGCCGAAGGTCCTGCGCAGCGCCGGTTCCTCGTACCCGATCACGAACAGGTGCGTCACCAGGAGGAAGCCGGCCGTGAAGGCCAGGAGCGCGAGCGACTGGTAGTACAGCGAAGCGGCACCGAGCGCCACGGCGGCGCCGAGGTACATCGGGTTGCGCACGCGCCGATACGGCCCCCGCACGACGAGCCGGCGCGGCGGATCGAACGGCGCCGGGGTACCGCGTCCCACGAACGCGAACGTGAAGACGCACCACAGCGCGATCGCCGCCCCGACGGCCCCCACCGCGAGCGCGAGGACCTGCGGCGCCCCGAAGGCCGCGGGCCGGCCGACGCCCGCCCAATCGAGGACGCGCGACGGCAGGTACAGCAGGACGAAGGCGATGAACAGCGCGGCGTACGTGACGGTGCGGACGAGAACGAACATGGGCTTCTCCTTGCGGTCACGCCGCCTTCGTGAGCGTCGCGACGATGACGACCAGGAACGCGCACAGCGCGATCATCGCGAGTCCGGTGCCGGCCAGGAGCGTGGTGCCGGCCTGGAAGCGGCGTTCATCGATGCGGGCGATGAGCGACGTGGGCACCAGCGCGACCTGTTCGGCGACATCCGGCGCCGCGCCTGCCGCCGTCCGCAACTCCCCGAGGCGCACGACCAGCGTGTCCGCCGCGCCGGCCTCGAAGCGGCCCCTGACCTCGAGCACACCCGCGACGGTGCGGCGCGACTCCTCGCGCCCCGGCGTCATCGCCGTGATCGGCGCCGCACTGCTCAGGACGATCCGCACGCGTGTGCCGGTGATCGGCGCGACCGCCGTCGTCCGGTAGGCATAGCACGCTGCCGAAGCAGACGCGAACAGGAGCAGCGGGACCAGCGAGCGGATGCGCTCGCCACCTCCGCGCGACGTCACTTCGCGCGCGCGGGTGACGGTCGGCGCGTCTCCATGCCCTCACACGTCTCCGTAGAAGAAGTCCACCACGCCCGTCCGCAGGTCGTATTCGGCGCCCACCACGGCGAGCCCTTCATGGTCCGCGAGCGGCCTCAGCACGTCCGATCCGTGGCGCAGCTCGTCCACCGCGGCCCGGACGTTCGCGCGCACGGCCCGCGCGATCAGCGTTGCGTCCTCTTCCGCGCGCGCCGCCGCCAGCAGCGGTTCGACCGCCGGGCGCACGCGCTCCACGATCTCCCGCAGACCGGGCGACTGACTGGGCGCCGGTCGCCGCAGCTCCTCCACCGTCGCGGTGACGGCGCCGCATGCCGTGTGGCCGAGGACGACGACGAGCCGCGTACCGAAGCGCGTCGCGGCGAATTCCACGCTGCCGACCTGCGACGGCGCGACGATGTTGCCCGCCACCCGGATCACGAACAGATCGCCGAAGCCCTGCCCGAAGACCAGCTCGGCGGGCACCCGCGAGTCCGAACAGCCGAGGAAGACGGCGAATGGCTACTGCGAGCGGGCGAGTGCGCGTCTCCGGGCCGCGTCGAGCACGGGTTCCTCCGCCGCGGCGCCCGCCACGAAGCGGCGATTGCCCTCCCGGAGCCGCGCCAGCGCCTCCCGCGCGGAGATCATCCGCCCGGCTGGCCCGGTCAGGACGGACGCGGCGACGCGATCGCGAACTTGTAGCCGTCGAGGTCGCGCAGCCGGAACATGCGCACACCCCACGGCATATCGGCCGGCTCGGAATCGAGGACGCCGCCGCGCTCCTTGATCCCCTTCGCGACGGCGTCGATGCTCTGGCTCGTCGTCAGGTTGAACGAGAACCCTTCGCCCTTCACCCGGGTCCAGCCCTTCGCCCCGTCGTCCTGATTGATCGCGATCCGTGCATCCCCGGCCTGCAGCGAGACACCGTGCAGCTTCCCCTCGCGCTCGATCCTCCGGACCTCCGAGAATCCCACGACGTCGCGGTACCAGTGCAGGCTCTTCTGGAGGTCCTTGACGGTCAGCGACACCGCGAGCGCGCTGGCGACGATGGCATCGGGATGTGGTGTCTTTTCGCTCATCGAGTCTCCCGTAGCAAGTGGATGTGATACCGGCTGGCTAATCGACGATGAAGAGCTTCGCTCCCGCGGGCGCCCTGCTCTTGTGCGGAACGACGCCGTCGGCGACCTCGTAGCTCATGCCCGGCCGCAGCACCACGACCCGGCCGTCCTGGAGCTCGGTGTGGAGCTCCCCCTCGAGGACCAGGAGCACGTGACCCTTGCTGCACCAATGGTCCGCCACGTAGCCCGGCGAGTACTCCACCATCCGCACCCGCAGGTCGCCGTGCTGCTTCGTGCGCCACACCGCGACGCCCGGGCTTCCCGGGTGCGTGGTGGGAGGCACGCTGGTCCAGTCGGTCGCCTGAAACGGAATGTCGAGGAGTCGCATGCGTTCCACCCTCATTCCACGACGGCGAAGGCGCGCACCGGGAAGCTCGCCACGCCTGCCCACGCCGGCGGCGCACTGAAGAAGCGGAACCGCTTCCCCACCAGTTTCTCCACACTGCAGAGGTGCTCGCAGATCGGGATCTTCGCGCCGAGCAGCAGCGTGTGCGCCGGGCGCTCTCCGTCTTCCGTATCGTCGAGGTTCATGCAATCGATCCCGACCAGCGTGGGCTCCGCGTCCACCAGCGCCGCGCTGGCTTCCTTCCCCACGAACGGCCCCGGCTCGGTGTAGCGCGGCGTGTTCCAGCGCTCCGCCCATCCGGTGAGGATCAGCACCGCCTTGCCCCGCAGCTCCTTCCGCGGGAAGAGCGCGACGGGGAGCCTGCGCCCCGGACGCCGCCGCGCGTCCACCACGACGCCCGGCAGATCCACCAGCCTCTCCAGCGGCACGCCGGTGAAGTCGGGACCCTTCTCGTAGCGGTGCAGCGGGCTGTCCAGGTACGTCCCGATGTTCATCACGGCGTTCACCCGCGTCATGGCGAACGAGACGCCGGGGGCGTACGGCCGCCCCTTCTGGTTGTGCGACCGCCACTGGAAGACCTCCGGGGTCGGGAACCCCGGGTAGATGAAGCCGTCGCGGACGATCGGATGCGAGAGATCGACGATCATGTGTGCGTCACCGTGCAGGGCGCGCTAGACGGCGAAGGCGAGCAGCACCGCCACGTCCGTGACCGCCCAGGCCGACAGCGCCGCATAGAACCCGCGCTGGTGCTCGGCAGACGTCATGGCATCGCGCCGGCGATACCACGGGACCAGGACCGCGAGCCAGCCCGCCAGGGCGATGGCGATCCCGACCCACTGCCAGAGCAGCGCGCCGCGGTGGAGTGCGGCCGCCGCGAAACACGCGAACGAGATCAGCGCCGCCACGATCGCCGCGATCAGGCTCGCCTTCATCCCCAGGATCAGGGCGAGCGTGCGGTCGCCGCGGCGGCGGTCCTCGTCGAACTGGTAGATCTGCGTGAGCGGATAGAGGGAGGCGAACAGAGGACAGAAACCCAGTAGGACCAGGCCGTGGGTCAGGTCCAGCGGCCGCCCGGTCGCCGCCCACCCGGCGTACGGCGTCAATGTGCCGAAGCCCCACATGTTGATCACCCAGTCCACGCCGGCCACCGCCTTGAACCGGAGCGGCGGGACGGAGTAGGCCAGGCTCATGACGAAGCACGCGGCGTACACGATCCGGTACCCGGTCGGCAGCGTGAACGCGAGGAGCTGGCCGAGCACCAGCAGGCCGAGGGAGAAGGCCAGCAGGTGCCTGGGGGGCGCGGGCGGCGCCCGCAGGTAGCCGATGTCCCCCTCGTCCTTGTCGAACACGCTGTTCAGCGCGAGCGTGCCGCCGTTCATCAGCACGACCCAGATCAGCAGCGCCCAGAGCCCCGTCCTGAGCTGCGCGCCGTGCAGCGCCGGCGCCAGGCCGACGGCGAGGATGAAGCCCAGCGCCGTGTGCGCGGCCATGATGGGCCACTCGGCGGGCCTGAGGTGCAGGACGTAGGAGAACGACTCGCCGGGGAACAGCCCGTAGCCGACCCGCCGCCAGAGGTTGACGGTGCGGGCGTCGGCGCTCATGCCGCCTTGCCCCCGCTGCCCATGAGCTGATGCGAGATCTGCAGGCCCCGGAGCGTGAGGTCGGGATGCACTTCCTCGATCTCCGCCGAGTACTTCGCCACCAGCGACGCGTAGCCTCCGGTCGCGATCACCTTCGGCACGTCGCGCGTCGGCCATTCGGCCTTGAGCCGGCGCACCAATCCGTCCACCGCGTCCGCCGCCCCGTAGACGAGCCCCGCCCTGATGCAGTCCTCGGTGCGGCGGCCGATCGCCCTCGCGGGCGGCGCCAGCTCCGTGGGCTGGAGCTTGGCGGTGCGGCGGATCAGGTTCTCACCGGACGTCCGGAGTCCGGGGGCGATGATCCCGCCGAGGAAGACGCCGTCCTTCGTGATGCAATCCAGCGTCGTGGCCGTGCCGAAGTCCACGACGATCGTGTCCACCCCGAAGAGCCGGCTCGCGGCCACCGTGTTCACGATGCGATCGGCACCCACGGTCATCGGCTCCTCGACGTCGAGCCTGATCGGGAGCGGCGAGTGCGCGCCGATCTCGACCGGCGTGGTGCCGGTGGCGATCAGCAGGGCGTCGGCCACGCCTTCGGTCACGCTCGGCACCACCGACGCGAGGATCGTGGCGGTCACACGCGTGATGTCGAGCCCCGCCTGATCGAACAGGGAGCGGATCACCGCCGCCCATTCGTCGGCCGTGCGCGGCGGATGGGTCGTCAGCCGCCAGCTGCGCTCCAGCTCAGCGCCGGCGAAGAGACCGACCGTGATTTCGGTATTCCCGATGTCGAGCGCGAGCAGCATGGCAGTCATAGGCTAGGCCGGGACCACGCGACGGTCAAGCGACCCGTCGGCCGCGGGGATCAGGAGCGCCCCCTCCTCGTCCACGCCGACCGCGCCGGCGTCCGCCGCCCCCACCCCGTCCTCGTGCCACCGCGACCGCTGGAAAGCGTCGCGCTCCACTTCATCCAGCAGGCCGGGAGCGGCGGCGGTCCAGAGCCGCGGGGCCAGCGCCTCGAGGAGGCGCACCCGCGTCACCGTCGCCTCGACGGCCTTGAGCGCGATCGCGGTGTGCGCCACGGCCGGGGCCACCGGTCCGCGCACGTTGACCCCGATCCCGACCGCGACCCACCCCAGTCTGCCGCCCTGCCAGCGCGCTTCGCAGAGGATCCCGCCGGCCTTCCGGTGCCGCACGATCAGGTCGTTGGGCCACTTGAGGCGCGGCGCCGCGCGCGGCGCGATCTCCGCCACCGCGTCCACCAGCGCCAGCCCGACCCGGATCGCGACCGCGCCCATCGAGGGCGCCTCGGCGGGCCGCAGCAGCACGACGCACCAGACGCCGGCGCCGGCCGGCGAGTGCCAGCTGCGCCCCTGGCGCCCCCGGCCCGCGGTCTGCGCGTCCGCCAGCACCAGCATGCGCTCGGGCGCGCCGGCCGCCGCCAGCTCGTGCGCCACGTCCAGCGTCGAGCCGACCGTATCGCGCAGCTCGACGCGCACGGCGCCGGTGCGGCGCCGGATCTCCCCGGCGTCGAGACCGTCGTACTGCGACGCGATCAGCGCGCGCCCCCGGTCATCCAGAGCAGCACCGAAGCGCCCACCAGGATGCGCCAGACGGCGAACGGGACGAAGCCGCGCCGCCGCACCCAGCCCATGAACCAGGCCACGACGGCGTAGGCCACGACGAAGGACACCCAGAACCCGACGCCCAGCACCCCCCACAGGTGCGGCGTCATCGCGGCGCCGCCGAGCGCCGAGGCCTGCCCCTCGCGCAGGGTCTTGTACAGGTCGTAGCCGGTGGCCGCGACCATCGTCGGCATCGAGAGGAAGAAGGAGAACTCCAGCGCCGCGGCGCGCGTCATCCTGCCCACCTGTCCCGCGACGATCGTCGCCATCGAGCGCGACGTGCCGGGGAAGACCGCCGAGGCGATCTGGCAGAAGCCGATCCAGACCGCCTGACCCAGCGTCATCTGCTCCATCTCGGGGGTGTTGGTGCGGAGACGCCCGCGGGCGAACAGCCAGTCCACCACCCACATGACGACGCCGCCGACCACGAGCGCCGTTCCCATCACGACCAGGCTCTCCAGCTGCCTGCCGATCACCCTGGCCAGGAGGAACGCCGGCACGGCGGTGACGACGAAGGCCACGAGCGTCAGGGTGAGCGGGTGCACGAGCGCGCGCCCCTCGTCCCGGGCGCGTGCGAAGCTGCCGAACAGACCGCGGATGCGGGCCCGGAAGTACACGGGCAGGCAGAGGATCGCGCCGAGCTGGATGACGATCGTGAACATCTTCCAGTAGCCGTCGGAGAGGTTCACGCCCGCCAGCGCCTCGAAGATCCGGAGGTGCGCGGTCGAGCTGACCGGCAGGAACTCCGTCACGCCCTCGACCACACCCAGCGCCAGACTCAGCAGGTAATCGTGCATCAGAGCCGCTCCCAGAGCAGGGCCGCGAGGCCGACCACCATCGCCACCTTGAGGGCGGCGCGGGCTCCCGCCAACCGCCCGCGCGCGAGGCGGGCCGCGAGGACGACGAGCCCGACGTCGAGCAACGACACCACCACCCCGTACCGCCACCCGTACCAGCCCGCCGCCCAGGGCAGCAGCGCCAGCGGCACGAAGACGGCGAGGATGCCCGTCGCGGCGAGGTACCCGGCCTCGGTGCCCCAGACGATGGGCAGGGTGCGCCGGCCCAGGGCGAGGTCGCCGGCCACGTCCTCCACGTCCTTCACGATCTCCCGCGCCAGATGCAGGAGCGCGGCCAGCGCCGACGGGACGAGCCCCGCGCGCCAGTCGCCCGCGGCCACCGCGCCGTAAATGAGCGGCAGGCTCGCGACGACCGCGACGGCGAGGTTGCCGCGGATGCCGCGCGACTTCAGCCACGGCGAGTAGGCGAGCATCACGACGAGGGCCAGCAGCGCCAGCGCGAACAGCGTGCGGCTCACCCACCAGGCCGCGAACAGGCCGAAGCCGCCGGCGAAGCCCGCGATCGCGATCGCGGCTTGCCGCGACAGCTCGCCGGCCACCAGGGGCCGGAGCGGCCGGTTGATCCGGTCGGCCTCGAGATCGAAGACGTCGTTCGCGGCGTTCCCCGCCCCGCCCAGGCCGAGGGCGCTGGCCATCGCCCAGAGGAGCCCGGCCGGGAACGCCACGCGGCCGAGCGCGAGGATGCCCCCGACCGCGACGCCCGCCGCGGCGATCAGCAGGTTGCGGGGGCGGACCAGCGCGAGCGCGCTAGCCGCCCGCGACCGCCGCATAGAACCGCTCGTACTGGGGCACCACCCGCTCGGTGGCGAATTCGGCGGCCCGCCGGCGCGCCGCCGCAGAGGCCGTCTTCCACCGCGGGCCGTTCTCGAGCAACGCGACGGCGCCCGCGGCCAGCGCGTCCACGTCGCCCACGGCGCCGAGGTACCCGGACACCCCGTGCTCCACCACCTCCGGGAGGCCGCCCGCGTTCGTACCCACCACCGGCACGCCGGTGGCCAGCGCCTCGAGCGCCGAGAGGCCGAACGACTCGACCTCGCTGGGGAGGAGATACAGATCGGCCCACCGCAGGGCCTGAGCCACGTCCTCCACCTTGCCGAGGAACCGGACGCGCGACGCGATGCCCAGCGCCTCGGCCTCCCGCTCCGCCAGCGGACGGTCGGGGCCGTCGCCCACCAGCACCAGCCGCGAGGGGATCCGCTCGCGCACCTTCGCGAAGATCCGCACCACGTCCTGGAGCCGTTTCACCGGCCGCATGTTGGAGATGTGCATCAACGTCTTCTCCTCGGCGCCATCGCCGCAGGTGCCGGGAGCGCGCGGCTGGAATTCCTGCAGATCCACGAAGTTCGGGATCACCTCGATCTCACAGGTCGTGCAGCCGAAGGCGCGATACGTCTCGTCCCGCAGGTATGCCGAGACGGCGGTGACCGCGTCGGAGTGCTCGATCGAGTACTTGGTGATGGTGTGGTAGCTCGGGTCCTGGCCGACCAGGGTGATGTCGGTCCCGTGGAGCGTCGTCACGACGGCCACGGTCTGCTTGTCGCCGAGCAGTTGCCTCGCCTCGATCGCGCTGGTGGCGTGCGGGATCGCGTAGTGCGCGTGGATGACGTCGAGGTGCTCCTTCACCGTCACCTGGTGGAGCATGACCGCGAGGGCGAGCGAGTACGGCGGGTGCTCGAAGAGCGGGTACGCGCCGATCTTCACCTCGTGGAAGGTGACCCGCTCGTTGAAGCCGCGGAGCCGGAACGGCTGCGCGTAGGAGACGAAGTGCACCTCGTGGCCGCGCTGGGCGAGGGCGAGGCCCAGCTCGGTGGCGACGGCGCCGGAACCGCCGTAGGTCGGGTAACAGACGATGCCGATGCGCATGGATCAGGACGCCGCCGCACGATAGCCGGCCAGCACCTCCCGCGCCAGCGCTTCCGGCTCGGCGGCCGCGTCGAGCCGCCGCACCGGACCCCGCAGCTGGTGGCGGAACCAGGTTTCCTGTCGCTTGGCGTACTGCCGCGTCGCGGCTGCGATCGCCTCGGGCAGCTCGGCCGCCGGCAACGCGCCCGTCAGGTGCGCGACCACCTCGCGATATCCGACCCCGGTGAGTCCCGGCGCGTCCGCGGCCACGCCCGCGGCGAGGAGGCTCCGCACCTCCGCGATCAGCCCCGCCTCCAGCATCCGCCGCGTTCGCTCGGCGATCCGCGCCGCCAGGAGCGGCCGGGGCAGCGCGAGCACCGCATACCAGGCGCTGAGACCGGTGGATCGGACGGGCGTGGCCTGCAGCGTCGAGAGCGGCCGGCCGGACAGGAGCGCCACTTCCACCGCGCGCGCGGCGCGCTGCCGTCCGCCTCCGCGAAAGGCGGCGTCGAGCCGCCGCGCCCACCGGTTCAGGGCGTCGCCGGGGAGCGATGCGAGGACGCCGCGCAGCCGCCGACGCCGCTCCGGCTCCAGGGGCGGCTCTTCGAAGAGGCCGTCGAACAGCGCCCGCAGATAGAAGCCCGTGCCGCCGACCACGACCGGTAACCGGTGGCGCGCCGCGATCGCGGCGATCCACTTCGAGGCGTCCGCCGCGAAGGCGCCGGCGGAGTAGCGCTCGGCGGGCTCGACGAGGTCGAGCCCGTGATACGGTGCGGCCGCGCGCTCGGCCGACGACGGCTTGGCCGTCCCGATGTCGAGCCCGCGGTAGACTTGGCGCGAATCGGCGGAGACGACCTCGATGTCGGCGAGTGCCGCGAGCGCGGTGGCCACGCGCGTCTTCCCGACGCCCGTGGCTCCGGTGAGGACGAGGACGGGAGGCAACTAGCGGCGCCCGAAGCGGCGCTCGAGCTCGGCCTTGGGCAGCTGCACGATGGTCGGGCGACCGTGCACGTCGTGCGCCGGCAGCTCGCTGGCGAAGAGGCGATCCACCAGCTCGCGCATCTCCTGCTCGGTCAGCACCTGGCCCGCCTTGATCGCCGCGCGGCAGGCGAAGGTGGAGGCGAAACGCTCGAGCGGATTGGCGAGGCCGCCGAACCGGCCGCCGGCCAGATCGGCCACCACGTCGCGCAGGCAGCGTTCGGCGTCGAACCGCGCGTGGGGCGCCGGCACCGCGTGCACGATGAGGCTCGCCCCGCCGAAGCCCTCGATCTCGTACCCGAGCCGCGCCAGCTGTTCCGCGTGGGCCTCCACGGCGTCGAGCTCGGCCGGCGTGAACTGGAGCGTCAGCGGGAAGAGGAGCTTCTGGGCGCCGTCGGCCTGCTCCGCGAGCACCCGCATCGTGCGCTCGTAGAGGATCCGCTCGTGCGCCGAGTGCTGGTCCACGATCAGGAGACCGTCCGGCGCCTCGACCAGGATGTAGGAGGCGTGCACCTGCCCCAGGATCCGGGACTGTACGGGCGCGCCCTCCATCCGTGGCGCGGCCTCTCCCTCGGCCGCCGGCCCGCCTTCCTCCTCGTCGTCGCCCCCCTCGCCGTCCCCGCCGAAGCCGAGACCCGGCAGCGCCGGCGCCGATCCCGCGCGCGGCCACGACGCCGACACAGCCTGGTGCTCCCACGGCATCGGGCCGCTCCCTGCACCGCCCAGCGGCGCCGCGCTCACGAGCTCGCCCAGGGCGCGATGCACCGCGTCCTCGACGGCCGCCTCGAGGCCGTAGCGATCGCGGAAGCGTACCTCGAGCTTCGCGGGATGCACGTTCACGTCCACGTCGGCCGCCGGCACGTCGAGCACCAGGATGACCGAGGGCCGGCTCCCCGAGGGCACCGTCGCCCGGTACCCGCGCTCGGCGGCGCGCACCAGGAACGGGTCGCGGAAGGGGCGCCCGTTCACGAACAGATAGGCGGCGCGCCCGGTGGGCGTCGCCTCCGCGGGCCGCTGGACGAGGCCGCCGATCCGGACGCCGCCGGCCTCGTGCGCGACGGGGAGCAGCGTCGCCGCGAAGCGGCGGCCCAGCAGCTGCGCCACCCGTTCGGCCAGGGACGGCGCAGGCAGCGCCTCGATCACCTGCTTCCCGTCGGCGAGCATCGAGACGCCGAGCCGTGGGAGCGCCAGCGCCAGCGCAGTCACGGCCTCCACGGCGGCGCGCGTCTCGCTGCGGGCGGAGCGGAGGAATTTCCGGCGCGCCGGGGTGTTGAAGAAGAGGGAGCGGACCACGACCGTGGTGCCGGGCTGCCGGACCGCGTCCTCGATGGTCGAGACGAGCCCGCCGTTCGCGACGAGACGCGTGCCCACCTCGCCCGACGCGTCCGCGGTCTCCAGCTCGAAGCGGCTCACCGCCGCGATGCTCGGCAGCGCTTCGCCGCGGAACCCGAAGGTGGCGACGCCGACCAGGTCGTCGGCGGAGCGGATCTTGCTGGTGGCGTGGCGGTCCAGGGCGAGCAGGGCGTCCTCCCGGCCCATCCCTTCCCCGTCGTCGGCGACGCGCACCAGCGTCTTGCCGCCCGACTCGATCGCGATGGCGACGGCCTTCGCACCGGCGTCGAGCGCGTTCTCCAGGAGCTCCTTGACCACGGAGGCCGGGCGCTCCACCACCTCGCCGGCCGCGATGCGGTTGGCGACGACGTCGGGCAGAAGGGCGATGCGCCGCGCCATCAGCGGGCCGGCGGTCCTGCGGGACCACCCGTCGCCGCGTTCCTCAGGTCGGCGTTCCGGTCGGCCTTGAACGGCTCGACCGCCGCCAGGGCGTCCGGGGTGCCCACCGCCGCGAGCGCGCGAACGGCGGCGACGCGCACAGCGGCCGGGAAGCGGCGGAAGACGCCGCTCACGCCCCTCGCCAGCTCGATCAACTGCGGCACCGCGCGCGCTTCCTTGAGCTGGCCGAGCGCGTCCACGAGCGCGGCGACGACGTCGTCGTCCGGTTCGGCGTCGAGCCGGGCCAGCACGATGGAGCCGAGACCGCGGTCGCCGAGCCGCGCCACGCCCGAGGCCGCCTCGAGCCGGACGCTGGCGTCGGCGTCCTTGAGCCCGGCGAGGACCGCACGCGAGGCCTCGGCGCCGCCGAGCCGCGCCATCGCGCCGATCGCCGCGCGGCGCAGGCCCGCGTCGGCATGGTGCGCCAGCGGCGCCACCGCGCTCACCGCCTCCGCATCACCGCGAACGCCCAGCAGCGTCGCGGCCGCGCGCACGGCCTCGGCGTGTTCCGAGGCCAGCCGCGAGAGCAGGTAGTCCCGCGCCGATGCACAAGTCACGAGGGCGTGCGCGTACGCCTCGCGCACCGCGTCGTCCGCAGCGCCGACGTACGCCTCGAAGAGCGCCGGCGTCGCCCGCTCGCCAAGGGCCCCGAGCGCCTCGGCCGCCACGCGCCGCCGCTCCGCCTGCAAATGGGGATCGGAGACCAGACCGACCATCCCCGCCAGCGCCGCGTCGCTCCCTCCCGCGGCGAGCACGCGCCCCGCCGCCTCCGCGGCCGGTCCGTCCTGGGACCCCTGCCACTTCCCCGCCGCCTGCACCGCCACCGCCAGCGTCCCGAAGTCCCGCTCATCCCCGAGGCGCGCCGCCACCTCCGCCAGCCGCGTCAGCGGCCCACGCGCCCCCTCGGTCGTCGCGAACTCGAGCAGGGACGTCAGCCGGCTCACCTCGATCTCCGCCGGCAGCGCGTTCGGGCGGAAGACGCCGGTCCCGCGCGAGGAGAGCGCGGGTCCGTCGTCCACGGCGTCCATCGCCGGCGCCGATTTCCGCGCCGTCCGCGCCGCGGCGGTCTTCCGGCTCGCCACCTTCTCGAGCTGAATGTGGGGAAGCTGAGGCATCTGGTGCACGACGCCCGGCGAGGAGCCGCTCCTGGCCGACGCGCTCGCGGTGGCACGCAGCAGCGTCGCGAACTCCTCCGCCGTCGCGCCGGGGCACAGGCGCATCGCGCGGTACCCCTGGGCGTGGAGCAGACCCGCGAATTCCTGCAGCTGCAGGTTCTTCCCCGCCACCGTCGCCGCGTCGAGGCTCAGGCCGGCCGGTCCGATCCGCAGCTCGATCTCGCCCAGCGCGGCGAGCGCCGGCAGCGCCGCCGAGAGATCGGCCATCGCCTGCAGCACGGTGGGATGCGCGGCGGGATAGAACCGTGAGAGACGGAAGACCTTGCCGACCTCGGCGAGGATCGCTTCGATCTGCTTGGCGTCCATCCTCAGCGCTTGATGCGCTCCCCCTTGTCCTCGTGGCGGAAGATCCAGGTCGCCATCCGCCACGGGGCGATCGGCTCCGAGGGCTCCACCGCCCACCAGTCCTCGTCGCTGCCCGACCCCATCCTCCCGCGCAGGCGCTCTTCCGCCTGCGCGACGATGCGCCGCGCGCGCTCGACCCACAAGGCGCAGTTCGACGTCCGGAGATCCACCCACCCGCGCGGCGCGGCGGCCATCGCGTTGCCGCCGACCGGCGTGACCGCCACGGAGGCGCCCCGGTACACGGCCGCGCCGTCCTGGCAGAAGATCGGGATCCCCACCGACACGATCTCCGCACGCAGCTGCGCATCCCGCTCGATCAGCTCCTGCGCGTCGCGCCCCAGCTTGACCGGATCGGCCGACGCGAGCTGCGCGACGCTGGCGTGCAGCCGCGACCAGAGATGCGCCTCGAACAGCAGCTTGCTGAGGCGCGGCGGCCCCAGCATCTCGAACGCCACGGACGGGAAGCCCCGCTGCGCGGTGAGGTCCGCCAGCCGCCGCATCGCGGCCTCGCGCAGGATCCCCGCCCGGTAGGTCGGGCCCGCCGTGGAGGCATCCATCGCCGCGATCACGTCGTGGCCGGTCGGCCGGCCCTCCAGCTCCATCACCACCTGGTCCGCGATCTCCTCCGGCGTGATGAACTCCATCTGCCCCATCGCCGTGATCGTCGCGAACTCCTCGCGGCTGAACCAGCCGTTCTCCCCGACGTCGATGTACACCGACTCCAGCGGACGGCCCAGCGACACCCAGCCCTCGCCGCCCGCTGCGAATGCCTTCGCCAGGGGGAGCGGCTTCGGGCAGTCGTACAGCGGGATCGGCGTCCCGCCGCGCCGCACCGGCCCGACGCCGATCTCGCGCCACGCGATCGCCGCCGTCGGCTTGAACTCCACCGTCGCCGGCGCGTCGGGCGTCCGGCCCAGCAGGAAGAGCAGCAGCGTGTGCGCCCCCGCGACCGCCGACTTCGTCATCAGGGTGCGCGACGGCCGCTCCTCGGAGTGCGTGTAGGGAATGTTGAATCCCATCCCGCCGGTGCCCGAGGTCCCGATCTTCACGTAGGCCCGGGTGCCCGCGCGCCGCATCCCCTCGACCAGGATCTGGATGTGCCGCGTGAGCTGGGGGATCGGCTCGGTCAGCAGGTGCTTCTCCACGGCGGCGAGGTCCACGCCGCCCTGCACCGCCGTCGCGTGGAGCCCGCGCGCCGAGCGGTAGACGTCCTGGTAGGCGAACGCCGTCGCGGTGTTGATGCAGTCCACGACCACGTCCGGCTTGTAGCGCTCCAGCAGCTGGACGAGGAAGGAGCGGCCGATCACGTCGTCGGTGAGGTCGCCGTACACCTCCTCGATGAGGAGCCGGCGGTTGGCGGCGTCGTCCGTGAGCTTCGCGCGCTCGACCCGCGCGAGCGACGCGGGCAGATACACGTTGCCGTGCTCGGTCGCGATCGCGGTCCCGCCGGCGGCGGGGCGCAGCGCCGCGGACGCCTCGTCCGTCTCGCGCTGCGTGAGCGCGACGACGACGATGGACTTGGGGCTTCGGTCCAGCAGCCGGCGCGCCACTGCGTGGCCCACCAACCCGCTGCCGCCGAGGATCATGACTGTCGCGCCTGAGAGTTCCATAAAGGGCGAGCGCCTATCGCAATAAGGTGAGGGACTGGGGGAGGCCGATCGCCTCGTAGAGGTCGGCCAGCTCCCGGTCGCCGAGCGCCCGGGATTCGCCTGATCCGAGCGGCCCGAGCCGGACGGGGCCGTACGCCGTGCGCACGAGCCGCCGGACGCCGAGCCCGAGGGCCGCGGCGAGACGCCGCACCACACGCGTGCGCCCCTCGCGCAGCACCAGCTCCAGCTCGCCACCCCGGCGGTCCGGCCGGAACCGCCACGAGCTCGGACGGACCGCTCCGTCCTCGAGCGGCACACCGCGTGCCAGCGCCGCTTGCTCGGCCTCCCCGAGACTGCCCGTCACCAGGACGCTGTAGGTGCGCGGGACCTGCCAGCGCGGGTGCATCAGCCGGTTCGCCGCCTCCCCGTCGGTGGTGAAGAGCAGCACGCCTTCGGAGTAGACGTCCAGGCGGCCCACGGCGACCAGCGCCGCCGGGGGCGCGTCGAGCAGCGCAAATATGCTTGGGCGTCTGGCGGTTCCGCACCTGGAGGTGACGTACCCCGGGGGCTTGTTCAGGACGATCCAGGCGGTGGCGGTGATCGCGAGCGGGCGGCCGTCCAGCGTCACCTCGTCCCTGCCCGGCTCGATCGGGTCGCCGGGCCCCAGCGGCGGCGCGCCGTTGACGCGCACCCGCCCCGCCGCGACCAGCTCGGCCGCGCCGCGGCGCGACGCGACTCCCGCCCGCGCCAGGAAGCGCGCGAGCCGGATCGCGCTCACGGCTCGGTCTGCGGCGGCCTCAGCGCCACGGCCAGCTCCTCGGTGCGCGGCAGGTCGGAGAGATCGGCCAGCCCCATCAGCTCGAGGAACTGCGGCGTCGTGGCGTAGAGGATCGGCCGGCCGAGCCCCTCGCTCCGGCCGGCCACCTCGAGGAGGCCGCGCTCCTGGAGCATCCGCAGCACGCCGCCGCACGAGACGCCGCGGATCTCCTCGATCTCCGCGCGCCCCACCGGCTGGCGGTAGGCGACGATCGCCAGGACCTCGAGCGCCGCGGCGGAGAGCTTGGCGGGCCGCGCCGCGAACGCCGCGCGCTCGATCGCCTCGGCGAACAGCGGGATGGTGAGGATCTGCCAGCCGTGCGCGAGCTCGACCAGCTCCACGCCGTGATTGCCGGTCTCGTAGTGCTCCTTCAGCTCCCCCAGCGCCTTCTTCCAGTCGTCCTCGGTCGCCTCGGGGTCGAGGATGCCCAGCTCGTCGAGGGCGAGCGGGCGCGGCGCGGCGAACAGCGCCGCCTCAAGCAGCCTGGTACGCTGGTCCACGGCCGATCTCGAAGGGGGTGAACGCCCTGGGCTGCACGATCGTCAGCTGGCCGCGGCGGGCCAGCTCGAGCAGGGACACCAGGGCCGACAGCACGTCGGCGATCGTCGGGCGCTCGCCCAGCAGCTCGCGCCAGCCGAACGTCGCGCGCTCGGCCAGGAGCGAGAGGATCCTCATGTTCGCGCCCTCCACGTCGAGCGGACGCGGCATCACGCGGAAGATGACCGGATCCGGCATCATCGCGAGCACGCGCTCGACGGCTTCCATCAGCTCGCGCAGGTCCAGCTCCAGCGGCGGCGGCGGCCGGTCGGGGAGCTGCGGCAGGAAGCCCCGGGGGTAGCGGTCGGCCCGGCGGCGCGCGGCCGCGGCGAGCCAGTCCACCACCTCGCGGATCTGCTGGTACTCGAGCAGCCGCCGCACCAGCTCGTGCCGCGGGTCCTCCCACGGCTCCTCGTCGCCGCGGCGCGGCAGCAGCATCTGCGCCTTGATCCGGAGGAGCCGCGCCGCCATCTCGAGGTACTCCGCGGCCTCGTCGAGTCCGAGGGCGTGAATCGCCAGGAGGAACTGGTCGGCGATGCGCGCGATCGGGATGTCCCAGATGTCGATCTCCTCCTGGCGGATGAGCGAGAGGAGGAGGTCCAGCGGGCCGTTGTAGCGCTCCAGCGAGACGACGAAGCCGCCGCTGGACGCGGCGTCGAGCGCGCCGGTGGGCGTCGTCACGGCGTCAGCCCCGGCAGCGCGAAGCCGCCGATCGCCGCGAAGGTCGCCCGGGTGGCCGCGGTGGCCGGCCAGAAGAGGACGTCCGCCACGCCCGGGACCAGGAACACGGCCACGATCAGCACGAAGCCGAACGGGCCGAGCTGCCGGTAGCGCGCGCCCTGCGCGGGCGGGAGGAGATGGTAGAAGATGTGCGAGCCATCCAGCGGCGGCACCGGGATCAGGTTGAAGAAGGCGAGAATGTAGTTCAGGAACACCCCGTAGAACACCATCTGCTGCAGGACGCCCAGGACGCCGCCGAACTCGGGGAGCGCGCGGCCGGCCGTCCCCAGCGCGACGAAGGCCAGGGCGCAGAGCGCGGCGAGCAGCAGGTTCATGACGATCCCCGCCGAGGAGACGATCAGGTCGCCGCGCCGGTAGTTGCGGAAGTTGCGCGGGTTGATCGGGACCGGCTTCGCCGCGCCGAAGGTGAAGGTGCCGTGGCTCAACAGCCAGAGCCCGACCGGGACGAGCACGCTCATCATCGGGTCGATGTGCGGAAGCGGATTCAGCGTGAGCCGCCCCAGCATGTACGCCGTCGGATCGCCCTCGCGGTAGGCCGTCCAGGCGTGGGCGTACTCGTGGGCGACGACGGAAAAGAGCAGGATCGGCAGGAAGACGAGGAACGAGATCACCGGTTCTCGGGGGCTCGCGGGTGGCGGGAGCGGGCAACGTAACGAGCCCGCAAACCCTTGTCAAAACGCGCACTTCGCTTGACTGGCCGCGGGCGCGCCGCTACTCTTCGCGGTTCGAGAAAACCAGTCACATCGGGAGTGGACGCGTGCCTCGGATCAAGTCGGCGAAGAAGAAGATGCGGCAGTCCATCGCGCACCTGGAGCACAACCGTGCGCAGCGTTCGGCCATCAAGACGGCGGTGAAGAAGGCCCGGGCCCAGACCACGGCGGAGTCGGTGCGCGACGCGATGCGCGCCCTGGACCGCGGCGCGACCAAGGGCCAGATCCACCGCAATACCGCGGCGCGCAAGAAGTCGCGCCTGGCGCGCCTGCTCGCCAAACAGAAGCCCTAGAAGGTCGACAGCTCGGCGCCGCACTTCTCGCAGTACCACTCCGTCGGCGCATTCATCGTTCCGCACTCCGCGCACCTCAGCGTCTTGGCATTCGCATCCGCCTCTCGGGGAGTCTCCGAGGGGCGGCGTTCTTTCGCTTTCGGGGCGGGAGGAGGCGGGGGCGGCGGCGCCGGCTTCGGCACCGGCGGAGCCCCGACCGTCCTGGGCGGCTCGGGGGCCATGGGCGGCGGGAGCGGCGGCGGCGGCGGGGGCGGCGGAGCCTCCGGGGCCTTGGCGGGCGCGGGCGGCGGCGCGGCCGCGGCCGGGATCGCCGACGCGACGATCGAGGGCCGCGCCGGCGACTGGACCACGGATCGTAAGAACTCCAGCTCGTCGAGGTCCATCTGGCCCCCCTGCCCCGGCTTCGCCGCGGGCGCGGAGGTCTGGGGCGGCGGGGGCGGCGGGGGCGCGGCCACGGGCGGCTCGGCCTTGGCCGGCTGAGGAGCCGGCGGGGCCGGCGGCGCGGCGTCGCTCGGCGGCTCCTCGAACGGCTTGCCCTGGATCAGGGCCAGCACTTCCTCGAGCCGCTCGATGTCGCGCTCGTTCGTCGCGATCTCCTTGGCCAGGTCGGCCAGCGCGCTCTTGCACCGCTCCTGGACCTCGTCGAACCGATCCTCGCTGAACTCGCCCACCTGGCGGCGCAGCCGCGCTTCGGCCAGCTCGTCGGTCCGCGCCTGGCGCTCCTGCACCAGTTCCTCGACGTGCGACGCGGTTTCCATCAGCGCCTGGCGGACGCCGTCCTCGTGTTGACTCAGCTCCGTCATGACCGACTCGAGGCGCGCCGCGTAGTCCTCGCGCACGCGGTCCGCCACGTGCGACGGCGCCGCCGTGGCGGCGTCGGCATCGAGCTTGGCCAGCCAGTCCTTGTACTGGCGGCGCTGCTCGATCAGCCGCTCCACTGCCGAGTGCGACTTGCCGGCCTTCCGGGTCATGCGTGCCTCCACAACGTGCGAATCCTCTCGACCTCGGCCGCGGGCAGCGACCGCGCGCCTCCCAGGAGACGCGCCGCGAGCAGGATCCGCGCGCCCTGCTCGAGGCTCTCCATCCGCTGCACCGCCTCGGCGACGCCGGGCCCGAAGGTCACGGCCCCGTGGTTGGCCAGGAGCAGCGCGTCGTGCCCGGCGACGAACGGGAGCGCCCGCTCCCCCAGCTCCGGCGAGCCCGGCATCCCGTACGGCACCAGCGGCACCCTGCCGAACTGCGCCAGCAGCTCCGGCAGCACGTCGTCGTCCAGCGCGAGCCCCGCGGCGGCGAACCCCGTCGCCACCGGCGGATGGGCGTGCACGACCGCTGCAACATCGGGCCTCGCGCCCAGAACGACCAGATGCAGCCCCAACTCGGAGGACGGCACGCCCGGGCCACGCGTCCCGCCCGCGAGGTCCACCTCGACCAGGTCGGCGGGCGTCAGGTCGCTCTTGGCTCGGCCGGCCGGCGTCACCAGCACCCGCTCGCCGACGCGGGCGGAGATGTTGCCCTCGGCGCCCGCGATCAGCCCCCGCTCCGCGAGCCGTCGCCCCGCCTCACAGATGGCGCGGGCGACGCTCCAGCGGCTCACCGCGCGGCCGGGCGGTCGGCGGCGCGGTGCGCGACGGCCCCGCCCACGATCGTCCACCGCACCAGCCCGCGGAGCTTCCGGCCGGCGAACGCCGTGTTCCGGCTCTTCGAGAAGAAGCGCGCCGGGTCCACCGTCCACGCCGCCGACGGATCGAAGACGACGACGTCGGCCGGAGCGCCGGGCGCGAGGGTGCCCGCCGGCAGGTGTGCGACCTCGGCCGGACGCGCCGAGAGGCAGCGCACCAGCGCGGGGAGCGAGAGCACGCCGCCGTCCACCAGCTCCGTGATCGCCACGCCGAGGGCGGTCTCCAGCCCGACGACGCCGAACGGCGCATTGTCGAACTCCTGCTCCTTCGCGTCGTAATGGTGCGGGGCGTGATCGGTCGCGATGCAGTCGATCGTGCCGTCGGCCAGAGCGGCGCGGAGGGCCGTCACGTCCCCCGGCTCGCGGAGCGGCGGGTTCATTTTCGCGTTGGTCTCGTATCCCTCGCACGCCGCGTCGGTCAGGACCAGGTGGTGCGGCGTGACCTCGGCCGTCACGCGGACGCCGCGCGCCTTCGCCGCGCGGATCATCGCCACCGCGCCGGCGGTGGAGACGTGCGCGCAGTGCAGGTGCCCGCCCGTCAGCTCGGCGAGCTGGAGATCCCGCGCCACGATCACGTCTTCGGCGGAGCGCGGGATCCCCTTGAGGCCGAGCCGGGTGGAGACCAGCCCCTCGTGCATCGAGCCGCCGGCCGAGAGCGAGACGTCCTCGCAGTGATCGATGACCGGGATCCCGAAGGTCAGCGCGTACTCGAGCGCGGTGCGCATCAGGTGCGCGGTCGCGACCGGCCGGCCGTCGTCGGAGACGCCGACGGCGCCGGCGGCGACCAGCTCGCCGAACTCCGCGAGCTGCTCCCCGCGCTGCCCCAGCGACACGGCGCCGATCGGGTACACGCGGGCCGTGCCCGCGCGCCGGGCCTGGCTCACGATGAAGCCGACCGCCGCCTGGTTGTCGGTCACGGGATCGGTGTTCGGCATCGCGCAGACCGACGTGAAGCCGCCGGCCACCGCCGCCCGCGCCCCGGTCGCGATCGTCTCGACGTCCTCGCGCCCCGGCTCCCGGAGATGCACGTGCAGGTCCACGAAGCCGGGCGCGACCACGCAGCCGGCGGCGTCGAGGACCTCCGCGTCGCCGCGCGCCGCGACCTGCGACGAGACCGCGTTGACCTTGCCGTCCACCAGGAGGACGTCGGCCGCGGCGTCCATCCCGCTGGCCGGGTCGATCACGCGGCCACCGCGGATCAGGATCGGCTTCACCGTTCCGGGGCTCCCTTCGCGCTCTCCGCCAGCTCCGGCCGCCCGCCGGCCAGGAGGTAGAGCACCGCCATCCGCACCGCCACGCCGTTGGTGACCTGGCTCAGGATCACCGAGTGCGGCCCGTCGGCCACCCGCGAGTCGATCTCCACGCCGCGGTTCATCGGCCCGGGGTGCAGGATCAGCAGCTCGCGCGGCGCGCGCTCCAGCCGCTCCAGCGTCACGCCGAAGACGCGGTAGTACTCCCGCAGCGAGGGGACGTAGCCCCCCTGCATCCGCTCGAGCTGGAGCCGCAGCACGTTGAGGACGGCCGCCCACTCGATCGCTTCCTCGATACGGCGGAACACCCGCACGCCCAGCTCCTCGATCCCCATCGGCAGCAGGGTCTGCGGGCCGCACACCGCCACCTCGGCGCCGAGCTTGAGGAGGCCCCAGATGTTGGACCGCGCGACCCGCGAGTGCAGCACGTCGCCGACGATGCAGACCCGCGTGCCCTCGATGGGCCGGTGGTCCCGGATCGTGAGCAGGTCCAGCAGCCCCTGCGTGGGATGCTCGTGCTTGCCGTCGCCGGCGTTGATCACGTTCGACTTGATGCGGTCGGCCAGGAACTTCGCGGCGCCCGAGGAGGGGTGGCGCATCACCACCATGTCGATGCGCATCGCCTCGAGGTTGCGGGCGGTGTCCACCAGCGTCTCGCCCTTGGAGACCGACGAGCCCGCGGTCGCCACGTTCACCGTGTCCGCCGAGAGCCGCTTCTCCGCGAACTCGAACGACACGCGGGTGCGGGTCGAAGGCTCGAAGAAGAGGTTGACGATCGTCTTGCCCCGGAGCACCGGGACCTTCTTGATCGCCCGCTCCGAGATCTCCTTGAACGGCTCGGCGGTGTCGAGGATCAGACGGATGTCGTCGGCCGACAGGTGCTCGAGCCCGAGCAGGTCCTTGCCCAGCCGGCCGGCGCTCACGCGCTCCCCCGCGCTCCGCGCACGATCTCCACCGCGTCGCGGCCGTCCAGCTCCCGCACGAAGACGTCCACCCGGTCCCCCGGCGCCGTCGCCACCTTCTCCCCCACCACGTCCGCCTGGATGGGCAACTCCCGGCCGCCGCGGTCCACGAGCACCGCCAGGCCGATCCGCGCCGGCCGCCCGAAGTCGGCGAACTGGTCGAGGGCCGCGCGCACCGTGCGCCCGCTGAAAAGGACGTCGTCCACGATCCAGGCGTGCCGCCCCTCCAGGGCAACCGGCAGCTCGGTCGGCCCGATCAGCGGCCGTGGGCCCACGACCTCCAGATCGTCCCGGTAGAGCGTGATGTCCATCTGCCCCCGCGGCACCTCGACGTGCGCCTCGCGGGCCACGATCGCCGCCAGGCGCGCGGCGATCTCGACGCCTCGGCGCTGTATGCCGATCAGGACCAGGAGACGCGGATCCGGGGTCTGCCGCACGATGTCCCGGGCCATTCGGTGGAGCGTGCGCTCGATCGCGCTGGCGTCCAGGAGGAGCTGGCGCTCTTCAGGCGGCATATTGAGCCCCAAACGTAAGGCGGCGGCGCGACTTAATCAACGCGCCGCCGCCGACGGATGGGGTGGGATTCGAACCCACGAGAGCCTTTTGGGCCCCACACGCTCTCCAGGCGTGCGCCTTAAGCCACTCGGCCACCCATCCGAAAGCCAGAACAGTTGCGAGACGCCGGGTTGCGAGGGGCGAGTGCCGTCGCCAACTCCCGGGCCGCTACCGGCATCTACAGGACGGACAGGGTGAGATTCGAACTCACGAGACCCTTACGGGCCCACCGGTTTTCGAGACCGGCGCCTTCAGCCACTCGGCCACCTGTCCTTTGGCCCAGAAAGCTAGTTGCCAGACGGCAAGTACTAAAGTGGTTCCAAGTTGCCAGCTGACGGAAGGCAGCCAAGTTGCCAGTCCTGGCAACTGGTCTGGCCCCTGGTGGCTGGCGACTGGTAACCACTGCCCCCTTGCCGTCTGGCAACTGATCTGAATCCCGCTTGTCTACTCTCTGACGTTCCTGAAGAAGGACTCGAGGATCGCTCCACATTCGCCCTCAAGCACGCCGGGCACCACTTCCAGTCGGTGGTTCAGCGCCGGACTGCGCAGCAGGTCGTGGATCGAGCCGGCCATCCCCGCCTTGGGGTCCCAGGCGCCGAAGACGACCCGCGGAATGCGCGCCAGCACGATGGCGCCGGCGCACTGGGCACACGGCTCCAAGGTGACGTAGAGCGTCGTGCCGGCGAATCCGTCCGGGCCGCGGCAGCCGGCCGACAGCGCTGCGTCCAAGCAGACCATCTCGGCGTGGGCGCGCGGGTCGCCCGAGGCCTTCATCCGGTTCCGGCCGGCCGCCAGCACCCTGCCCTCCCGCATCAGCACCGCGCCCACCGGCACGTCGCCCACCTCACCGGCTCGCCGGGCCTCGGCGAGCGCGAGCCGGACCCCGGCCTCGTCCCGCTCGCGGACGCTAGGCACGCGCCAGCGCCGGCGCCTTCGCGAAGACGAGCGCGCCGCCCGAAGGCGCCCGGTCCACCCGGATCACGTCGCCCTCGGCGTACTTCCCCTCGAGCACCGCCAGCGCCAGCGGGTTCTGGAGCAGGCGCTGGATCGCGCGCTTCAGGGGCCGCGCGCCGAACGCCGGATCGTAGCCCTCGCTCGCCAGCAGCCGCTTCGCCTCCGACGTCACCTCCAGGGCGAGTTTCTTCTCCGCCAGCAGCGCCGTCGCCCGCTTGAGCTGCAGGTCCACGATCTTCTCCAGCTGCTCCGGGCCGAGCGGCCGGAAGATGATCGTGTCGTCCACGCGGTTCAGGAACTCCGGCCGGAAATGGTGCCGCAGCGCCTCGGTCACCCGCTTCTCGACCTCCTCCCAGTTCTCCGTGCCCAGCTCGAGGATCCACTGGCCGCCCAGGTTCGAGGTCATGATGATCACGGTGTTCCGGAAGTCCACCGTGCGGCCCTGCGAGTCGGTGAGCCGCCCGTCGTCGAGGATCTGCAGGAGCACGTTGAACACGTCGGCGTGCGCCTTCTCGATCTCGTCGAACAGCACCACGCTGTACGGGCGCCGCCGGATCGCCTCCGTGAGCTGCCCGCCTTCCTCGTAGCCGACGTAGCCCGGAGGGGCGCCGATCATCCTCGCGACGGCGTGCTTCTCCATGTACTCCGACATGTCCAGGCGGACCAGCGCCCGCTCGTCGTCGAACAGGAACTCGGCGAGGGCGCGGGCCGTCTCCGTCTTCCCCACTCCCGTCGGGCCCAGGAAGATGAAGGAGCCGATCGGCCGGTTGGGGTCCGACAGACCGGCGCGGGAGCGCCGCACGGCGTCCGCGACGGCCTTGACCGCCTCGACCTGGCCGATGACGCGCGCCGCCAGGTGCTCCTCGAGGTGCGCCAGGCGCTCCTTCTCGGATTCCATCATCCGCGTGACCGGGATGCCGGTCCAGCGGGCCACGATCTCCGCCACGTCCTCCGCGTCCACCTCTTCCTTCAGGTACTGCCCGCCCTTCTGCAGCTCGGCCAGCTTCCCCTCCGCCTCCTTCAGCTCGCGCTCGACCCCCGGCGTCGTGCCGTAGGTGATCTCGGCCGCCTTGGCCAGGTCGCCCCGCCGCGTGGCCTGCTCCGCCTCCGCCTTGAGCGACTCGAGCTTCGCCTTGAGGCCGCGCAGGCGCTGGATCGCGTCCTTCTCGGCCTGCCAGCGCACCTTCATCGCGGCCGACTGCTCGCGCGAGCCGCCCAGCTCTTTCTCCAGCGCCTTGAGCCGCTCGCGACTCGCCTTGTCCTTCTCCTTGGAGAGCGCCGCCTTCTCGATCTCCAGCTGCACGATCCGCCGCTCCACCTCGTCGATCTCGGAGGGGAGCGAGTCGATCTCGATCCGGAGCCGCGACGCGGCCTCGTCGATCAGGTCGATCGCCTTGTCGGGGAGGAACCGGTCGCCGATGTACCGGTCGGAGAGCGTCGCCGCCGCGACGATCGCCGGATCGGTGATCCGGACGCCGTGGTGCACCTCGTAGCGCTCCTTGAGGCCGCGCAGGATCGCGATGGTGTCCGCCACGGACGGCTCGCCCACCCGCACGGGCTGGAAGCGCCGCTCGAGCGCCGCGTCCTTCTCGATGTGCTTGCGGTACTCGTCCAGCGTGGTGGCGCCCACCACGTGCAGCTCGCCGCGGGCCAGCATCGGCTTGAGCATGTTGGAGGCGTCCACCGCCCCCTCGGCCGCGCCCGCGCCGACGATCGTGTGCAGCTCGTCGATGAAGACGACGAACTTCCCCTCGCCGGCGGTGATCTCTTTCAGCACCGCCTTGAGGCGCTCCTCGAACTCGCCGCGATACTTGGTGCCCGCCACCAGCTGCCCGATGTCGAGCGCCACCAGCCGCTTGTTCTTGAGGGACTCCGGCACGTCGCCGTTCACGATCCGCTGGGCCAGCCCCTCGACGATCGCCGTCTTGCCGACCCCGGGCTCGCCGATCAGCACCGGGTTGTTCTTGGTGCGCCGGCTGAGCACCTGCACCACGCGGCGGATCTCCTCGTCGCGCCCGATCACCGGATCGAGCTTGCCCGCCCGCGCCTGCTCGGTGAGGTCGCGCGTGAACCGCTCGATCGCCTGGTACTGCCCCTCCGGATGCTGGTCGGTCACCCGGTGCGCGCCGCGCACCGACTCGAAGGCCGCCAGCAGGTCGTCGTGCGACACGCCTTGCGCCGTGAACAGTTCGTGCGCCGTCGTGCCCTTCGCCGCCGCCAGCGCCAGCAGCAGGTGCTCCGTGGAAGTGAAGTCGTCGCCCAGCGCCGCCGCGTCCTGCTCCGCCTTGTCGATGACCCCGAGCAGCTCGCGCGACAGCTGCGGCTCGCCGCCCCCCCCTCCGCTCTGCTTCGGGAAGCGGTCCAGCTCGCGCCGCACCTCGTCCTTGAGACGCGCGACGTTCACCCCGACCTTGTTGATCAGCGGGGCGACGACGCCTTCGTCCTGGTCCAGCAGCGCCGCGAGCAGGTGCGCGTCGTTGGCGACGGGATTGCCGCGGCTCCGCGCGAGTGCGCGCGCCGCCTCGAGCGCCTCCGCGCTCTTGATGGTCAGCTTCTCGAAGTTGGGCATAGCACCGTCGCGGAAGGGCAAGCCGCGTGCCTCGCCGAGCCTTGCCGCGCTGGCGGACCGCTGGCCGCGTTGGCTGGAATCTGCCAACCCGGCACCAAAACGCAACGCGCCGGCCACCAGGACCGACGCGTGCGCCTCGCAGCAAAACCTGATGCTCTCTACTTCATCACGATCATCTTCTTGGACTGGCGCGCCCCGTCCACGACCAGCTGGTAAACGTAGATCCCCGAGGCCGCCTCACGTCCGCTGTTGAGGTAGTTGCCGTCCCAGTACGCGGTGAAGTTGCAGAACCCCCCGCTCTGATCCACGCAGTCCAGCGGAACGCCGTTCAACGGCTGCCCGGAACCCTGCAGGGTCGGGACTGCCACCAGCTGGGCGAGGATGTTGTAGATGCGGAGAGACACGACCGGACGATGCCCGTTGGCAAACAGATCCACGCTCAGACGAAACGGGATCAGTGTCGTCGGGTTAAACGGGTTCGGATAATTCTGCTGCAGCTCGACCTGGCCGCCGCGCGTCGTCGTGTTCTGTGACTTCGCTATTTGCGGAGTAGCCAGGGCCAGCCCGATCACGAGCCATGCCAGCGCAGAGCGCTGCATCCCCAACACTCCATTTCTAACAGAAAGGGTCCTGAGAGATTGACTCCTGTCGAGAGTGAACGGACTTCGCCTATTCGTTGGCTAAACTACGGCTCTGCAACGCATTCGTCAAGCGCGGAGCGCACTCCCCAATACTCGTTCGTCGCCCTTCCGGAGCGTAATTCCTTGTGTATCACACCACTCCAGCAGCGGGATCAACCATTTCCTCGACCTGCCGAGGCGCTCGCGGATTGCGGCCGGCGTCGCCGATCCCAGCTCTGTGAGCAAAGTCACAATTCGCTCCCGCTCGGCGCGCAGGGCCCCGGCCTCGTAGAAGCGGTCCTTCCCCACCGCGACGACGAGCCCCTCGCGGGCCATCAGCCTGAGGAGGCCCGCGACGTCAGCGCCCGGATGGAGGGCGGCCAACTCTCCCACCGAGGGCGGCTCGGCGCCCGAGCGCTCGAGCTGGGCCAGCAGCGTCGAGCGCAGCTGCTGGTCCTTGCCGTGGAGTTGCGGCGTCCAGCCGGCGCGTCGCACCAGGGCCGTGTCGCGCGCGATGCGGCCCTCCGAAACGAGGCGCTGCTCCGCCAGATCCACGAGCAGACGCGGCGGAGGCGTTTCTCCGACGGAGGCGCGCCACGACTGGATCGGCATCCCGGGCTCAAGCGGATGGCCGGAGTGGAATCCGTCGAGCGCCTCGCTCAGGTGCTCCGCGAGGGTCTTCACCTCCGAGGCCGCGACCAGCCAGCCGCCGGTCTCGATCAGGGGGCCCCCGAGCGCCGTCGCGACGGCGGCGGCCAGTCGGGGCCGATCCATCCCGGCGGCGACCTCGAGCCTCACTCGTTCCATCCCCCGGGGCCCGCGACGCTGGACGAGGAGGGAGACGAGGTCGGCGTCGCTCGCTGGCAGCACCGCGATCGGCGCCGCTTTCCGGCGCCGCGCCCTGGGGTCCTCGGCGCTCCAGTCCCCGGGATCCACGACGGTACCGCCGCCGATCGTCGTGACCGGCGAGTAGGATCGCACGACGAACCGGTCGCCGGCGCGGGCGACCACGGGCGATTCGAGGAGGAGGCGGGCGGCGACGCGCGACGAGCGCGCATCGGCCTCGGGCGGGAGAACCACGCGAGCCAACACCTCGGCCGTGCCGTGGTGGACGCGGACCCGGACGCGCGGGCGCAGCCTGGGGGCCGCCTCCGGCAGCATCGTGAGGGAGACGTCCATCGCCCGGCTCGCCGTCCACCCTGCTCCGGAGACGACCACGGCGCCGCGCTCCACCTGCTCGCGCGAGACGCCGACCAGGGCGAGGGCGACGCGGCGCCCCGGCTCGGCCCTTGGCGCGGCCCGGCCGTGCACCTCGATGCTGCGGACGCGCGCCTCCACGCCCGCGGGCAGCACGAGCAGCTTGTCCCCGTCGACGGCCGTCCCGCTCCACAGCGTGCCGGTGACGATGGTGCCCGCGCCGGCCAGGGCGAAGGCGCGATCCACGGGGAGCCGGAACCGATCGTCCACCGCGCGCGCGGTGAGCGAGCGCGCTTCCCCCGCCAGCGCCTGCTTCAACTGCTCGAGCCCGGTGCCCGCGGTCGCCGAGACCTCCACGATCGGCCAGGGGCGGCCGAAGGCGTCCATCACCTTGGCGCCGATCTCCTCGGCGACCAGCTCGCGCCATGCCGCGTCGGGGGCCAGGTCGCACTTGGTGAGGGCCACCACCCCGCGTTCCACGCCGAGGAAGCGGAGGATCGCGAGGTGTTCCGTGGTCTGCGGCATCACGCCTTCGTCCGCCGCGACGACCAGCAGCGCCAGATCCACGCCGGTCGCGCCGGCGACCATGTTGCGGACGAAGCCTTCGTGGCCGGGGACGTCCACGACGCTGGCGGCCACGTCGCCGAGCGCGAGCGGCGCGAAGCCGAGATCGATCGTGATCCCGCGCCGCTTCTCCTCTTCGAGCCGGTCGGTGTCCACCCCGGTCAGCGCCTTGACCAGCGCGGTCTTGCCGTGGTCGATGTGGCCGGCGGTGCCTATGACGACGTGCCGGTCCACGCTTCCTTGTCCCAGAAGGCCATCGCCGGCAGGGGACGATCCTCGGCGAGGTGATGGCGAATGAAGGAGAAGAGGAGCCGCCGGTGCGCCGCCGCGTGGCGATCGTCGAGCGGCGGCTCGGGGAGGAGGCCGCCGACGAGCGCCGCGAGCGCCTCACGGTCCGTCGCGGTCAGCTTCGCGACGGAGCCGGCGCCGGAGCGGTGGGAGCTGCAGAGCGCGCCGCCCAGGGCGGCGGAGAAGTGCGTGGCGCCGTCCACCGGCGCGCCGCACACCGCGCAGCGGTCCAGGGCGGGCGCGAAGCCGAGCGCGACGACGACCGCCCAGCAGGCGGCGAGGGCCACGGCGCCGACGTCCGCCTCGCCGGCCTCGGCCAGCGCTTGCAGCCCACCCGCGACGGCGTCGAAGACTTGGGGATGCGCCTCCGCCGGCGCGCATTTGAGCGCCAACTCGGCCAGGGCCGAGGCGGCCGAGAAGCGTCCGACGTCGTGCGCCAGAGCGGCGTGGCTGTCTCCGGCCTCGAAACCGGTCAGCGGGCTCAGCTCGCGGCGCTCGCGCACGCGGAGACTGGCCGTGCCGAAGGCGAAGAGGTCCAGCCGCGGGCCGGTGGGGCTGCGCGGCCGCCGGGCGCCACGCGCGATCGCGCTCTGGAGTCCGAGGTCCCTGGTCAGCAGACGCAGGATCTTCGACGTGTCGCCGTACGGCATCACGTGGAGGATGACCGCCAGCGTCGAGACGAGCGGCATGCGCTGGAAGATACCGCGCCGCGAGCGCTACGCCTTCTTGCGCGGCCCTCCGGGCGCGGGATCGACCACGATCTCGTCGGCGGGCGCCGAGCCCGCGGTGATCGGCTTCACGCGGTCCATCAGCTCGGACACCTTCTTCCCCGTCAGCGCCTCGAACAGCGCCGGCACCTGGGCCACCATCTGCGCGATGTCCCCGGTGATGCGGCTCACGCCGGCGCCCTCGTTCCCGCTGCCGGTGGAGACGATGGTGATCTTGTCCACCTTCGCCAGCGGCTCCGCGAAAGCGCGGACGACCTCCGGGAAGCCGGCGAGCAGCTTGTCGAGGATGGCCGCCTGGTTGTAGTCGGAAAACGCGCCGGCCTTGAGCTGCATGGCGCCGGCCTCGCTCTGGCCCTTCGCCTTGATGATCTCCGCCTCGGCGTTTCCCTTGAGTCGGATGACGTCGGCCGCCACCGTGCCCTCGATCTTCTGCGCTTCCGCGCGGCCCGTCGCCTCGAGCGCGAGCCGCTGCCGCTCGGCCTCCGCCAGCGTCTGGATCTTCTGCCGCTCGGCGTCCGCCTGCTTCAGCATCGTGGCCTCCAGCTCCTTCTCGCGCCGCGTGATCTCGGCTTCCTGCACCTTGATCTCGCCTTCCTTGCGCACCCGCTCGACGTTCACCGCCTCGGCGACGACCTGCTGCTGCATGATGTTGCTCTGGATCTCGTAGGTCTTGTCGGCCTGCGCCTGCTGCTTCTTGGACTCCGCCTCGTACAGCGCCTTCTTCACCGCCAGCTCCTTCTGCGCTTCCGCCTGCTTGGCCTGGGACAGGGTCTCGGCGAGCACGCGCTCCTGGTCGGCCTGAGCCCGGGCAACCGAAGCCTCGCGCATCGTCGTGGCCTGCCGGATCGCCGTGTCCCGCTCCGCCTCGACCGTCGCGATGTCCGCGTCGCGCCTGATCCGCGCGATGTCCGGCTTGCCCATGTTCTCGATGTACTGGTTCTTGTCCTTGACCTCCCTCAACGTGAACGAGACGACCTCGAGACCCATCTTCGCCACGTCTTCCGCCACGTTCGACCGCATCCGCTCCGCCACCATCTCCGGCTGCTTCACGATCTGCTCGACCGTGAGCTGGCCGATGATGCCGCGCAGATGGCCTTCCATCACCAGGCGGATCAGTCCCTCCCGCTGCCGCGAGTCCTTCGTCAGGAACTGCTCGGCCGAGGTCCGGATGGACTCCGGATCAGACTTGATCTTGAGCTGCGCCACCGCTTCTACCGTCACCGCCACGCCCTGGTTGGTGTAGAGGTCCTGCTGGGGCGCCACGTCGAAGGACATCAGCTCCAGGGACAGCTCCTGCGAGCTGTGCACCAGCGGGAGCACCAGACTCGCCCCCCCCTGCACGATGCGCGTCCCGCCGAGTCCGTAGCGGATCAACGCCTGGTTGGGTCCCACCTTGTGCAACATGCGCGCGAACGAGCCGAGGACCAGAAGAACCACGGCGACCGCGAGTCCGCTTATGATCAGCACGGTTTGGGTCATGGACCGATCTCCGGTTTGGCCGGGTCGGCGTCCCCCGGCGGAAGGCCGAGCCGCGAGGCATAGCTCTCCCAGCGCTCGACGTATGCGATGCCGCGCTCAACCTTCAGGATCACCACCTCGGCGCCCCGCTCCAGCGCCTCGCCCGAGACGCAGCGCGCCCCATCCGACCGCCGCGTGCCCGCCAGCGTGTAGACGATCTCACCCGTCCCGCCCGCACGGATCGGGCTCGTGATCCGAGCGGCGACTCCAACCACCTGGTAGTCCTCGGGCCGCATTTCGGTCAACCGCGGAGCGAGGTAGCGGGTGAGCGTCACGAAGATGACGCCGCCGCCCACCAGGCCCGACGCCGTCGCGAGGACGACGATCAACGTTCCGGCGAAGGTCGAGTAGCGCTCCAGCAGATAGCCGGCGCCGCCGAACCACGTGAGGAAGGCACTGATGGTGCTGAGGTTGAACGGCGAGATGCTGGTGCCGTGATGCCCCGCGCCGGCGTCACCCGCGTGGCCGCCGGCATCACCGTGACCCAGGAGCCCGTCCAGACCGGGGATGTGCAGGCCGTGCCCGCCGCCGAATGCACCCAGCAGGAAGGTGGCGACGGTGAAGACCAGGCCGAAGGCAAAGCACCCGAGAAAGAACTGCTGCACGCTTGCGAAATCCCTTCACCCGCTCACGCGGTGACGCCCGCCAAAGTAGCGCGCGGAGAGGGTGCCCGGAAGAGCGGCTAGGGGCCGCCGCTTGCTGCGAGCCCCACGAACAGCGCGCGCCGCCGCGCCGGGAAGTGGAGCACCTGCTCGTAGTGCCGGTCGAACAGGTTCTCCACCTTGAGGGTCGCCGCCAGCCTCCGCCCGGGCCTCTCGAGCAGCGCCCACTCGCCGGCCAGGTCCACGCGCACGTAGGACGGGAGCGTCACCCGCGCTCCGGGGAAGGTCGAGAAGTCCTCGTCGTCCCGGTCGCCGACGTACTGCGCGGTCACGGACGCGCTCCCGCGCGTGCCGAGCCGGTAGGCCAGATCCAGGCTCGCCGCATTGGTGGGCCGCCGGATCAGTCGCCTCCCCTGCGCGAAGGTGGCGCCATCGAAGCCGGAGTCCGCCGACGCGGTGTGGGTGTAGGTGTACCGGGCGGTGAGAACGAGCGACGGCGGCGCCGCGGCCCGCGCCTCCAGCTCGAGGCCGTACGCGTTCGCGGCGGCCACGTTGTAGTAGTTGGGTGAGGACGGCGTCGGGGGCGCGAACGTGTACTGGATCAGATCGCGGAACCGCTGGTCGAACCAGGTGGCGGAGAGCGCCACACGCCCCACCTGCTGCTCGAGCCCCACGTCCCAGCTCCGCGAGCGCTCCGGCTTCAGGCCCGGGTTCCCGGTCACGTAGCCGGTGCCGTAGTTGTCGAGGAAGCCCGGCTCCTTGAAGGCAGTGCCGATCGCCGCCCGCACCCGGGTCCCGCCGGCGTGCCAGGCCACGCCCCCGCGATAGGTCACGAAGGTCCCGAATGCCTCGTTGTCCTCGAGCCTCAGGCCGGCGGTGACCGACACGTGCGCCCCCGCGTCCGCGACGGCCTGCGTGTAGTACGCGCGGTTCCAGCGGCTCACGACCAGCGACCCGGCGCTGGGCCCGAACTGGCTCTGCGATACGTTGCCGCTCCGCTCCGCCTCGGTCTCCAGCGCCGCGCCACCGGTCAAGACGGTGGCCGGGGCGAGATGCCAGTTGAGCCGCAGGTCCGCGCTGCGCCGGCTCACGCGGTCGATGCTCCAGAAAGCGTAGTAGCCGAGCGTGTCCGCGGGGCCGTTCGGCTCCTGGTCCTGCCGGCCGGTGTTCTCCGTGAGCCCCAGCAGCAGCCGGGTCTCGAGCCGCGGCGCGACGTAGCGGCCGGCGTCGAGGCTCGCCACCACGCCGGAGCCCGTCTGGAACTGGTCGTGGTAGACCACGTTGCCCGAGCCGTCGGTCGGGTAGTGGTAGAGCGCGTTCGTGTAGCGCACGGTCAAGCGCGCCGTAGTGCGGGCGTCGGGCGCGAGGCCGGCCGAGCCGGAGATCACGTCGTCGCGATACGCGTTGTTGAAGGCGTAGGTACCGTCCGTCGACAGGTGCGATGCCGAGAGCGACGCGTCGGCGACCGCGCCGCCGGTCGCGAGCCGCAGATCGGCGCTCCGCGAGCCGAACGAGCCGCCGCGCGCCCCAGCCTCCCAGTGCGCGCCTCCGCCGCCGCGCGTGAAGATCTGCACCACGCCCGCCACCGCGTCGGACCCGTACAGCACGCTGGCGGGCCCGCGCACGATCTCGATCCGCTCCACATCGTCCGTGCTGAGGTTCGCCAGATCCACCGCGCCGCCCGGGGCGTTGAGCGGGACGCCGTCCAGCAGGACGCGCACCATGTTGCTCTCGCCGCCGCGCAGGAAGAGGGACGTCGCGCTTCCGAGCGGCCCGGTCTCCACGACCGCCGAGCCGTTCACCGTGCGGAGCGCGTCGGAGACGGTCGCGATCCCGTGCGAGCGCAGCTCGTCGCCCGAGATCACCGTCACCGCCGCCGTGGTGGATGCCAGCGGCATCGGCAGGCGGGTGGCGGTGACGACGAGCTCGGGGAGCTGCACGGTGTCGCGCGGCTCCTGCGCGCCGAGCGCGGCCGCGCCGAAGACGGCCGGGGCCAGGACGATGGCAATGGAGCGAAGAACGCTCACGGGACGACTCCGGAATCCGGTGCGACGGGCTGCCGCTCGGGATACAGTTGGAGGGAGCCGTCGGCGAGCCGGTGGACGGCCACCGGCCACCCGAAGACCTCGGCGAGACGCCGCGGCTCCAGGACGCTCTCGCTCGGGCCGTCGGCCACGAGTCGGCCGCCGGCGACCAGGACCAGCCGGTCGGCGAAGCGGGCGGCGAGGTTGATGTGGTGCGAGACGACCAGCGCGGCGAGGCCGTCGCGACGGACCAGATCGAGGACCAGCTCGAAGAGCTGCATCTCGTGGCCCAGGTCCAGCGAGGCCGTCGGCTCGTCCAGGACCAGAACGCGCGGCTCCTGCGCGAGGGCGCGGGCGATCCGCACGCGCTGCCATTCGCCGCCGGACAGCGTCCCGACCCAGCGCTCCCCCAGCGCGGCGACGTCGGCCCGGCGCATCGCGCGCTCGACGGCCGCGCGGTCCGCGCTCCCGCTCGCACGCCACGCCCCGAGGTGCGGGTAGCGCCCCATCTCCACCGCTTCGCGCACGGTCAGCGGGAAGGCCGGCTCCTCGCGCTGCGTGACCACGCCCACCACCCGCGCCAGCGCGTCGCGCGGCCAGCTCCGCGCGTCGCGGCCCAGCGCGAGGGCGCGCCCCGACGCGCACGGCACCTGTCCCAGGAGGGCGCGCAGCAGCGTCGTCTTCCCCGCCCCGTTCGGCCCGACCAGCGCGACGCATTCCCCGCCGCGCATGCTGAACGTGACGCGCTCCAGCGCCGCCGAAGCCGCGGGCGCGGCACCGGCGTAGCGCACGGTCGCGTCGCTCAGCTCGAAGACCGGCCCGTCCATCGCCTCAGCAGCCCCACGAAAAAGGGCACGCCGACGACCGCCGTCACGACGCCGACCGGCAGCTCGAGCGGCGCGAACACCGTGCGCGCCAGCGTGTCGGCGAGCACCAGGAACGCGCCGCCCAGCAGGAAGGCGGCCGGCAGGAGCACGCGGTGATCGTGCCCCTTGATGAGCCGGATGGCGTGCGGAACCACCAGCCCGACGAACCCGATGATCCCGGCCGCCGCGACCGAGGCTGCGGTGAGGAGCGAAGCGGCCACGAAGACCCGCCGCTTGGTCCTCGCGACGTTCGCCCCGAGATGGAGGGCCGGCTCCTCGCCCAGGGCCAGGAGGTTCAACGCCCGCGACTCGGCTACGAGGACGGCGAGCGCGGGCACGGCGTACACGACGAGGACGAGCACGCCCGACCAGCCCACGCCGCCCAGCCCTCCCATCAGCCACAGCGTCGCTGTCCGGAGCTGGGCCGCGTCGCTCACCGAGAGGATGCCGGACACGAGCGCGCCGCCGAACGCGCCGACCACGACGCCGCCCAGGAGCAGCATCCGGCTGTCGAGGGCGCCGCCCGCCACGAGGGCGAGCCGGTAGACCAGGAGGGTCGCGGCGAGCGCGCCTGCGAACGCCGCCGCCGGCAGGACCCACGCGGAGATCACGCCGGCGACCAGGGCCAGGACCGCGCCGAGCCCCGCCCCGCCCGAGAGGCCGAGGAGGTACGGGTCGGCCAACGGATTGCGGACCAGGGCCTGGAGCGCGGCGCCGGACACCGCGAGGACGCCGCCCACCACGAACCCCAGCGCCACGCGCGGCAGCCGCAGCGTCCAGACGATGCCCACGGTGACCTCGTCCCCGCGGCGCGCCAGCGCCAGGGCGATCTCGCGCGGGGAGAGTCCTGCGGCGCCGAGCGCGATGCCCGCCGCGGCGGCGAGGGCCGCCAGCGCGGCGAGCGCTGCGAAGAGCGCCACCGTGGAGGGGCGCTTCACCGCGGCGCTCCGTTCGCCCCGCTCAGGCGGGCCAGGCGCGCGGCGAGATCGGCCGCCGCCAGCGGCATCCGGGGTGAGGGCCGGTCGTAGAGGCTCCCATCCACCACCAGCACGCGGCCCAGTCGCACCGCGCGCAGCACCCGCCACCCGGGCCGGGACGCGAGGTCCGGGGCGCGCGAGGTGTCGGGCGCGAGGTAGAGGATCGCGTCCGGGTCGCGCGCGGCGATCGCCTCGAGGCTCACCGTGACGGACGACGCCGCCACGTCGTCGAACACGTTCTCCGCCCCGGCGGCACGGATCACCTCCGACAGATAGCTCCCCCGCCCCACCGTCATCGGCGGGCTCGCCCACGCGTCCACGTAGAGCCTGGGCCGGCGCCCCGGTCCCACGGCCGCCGTCACCGCATGGAGCGAGGAGTCGAACGCCGCGACGAAGGAGTCCGCGGCCGGCCGCACCCCTGCCAGCGTCCCGATGGCGCGGGCGACGCGGCGCAGATCGTCGGAGCGGTCGAGCTGCAGGACCGCGGTGGCGATGCCCAGCGCGGCCAGGCGATCGGCCGCCGCGCGGTCGGCGGCCGAGGCGTAGAGGAGGACGAGATCGGGCTTCCGCGCCGCGACGGCCTCCACGTCGGGCCCGATGCCGTTGCCGAGGTCGGGTACGGCGCGCGCCGCGGGGGGCCAGTCGCAGAAATGGGTGCGGCCGACCACGCGGGAAGCGAGTCCGAGGCGGAACAGGAGCTCGGTGAACGCGGGGGCGAGCGAGACGATGCGGCGCGCCGGCGCGGCGAGCGCGACCGGGCGTCCCCAATCGTCGGTGACGGAGAGCGAGGGAGCTGCCGGGCGGCTGGTGCACGCCGCGAGCAGCGCAAGCGGAATCCAGGAAACTCGAGCCACCACCCCTCCCGCGAGGGCCTTCGGTGGAACGCGAACGGCGAGGTCTCCTGGCTCCGGGCCCGTCCGCTCGCCTTCCCGGCCGAAGCCAGTGGCGTCAGAGCGGACGGTGGGAAGAATCCCTACCCGTTACAGTGGCGGGGCCGCGCCGGATTCACACCGGCTTCCGAGATCCCCGTTCGCGAACGTCAGTTGTCCTGCAACGCAATCTGCGTGGCCGGCTCAGCGCCGCGCAAGCCTTCCGGAGAGCTGCGCCTTCAGCGCCGCCCGCTTCGCCTGGTAGTCCGTCCACTCGGCCGGCGGCGTCTCCGCCTGCCGCGCCGCGTAGCGCTCGTCCAGGGCGACGATCTGCCGGAGCAGCGCGTCGCCGTCCGCATTCGGCTCGGCGACGCTCGCGCCGGGGCGGCGCCGCCCAGCGGCGATGTATCCCCCGGCGCCCAGCAGCACGGCCGAGAGCACCACCGCCAGCCACCCGAGGTTGCGGGACGCCGTGCCGCCGAAGGTGATCTCCGCGGTCTCGCCCGCCCGGATGTCCGACGCGGAGAAGCGGCGGAACCTCCGGCCCTGGATCGTCAACGGATCCGCGGCCGCCAGGTCGGCACCCGTCGCCGAGGCGCTGCTGTCCTCGACGAGCAGCTCGAGTCGCAGGGTCGGCTGATCGAGGGGGACCCGCAGCGTCCTGAGGTCGCGCGGCACCACGTACGTGACCACCACCTGCTTCAGCCCCGGCGGGAAGGGCGCGCTCACCACGATCGAGTCACCCGCCTGCACCACCGCGCTGTTCGGGACCTCGCCCTCGCCCACACGGAACCCTTCGATCCCGCGCGGCAGCTTCATGTGCCAGGTCGACGCCGTGGAATCGCGCGGCACGCGCGTGGTCTCGCCGGGGTTGCCCACCTGCACGATGTCGAGCACGTCGCGCGAGCCGTCGCCCCCCGGCGCCGAGATCACCAGGTGCCGCACGGCCACGTTCAATGGCGCGCCCGCGGTCGCCGTGTCGTAGACGGCGAGGCGGATGGTGTCGGCGCCCGCGTGGTCCTTCACGGAGAACGGCTCCGAGAAGTACCCGATGCCGGCGTAGCGCGTCGAGACGACGTACATCGAGCCCGTGTCGGGCCTCGCGATGCGGAACCGGAAGGCGCCGCGCGCGTCCGCATGCAGCGAGTCGAGCGGGCCCTGCTCCCGCATCGCGATCCGGTGCGCCACGACCACCGCGCCGGCCAGGGCGGTGGTATCCGCGCCGCGGACCCGCACGGCGTGGCCGCTGAGGCCCAGCGGCGCGGGGGGGCCCTGCGCGAGGAGCGGGACGGCGCAGGCGGCGAGGGCCAGCGCCGCGCCGGCCAGGGCGCTACGGCATGAACTTGCCAAAGTCCTCGGGATCCAGGTTCTGCAGGTAGGTCTTGAGCGATTCCTTGTCGAGCGGCCCCTGGTCGGGCGGCGCATCGACCGTGTCGACCGACGACGTGTCGAGCAGGTCACCGTTGCTGAAGATCGGCGCCTTCAGGCGCAGGGCGATGGCGATGCTGTCGGACGGGCGCGCGTCCACCTGCACGACGTCGCCGTTCCGGTAGATGTGCAGCTCGGCGTAGTAGGTGTTCTCCTTGACCCCGGTGATCAGCACCCGGCGCAGCTCGCCGCCGAGGCCGACGATCACCTGCTTCAGGAGGTCGTGCGTCAGCGGGCGGGAGAACTTGACCCCGGCCAGCTCCATCGCGATGGCGCTGGCCTCGCTCGGCCCGATCCAGATCGGCAGGACGCGCGGGCCGTCCTTCTCCTGCAGGACCACCACCGGCGCGTTGGTGCTCCGGTCGAGGCCGAGGTGCGCGACCCGGACCTCGACCAGTCCGCCGCCGGCAGCGTCAGGTGCCAAGATCCCACGACGCCAGGTAGTGGCGCTGCTCCGCGGTCAGCGTGTCGATGGCGAGCCCCATCCCCGCGAGCTTGAGGCGCGCGATCTCCTTGTCGATCTCCGCGGGCACGCGATGCACGTCCTTCGTCAGCTCCTTGACGTGCTTCAGCAGATACTCGGCGCCCAGCGCCTGATTGGCGAACGACATGTCCATCACGCTCGCCGGATGGCCCTCGGCCGCCGCGAGGTTGATCAGCCGGCCCTCGGCCAGGACGAAGACGCGCTTCCCCTCGAGCAGCCACTCGTCCACGAAGGGACGCGCCGGGCGCGGCCCCTGGGCCGCCTTCTGCAGCGACTCGAGGTCGATCTCGACGTTGAAGTGGCCGCTGTTGGCCACGATCGCTCCGTCCTTCATGCGGCGCATGTGCTCGACCCGGATGACGTTGACGTCGCCGGTGAGGGTGATGAAGAGGTCGCCGCGCGGTGCGGCGTCGGCCATCGGCATGACCTCGAAGCCGTCCATCGTGGCCTCGATCGCCTTGACCGGGTCCACCTCCGTCACGATGACCTTGGAGCCGGCGCCGCGCAGCCGCGACGCGACCCCGCGCCCGCACCACCCGTAGCCCGCCACCACCGCGGTGCAGCCGGCCAGCAGGATGTTGGTCGCGCGCACCACGCCGTCCACGGTGGATTGGCCGGTCCCGTAGCGGTTGTCGAACAGGTGCTTGGTATCCGAGTCGTTGACCGCGATGACCGGGAACTGGAGCACGCCGTCCTTGGCCATCGCCTTGAGGCGGATCACGCCGGTGGTCGTCTCCTCGGTGGACCCGACGACGCCCTTGAGCAGGGCGGCGCGCTCATCCTTCGAGAGCGACTCCACCCACTTCCGCACCGGCGGCGCGAGATCGTCCATCCGGTTCAGCGCGATCATGTGCAGCGAGCCCACGAGATCGGCGCCGTCGTCCATCGTGACGTCGGGCCGGTGCGCGAGCGCCGCACGGATGTGGTCGTAGTAGGTCGCGTGGTCCTCGCCCTTGATCGCGAACACGGAGATGCCGTGCTCGCGCACCAGGTACGCCGCGGCGTCGTCCTGGGTCGAGAGGGGGTTCGAGGCGCACAGCGCCACCTCGGCGCCGCCCGCCTGGAGGGTGATCGCCAGGTTGGCGGTCTCGGTCGTCACGTGCAGGCAGGCGCTGAGGCGGCGCCCCTTGAGCGGCTGCTCCTTCGCGAACCGCTCGCGGATCAGCCGCATCACCGGCATCGAACGCTCCGCCCATTCGACCCGCCGCCGGCCCTCGTCCGCGAGGGCGAGGTCCTTCACGTCGTAGGACGCCTTCTTCGTCGCGACGGTCACCGGGCCCCCCTCCCCACCTGCGCCGACCCCGCCAGGCGCTTCGCCGTCTCCGCCAGCTCGGCCGCGCGGTCGGTCCGCTCCCAGTTGAACAGGTCCACCTCGACGCCGTCCACCGTCACGCGCTCGGGCTTGCGCCCGAAGTGCCCGTACGCTGCGGTCGGCTTGAAGATCGGCTTGCGCAGGTCCAGCGCCTCGATGATCGCGCGCGGCGCGAGGTCGAACTGCTCGCGGACCGCGGCCTCCAGCACGCTGTCGGGCACCGTCCCGGTGCCGAACGTGTCCACCAGCAGCGAGACCGGCTGCACGACGCCGATCGCGTAGGCGATCTGGACCTCGCAGCGCCGCGCCAGAGCAGCCGCCACGACGTTCTTCGCCACCCAGCGCGCGGCGTACGCGCCCGAACGGTCCACCTTCGACGGATCCTTCCCGCTGAAGGCGCCGCCGCCATGGCGCGCGAAGCCGCCGTAGGTGTCCACGATGATCTTGCGGCCGGTGAGGCCCGCGTCGCCCTGCGGCCCCCCGACCACGAACCGGCCGGTGGGATTGATGAGGTAGCGCGGCTCCCCGTCCGCCACCCACTTGTGGATCACCGGCGTGATGACGTGCTGGATGATCTCGGCGTGCAGCTCGTCGTTGTCGATGGTCGGTGCGTGCTGGGCCGACACCACCACGGTGTGCACCCGGCGGGGGCGGTCGCCCTCGTACTCCACCGTGACCTGCGACTTCCCGTCGGGCCGGAGCCAGGGCAGCGTCCCCGACTTGCGCACCTCCGCGAGCCGGCGGGTGAGGCCGTGCGCCAGCATGATGGGCAGCGGCATCAGCTCCGGCGTCTCGTCGGTGGCGAAACCGAACATCATCCCCTGGTCGCCCGCGCCGCCGGTGTCCACCCCCACCTTGATGTCCGGCGACTGCCGGTCGATCGTCGTCAGCACCGCGCAGGTTTCCGCGTCGTAGCCCATGGAACAGTCGGTGTATCCGATCGCCTCGACCGTGCCGCGCACGATGTCCGGCACGTGCACGTAGGTCGTGGTCGTGATCTCGCCTCCCACCAGCGCCATCCCGGTGGTGACGTAGGTCTCGCAGGCCACGCGCGCCGCGGCATCGCGCGAGAGGATCGCGTCGAGCACCGCGTCGGAGATCTGGTCGGCGATCTTGTCGGGATGTCCCTCCGTGACCGACTCGGAGGTGAAGAGCCAGCGGCGTGACGCGCTCATGTCGTTCTCGTCTCTGTCTTTGGGGTCGCTAATGGCGGAAGCTAGCCCTGCGTGCACGGGCTGGCAACGGGGACGACGGGTCCAACAAGCGCAGATCCACGACACTTCCGACGGATCGGCGGACGAACGCGGAGATCTCATCGGTCGTGGGCAGCTCGAGCGCGGCCTCCGCGCAGGTCGCCGCATCCTTCGCGCTGATCTGGCGGATCATCCACTTGGCGAGCGGCAGGCTCGGTGACGCGACGGAGAGGACGCGGAAGCCCAGTCCGACCAGCAGGTAGATGGACACCGGGTCGGCCGCCATCTCGCCGCACACCGACACCTCGCGCCGGGCCGCGCGCGCCGCGCGGGCCACCGCGCGCAGCAGGCGCAGCAGCGCGGGATGGTGCGCGTTGAACCGCTCGGAGAGCCGCGCGTTGCCGCGGTCCACCGCCAGGGTGTACTGCACCAGGTCGTTGGTGCCGACCGAGAGGAAGTCCGAAACCTCCGCCAGCCGGTCGGCCACGATGGCGGCCGCGGGCGTCTCCACCATCACGCCGACCGGCACGGAGGTGGCGGCCTCGATCCCCTTCTTGCGCAGCGCGCGCGACTCCTCCTCGACCAGCTCCCGCGTGCGCAGCACCTCGTCCACGCGCGTCACCAGCGGGATCATCAGGCGCAGCTTCGCGTGCGCCGCCGCGCGCAGGATCGCCCGGATCTGCGGCCGGAAGATCTCCGGCTGGTCGAGGCACACGCGGATCGCGCGCCACCCCAGCATCGGGTTGCCCTCCGCCATCCGCCCGAACGGCGCGGGGAACTTGTCCCCGCCGAGGTCGTAGGTGCGGATGATGACCGGGTGCGGCGCGAAACCCTGCCCGATGCGCCGGTACACCTCCGTCTGCTCGTCCTCCGACGGCATCCGGCCGCGGCCCACCACCAGGAACTCGGTGCGGAGCAGTCCCACGCCCTCGGCCCGGTGGCGCAGCGCGAGCTCCATCTCTTCGGGCAGGTCGAGGTTCGCGCGCACCGCGAGCGTCGCGCCGTCGCTCGTCTGCGCGGGCAGCTCGGAGCCGGCCTCCAGGTCGCGCTCCAGCTCCCGGCGCTGCCTGTCGCGGCGACGCGCCGCCTCGATGACCTGCGGCGACGCCTCGACCTGCAGCGTGCCCGCCCACCCGTCCAGCACCACCGTCTGCCCGGTGGTGACGCGGTCCAGGACCTCCGGCAGCGCCATCACGGCCGGGATGCCGATCGAGTGCGCGAGGATCGCCGCGTGGGAGGTGCGGGTCCCCTCCTGGCACGCGATGGCCAGCACGGCCTCGCGGTCGAGCTGGACCGTCAGCGACGGCGTCAGGTCTCTGGCCACCAGGATCACGGGGGCGTCGTGGCTCGCGGCCTCCAGCGTCGGCTCCTCGACGCCCAGCAGGTGCGTCAACACCAGGATCTCGACGTCCGTCAGGTCGGCGAGCCGCTCCCGCAGCATCGCGCTCCCCGTCGTGCTCCACAGCCCGCGCCACTCCAGCATCTTCAGCTGGAAGGCCCGCTCGGCCGTGAAGTGGTTCTCCCGGATCAGGCGCGCGACCCCGCCCAGGAGGTCCTTGTCCTCCAGGACCAGCAGCTGCGCGTCGAAGATGCGCGCCTCGTCCTCCCCGGCGCGCTCGGCGGCCTTGCCGCGGCTGCGCGCGATCCGACCGCGCGCGTAGCCCAGCGCCTCGGTGAGCCGAGCCACCTCCGCCTCGACGCTCCCCTCCGCGATGGCCGTGTCCGGCACCACGGGCGCTTCCCAGCGCACCACGAGCGCCGGCCCCACCGCCACGCCGGGCGAAACCGCGACCCCCTTCATGATCCGCTGCGGCATTCAGTCCTCCCCGAAGCCTGCGGCCACCAGCGCCAGGAGCGCGGTGACCGCCGCCTCGGCATCGTCGCCATCCGCCTTGATGAGCAGTGAGCTCCCGCATTCCGCCGCCAGCATCATCATCCCCATGATGCTCTTGCCGTTCACCTCCAGCCCGTCCTTCGTGACCGTGATGTGCGCCTGGAACTTGTTGGCGACCTTCACGAATTCCGCCGCGGGCCGCGCGTGGAGCCCGAGCGAATTGACGATCGGTGCGAGGCGCTCGACTACCACAGGACCCCCACGGCCAGCACGGCCGCCAGCACGCCGCCCGCCACGACCATCCCGGTCGCACGCGGCTGGATCGCCCGCACGACGCCCGCGAACAGCAGCGCCGCCGCCGCGCCCGCCAGCGTCTCCCAGCGCCGGTGCACCGGGATCCACGCCAGCACCGAGACCAGCGCGCCTCCGACCAGGAACGCCGCGATCGGCGCCACGATCTCCAGGGCGCGCTGCAGGCCCGGTGCGGCGAGCGCCCCCGCCACCCGCACCCCCGATCGGAAGCCCGCCTTCAGGCCCCAGACGCGCAGCCAGACGTGCATCGCGTTGTACAGCACGAGAAACGCCACCACCGCCCAGAACCCGGCCGAGAGGGCCACCAGGATCAGGGCGATCGCGGCGCAGGCCGGGAGCCATCCGGCCCAGATCAGACGGTCGCCGAGCGAGCCGAGCGGGCCCACCAGCGCCGAGCGCAGGCGCTCGATCTTCTCCGGCTGCACGCCGTCCAGCTCCGCGCGGACCGCCGCCCCCACGGCCAGCGAGGCGAAGTAGGGATGCGCGTTGAAGAAGCGCGACTGCCGCGCCACCGCCTTGCGGAACGCCGACCCGTCGCCCTCCCGTCGCAGGCCCCGCAGCATCGGCTCGGCGACGTAACCGAACCCGATGCCGAGCATCCGCTCGTAGGTCCACGCGGCCTGGATCGTGAAGAGGCGCGCCACGGCCAGGCCGAACCCCGGGATCGCCGTGCGGGCTACCACGCGAGGGCTCCCAGCACCGCCAACCCCGCCACCGCGCCGGCCGCCAGATACCGCCGGGACGGGCGCTGCCCGTACAGGCGCCAGGCGCTCCAGGCGGCCACGCCGAGCGCGGTGCCGATCACCGCGATGTCCGCCAGGGCCCGGGGCGCCCGCCAGCCCGCCTCGACGGCGCGGGCCACGCGCTCGCCGACCAGGAAGGTGAACGCGGTGAGCAGGACGGCGCGCACCGCGTCGCGCGCAATCCCGCCCACCTGCAGCGCCGCCAGGCCGCGCGGGTCACCCGCCTCGATCGTGGACTCCCATCTCCGCATCTGCGCTCCCGTCAGGCGCCGCGCCAGGTGCATCAGCAGGCCCCCGAGCCACGCCGCCACCAGCGCCACCACCATCACGCCCACCATCCACGTCCCGTCCCACCGGCCCCGCAGCGCGGCCAGCGCGCCGGCGGCGCAGGCCGCCGGTCCCCAGTCCGGGTAGCGCGCCGCCCCGACCGGCAGCGTCTCGAACGCGAACAACTCGAGGAGCGCGCCGATCGTCAGGCCCGCCAGCGGCCGTCCGGCGACCGCGCCGCCCAGGAAGCCGGCCACCAGCGGTCGTGACAACATCGCCTGCGGTACGCTGACCAGATCGAGCCCGACGACGGCGCCGATCACGAGCAGGGCGACGAAGGACGACGCGTTCACACCAGCTCCGCGATCGGCACGGGCCTGGCGGTCGGCACGTCCTGCGCCGACACGTCCACGCCCTCGGCAGCCAGCGCCTTGAGCTTCACGGCTTCGTCCGGCGTCAGGAAGACGTAGCGGAGCCGCTCGCTGCGGCCCTCGCGCGCGTGGATGCCGCCGAGGTTGACGCAGCGCCGACCAGGCATCGCCCGCGCCAGGGACACCATCGTGTCCACGTCCCCGGTGAGCACGATCCCACAGCGGCGGTCCCGCTCCCACTCCGGGAGCCGCGCGGCCGCCTCCGCCACGCTCGCGAAGATCAGCTCGATGGTGGGGGGCACGCCCATCCGGTAGAGCTCCTGCTCCCAGTCGCTGGCGCGCACGTCGTCGTTGACCAGGACGATGAAGCCGATCCCCAGGCGCTGGGCCCAGCCTACGACCACCTGCCCGTGGATCAGGCGGTCATCGATGCGATACAACCCGATCACCGGCCGACGATCCCCACGCCGGCGCGGCCGGTCTGCACGGCGCGCTCGGCTGCCGCGTCGAGCGGCAGCTCCCGGTGGAACGCGAAGTCCACCAGCATCGCGAGGTTCACGCCCGTGACCACGCGCAGGTCCGGGCGCGCCCGCGCCAGATGGGCGGCCGTGAACGCGCACGAGCCACCCGCCATGTCGGTGAAGATCAGGGCGGGGCGCCCCTGCACCGCCTCGTCCAGCCGCCTGAGCAGCGCCGTCCGGTCGCACCCCCGGTTCGACACCGCCACCAGTCCCGTGTCGTCGCCCGCGATCGCGGCCACGGCCGCGAGCAGGGCGTCGGCCAGCTCGGTGTGCGCCACGACGACGCCCGTCAGCTTCTCACTCATAGTCCTCTTCGAGGTACTCGCGGATCAGCCGCCGTTCCCGCATCCGCCCGATCAGCCGCTCGTTGAACTCGCGGGCGGAATCCACGCCGCTGTACTTCAGCAGATGCCGCATCGCCACGATCTCGGCGATCACGGTGATGTTCTTGCCCGGGTTCAGCGGCACCACGACGCGCGGCAGCTTCACGTCGAGGATGTCCGTCTCTTCGACGTCGATCCCGGTGCGGTCGTACGGCGCCGCGCTGTCCCAATCCTCCAGCTGGACCACCACCTCGATGCGCTTCTGCTGGCGCACCGCGCGGATGCCGAACAGCGCCGCGACGTCGATCAGACCGATGCCGCGGATCTCCATGAAGTGATGCTGGTGCTCGTGCCCACGCCCGATCAGGACGTCGTGGCCGAGCCGGCGCACCAGCACGACGTCGTCGGCGACGACGCGGTGGCCCCGCTCGACCAGGTCGAGCACGCACTCGCTCTTCCCGATCCCCGACCGCCCGATGAACAGGAGGCCCACGCCGTACACGTCCGCAAGCGAGCCGTGGATCGCCGTCTGCGTGGCGAACGCCTCCTCGAGGAACGGCTTGAGCCGGTCGTAGAACTCCGACGTCTTGAGGCGCGAGCGGAGCACGGCCACGCCGTGCTTCTGCCCCAGCTCCACCAGCTCGGGCGGGACCTCGAGCCCCTTGGTCACGAACAGGCACGGCACGCCCAGCTCGAAGAGCTGCTCCAGCGTGCGGCGCCGCTCGGCGGCCTTCAGCGAGAGGAGATAGGACACCTCCGTCTCCCCGAGCACGTGCACGCGGTCGGGGGCGAACCGCGCCGTGTACCCCGCCAGGACGAGCCCGGGGCTCGACACTTCGGACGACGGGATGGCGCGCTCCAATCCCGTGTCGCCGGTCAGCGCCTCCAGCTGGAGCGCCTCGGCGCGCTGCTCCAGGAGATCGCGCAGGCGGACCGTAGCTACCTCCCCGGGCGGCCCGCGCGGCGCGGGCTTGGAGCGGCCTTGTCGAGCTGCCGGCGCAGTTTCGACACCGCCCGGTCGAGTGCGGTCCGGTGGTCGGCGGCCTCGCCGCTCGCGACGTAGAGCACGCCCCGGGCCGCCGTGAGCCGCAGCTCCGCCAGCGCCCGCTGGTGCCCCGCGTCGAACGTGATGTTCGCGCCCGTGGGCCGGTGCGCGAACCGGGCCAGCCGCGTCACGACCTGCTCGGCCCGGAGACGCAGGGCCTCCGGCACCTCGCCGTGCCGCGCCGTGATGATGATGTCCATGCGATCGGCTCCTAGCTCCCTCGCCCGGAGGCGACGGCAGCTTCGAGATGAGCTTCGGTCTCCGCGGCGGCCTTCTCCCAGCTCAGCGAGCGGGCGAAGGCCCGCGCCCCCGTCGACAGACGTTCGCGCAGCGCGGCGTCGGTCGCCAGCGCCAGCAGCGCCGCCTGCAGCGCCGCGACGTCACCGTGCGGGACCAGGACCCCGGTCTCGCCGTCGTGCACCGATTCCCGCAGGCCGGGGCTGTTCGAGGCCACCGCCGGCGTCCCGCACCCGGCGGCCTCGAGGTTGGTGATCCCCCACCCTTCCTTGGGCGACGGGAAGACCACGGCCCACGCCCGCCGGTACAACTCCAGCTTCCGCTCCTCGCTCACGAAGCCGAGGAACGTGACCGCCCCGCCGCCGACGGCCGCCGCCACCCGCTCGAGGCGGGCGCGGTCGGAGCCGCTCCCCGCGATCCACAGCTCCACCGGGTGGCCGGAGCGCGCCAGGGCCCCGGCCGCGGCGATGGCCGTGTCCATCGCCTTATAACGCTTGAGCCGCCCGACGTACAGGAACGTCGGGCGCGGCGACCGCGCCACACCGGCGGCGGGAGCGTAATGCTCCGCGTCCACGCCTGGATAGATCACACGGATCCGCTCCTCGGCGAAGCCCCGCGCCACCAGGTCGTCGGCCGTGCTCCGGCTGATGGCGTGGACCGGGAGGCCGCGGTAGACCCGCGGCATCGGCTGCTCCGCCGCCCAGACCGCCAGCGCCATCGGCCACGACACTTCCCGGAACGCCGTCGTGCCGAACAGGTGCGGCACGAGGAGGACGAACGGCCCGCCCCACAGCAGCGGAAGGTAGAGCGGGAGCTTGTTCACGTCTTCCACCACCACGTCGGGGCGCAGCTGCCGCGCCAGGCGCATGAACGCGCGCCGGCCCCTGAGCGCGAAGGTGTACGCGCCGGCGGCGCGATGGACCGTGATGCCGTCGATCACCTCCGACGCCTCGCACCCCGGCCAGCCGCTCGCCAGGAGGTGCACCTCATGGCCGCGCGCCGCGAGCCGGCCGAAAATCTCGTGCAGGTGCACTTCGGCGCCGCCGGCCTCCGGGTGCGTCCGGTCGCGCCAGTTCACCACGACGATCTTCACAGGCGGCCCTGGTCGTGCGCGATCCGGTCCAGGATGCCGTTGACGAACGCCGGGGACTTCGCGCCACCGAACCAGTGGGCGAGGCGCACCGCCTCGTCGATGACCACCCGGGGCGGGGTCGCCCCGCCCTCCAGCTCGCACGCCGCCAGCCGCAGGAGGTTGCGGTCCACCACCGCCAGCCGCTCCAGCCGCCAGCGGTCCGCGGCGCGCTCCAGCTCGGCGTCGAGCCGCGCGCAGCCGGCCACGGTCGCCGCGGCGAGGCTCAGCGCGCGGTCCTGGACCGCGGCGCTGCCCGACAGGAGCGGCAACACGCGGGCCCAGGCCGCGCGCGGATCGCCCGCCTTGTCCGGGGACTGATCCCAGGCGTAGAGCAGCTGGAGCGCGAGGGCGCGGGCCCGCGTCTCAGCGCGGATGGCCACGGCGCGCCGGAGGAGGCCCTCTCCGAGACCGAGCGTTCTTCGCGCCGCCCGGACGGTGCTGCCCCGGCGGCACGCCGCCACGCGTCCGCAGCGTCGCCGCGGCGTCCAGGGCCGCCGCGACGGCGTCGAACCCCTTGTCCCCGACCGCACCGCCGGAGCGCTCCAGCGCCTGCTCCTCGGTGTCGCAGGTCAGCACGCCGAAGCCCACCGGCACGCCGTACTCGACCGCCACCGCCATGAGTCCGCGCGACGCTTCGGCCGCGATGATCTCGTAGTGCAGCGTCTCGCCGCGGATCACCGCGCCGAGCGCCGCGATCGCCTCGTAGCGCCCCGTAGCCGCGAGATGGCGCACCACCACCGGCAGCTCCCACGCGCCCGCCACCCAGCACACGTCCACGCGGCTCGCCGGCACGCGCCGCTCGGCGAGACACCGCTCGGCCCCGGCCAGGAGCCGCCGCGTGACGTCCTCGTTGAACCGGCTGACGACGATGCCGATCCGCGGGGCGGCGCGCCGGGCCTTGCCGACGGCGGGCATCAGTGGGCGAACAAGTGACCGAGCTTGTCGCGCTTGACGTCGAGGTAGCCGGCGTTCTCGTCGGTCCTCGGCGGGATGATCGGCACGCGCTCCGCGATGGTGAGGCCGTAGCCCTCGATCCCCACCAGCTTCATCGGGTTGTTGGTCAGGATGCGGATCGTCTTCACGCCGAGGTCCAGCAGGATCTGGGCGCCGATCCCGTAGTTGCGCAGGTCGGGGAGGAAGCCGAGCTGCGTGTTGGCCTCCACCGTGTCGTGTCCGGCGTCCTGCAGCTCGTAGGCCTTGAGCTTGTTGAGCAGGCCGATGCCGCGGCCCTCCTGGTCGAGGTACACCACGACGCCGCGCCCCTCCTGGGCGATCATCCGCATCGCGGTCGTGAGCTGCCAGCCGCAATCGCAGCGCGACGAGCCGAACACGTCCCCGGTCAGGCACCTCGAGTGGATGCGCACCAGCACGTCGCCGCCCGCCGCGACGTCACCGTACACCAGCGCCACGTGCTCCGCGTCGTCCACGTCGTTGCCGTAGCCGATGATGCGGAACTCGCCGAAGGGCGTCGGCAACCGCGCCTCGGCCACACGGTGCACCAGCCGCTCGTGCTGCAGGCGATGGGCGACGATCTGCGCCACGGTGATGAAGGTGATCCCGTGCTCGGCGGCGAAGCGCTCCAGCTCCGGGCGGCGCGCCATGGTGCCGTCCGGGTTCAGCACCTCGCAGATCACGCCCGCGGGATACAATCCGGCGAGGCGGGCCAGGTCCACGCTCGCTTCGGTCTGGCCGACCCGCTGCAGCACCCCGCCGGGGCGCGACCGGAGCGGGAAGACGTGGCCGGGGCGCCGCAGGTCCGCCGCGGTGGACACGGGGTCGATCGCGACGCGGATGGTCGTGGACCGGTCGGCGGCGCTGATGCCCGTGGTCACGCCGAACCGGGCGGCCGCGTCCACGCTCACCGTGAAGGCGGTCTCGTGCGCCTCGGTATTGTGGTCCACCATCTGCGGGAGCCCCAGCGCCTCGCACCGCTCCTGCGTCAGCGTGAGGCAGATCAACCCGCGGCCGTGCACCAGCATAAAGTTGATCGCCTCCGGCGTGATTTTCTCCGCCGCCGCGATCAGGTCCCCTTCGTTCTCCCGGGCCTCGTCGTCCGCCACCAGCACGAGCTTGCCTGCCCGCACGTCGGCGATCGCCTGTTCGACCGTGCCAAACGGCATCTAGTCCCCCTCTCCCGGACGGCCGCGATACGGCGCCAGGAGGTGCTGCACGAACTTCCCGATCAGATCCGCCTCTAAATGTACGCGCGTGCCCACCCTCGCTCTACCCAGGGTCGTGACCTCGAGGGTGTGCGGAATGACGGAGATCTGCACCACGCCGCGCCGCGGGAGGTCGTTGACCGTCATGCTGATGCCGTCCACCGCGACGGAGCCGTGCAGCACCGACAGCTCGGCCACGAGCTTCGGGACCCGGATGTCGAGCAGCACCGAGTCGTCGAGCGCCCTGCGCCGGACGACCGTCCCGACGCCGTCCACGTGGCCCGCGACGAGGTGCCCTCCCAGCAGATCCCCCAGCTTGAGCGAACGCTCCAGGTTCACCGGGCGGCCGGCGCGGTAGGCGCCGAAGTTCGTCCGGCTCCGCGTCATCGTGACCGCTTCGACCGTGAAGGTGCCCTGCCCCGTCTGCACCACCGTCAGACAGGTCCCGTCTATCGCGATGCTCTCGCCGATGGTCGGGCGGCGGCGGTACGGGTGCGCGATCATGACTTCGAGGCCGCGGGCCGTGCGGCGCACGCGCCGCACCGTGCCCATCGCCGTGACCAGCCCCGTGAACATCAGGGCCGGTCCATCACGAGGAGACTGTCGTTCCCCAGGGTGCGGCGGTCGACCGTGTGCCACCGCCGCACGGCCGCGACGCCCAAGCCCGGATAGCCGGCGAAGGCGGGGACGCCGTCGCCGCCGAGCAGGATCGGCGCCGCGATGAGATAGATCCGGTCCACCAGTTCCTCCTTGAGCAACCGGCCCGAGAGCACGCCGCCCCCTTCGACCAGCACGCTCTCGATGCCGCGACGGCCAAGCTCGTCGAGCGCGGGAGCGAGGTCATCCGCCACCGCGACCACGACCCCGGCCGCCTCGAGCGCCGCTCGAGCCGCGGCCGGCGCGTCCGTGCCGAGCACGACGAGCGTCGGGACCTCGCGCGCCGTCGTCACGACCCGGCTCGCGTGCGACACCTCGCCGCGGCGGTCGAGGACGACGCGGAGCGGCGGCCGGGAGGGCTTCACCGGGCCCCGGACGGTGAGGCTGGGGTCGTCGGCCGTCGCGGTGCCCGCGCCGACCGCGATCGCGTCGAAACCGGCGCGCAGCCAGTGCGCGTACTCCCGCGCCACGGGGCCTGAAACCCACTGCGAGCGGCCCGTGCGGTCCGCGATCCGCGCGTCGAGCGAGACGGCGAGCTTCAGCGCCACGAACGGCCGCCGCGTTCCGGCGAACCGGTGGAAGAAGAGGGCGTTCTGCGCCTGCACGTCCTCTTCGAGCACGCCGGCCGCCACGGACACCCCCGCGCGCTGCAGAGCCCCCGCGCCGCCGCGGGCCTTCGGGTCCACGTCGTGCGCGCCGAAGACCACGCGCCGGATCCCGGCCGCGACGATGGCATCGGTGCACGGCGGCGTCTTCCCGTAGTGCACGCACGGTTCGAGGCTGACCACCAGGTCCGCCCCGCGCGCCTTGGGCCCCGCCGCCTCGAGCGCCGCCACCTCGCCGTGCCGCCCGCCGAACTCGGCGTGAAACCCCTCGCCCACCACCACGCCGTCCTTGACCACCACCGCGCCCACGAGCGGGTTCTTTCCGACGCGGCCCCAGCCGCCCCACGCGAGCGCGATCGCGCGCCGCATCAGCTCCGCGTCGTCCACGGCTACGGCGCCGGCTCCCAGCGCACCCGGCCCTGCCCCCGCTCCACCACGCCGATCTCCCACGTCTCGACCCCGGCCTCGCGCGCCGCCGCGCGCACCGCGCCCGCCTCGCCCGGGGGGCAGACGCCGATCAGCCCCACGCCGAGGTTGAAGACTGCGCGCATCTCCTCGTCCCCCACCGACCCGCCTTCCTGCACCACGCGGAACGGGGCCGGTACGGGCCACGATCCGCCCCGCACCACCGCATCGGTCGTGTCGGGCAAAACGCGGACCAGATTGCCGCTTATCCCTCCCCCGGTAATGTGGGCGAGGGCGTGGAACCGCCGGCGGACCGGCCAGACGGCGGCGAAGTAGCTCCGGTGCACCGCCAGCAGCACCTCGGCCACCGTCCCGCCCGCCCCGGGGAACGGGTCGTCGAGTCCCAGCTCCATGTCGCCGAACAGCACCCGGCGCAGCAGCGAGTAGCCGTTGGTGTGGAAGCCGCTGGAGGCGTAGCCGACGAGCACGTCGCCCGCACGGATGCGGTCGCCGTGCAGCGCCTCATCCTCGGCGACGACGCCGAGGATCGTGCCGGCGAGATCGAACTCCCCCGGCCGGTACACGTCGGGCATTTCGGCCGTCTCGCCCCCCACCAGCGGCATCTCGTGGGCGCGGCACGCGCGCGCCACCCCGCTCACCACGTCCGCGGCGACCGCCGGATCGAGCCGGCCCGAGGCGAAGTAGTCGAGGAACCCGATCGGGCGCGCCGCGTGGACCAGGATGTCGTTGACGCAGTGGTTGACGAGGTCCTCGCCGACGGTGTCGTGGCGGCGGGCGCGGATGGCCACCAGCACCTTGGTGCCCACGCCGTCGGTCGAGGCGACGAGGAGCGGCTTGGGGACGTCCGCGGGGAGGCGGACCAGGCCGCCGAACGCCCCCACCGCCCCCGCCGACGCCGCGGTCCGGGTGCCGCGCACCAGCTCCGCGATCTTCGCCTTGGCCGCCTCGGCGGCGGCCAGGTCCACGCCGGCGCGCCGGTAGCGGTCAGCGCCGGTCGTCATCGCCCGGCTCCAGCTCGAAGTGCACCAGGTCCCGGTGCGCCCGGACCCGCGCCGTGATGTCGGCCGGCGAGATCTCCTCGAAGCGCCCGATGGAGAAGCGCTCCACCGCGAACGAGCCCATCGTCGAGCCGTAGACCATCGCGACCCGGAGGTTCGGGTCGGAGAGGTCCCCGGTCCGCGCCAGGTGCGCCATGAAGCCGCCCGCGAACGCGTCACCGGCGCCGGTCGGATCGAAGACGTCGTCCAGCGGGAACGCCGGGACGTAGAAGATGCGGTCCCGCTCGACCAGCACGGCGCCGTGCTCCCCCTTCTTCACCACGACGAACTTCGGGCCGCGCTCCAGAACCCACCGCGCCGCCCGGTGGATGTGCCAGTCCCCGGACAGCTCCCGCACCTCGGAGTCGTTGACCAGCAGCACGTCCACCTTCTCCAGGAGCTTCAGCAGCGCGGTGCGCTTCCCCTGGATCCAGTAGTTCATCGTGTCGCAGGCGACCAGCTTCGGCCGGTGCACCTGCTCGAGGACCTGGAGCTGCAGCTCCGGGTCGATGTTGCCGAGGAAGACGAACTCCGCGTCCCGGAACGCCTCCGGGATCACGGGCTTGAAGTTGGCGAACACGCCCAGCCGCGTCTCCAGCGTGTCGCGGGTCTGCAGGTCGAAGCCGTACTTCCCCGCCCAGCGGAAGCTCTCGCCGTCGGCGACGGTGACGCCGCGGAGGTCCACGCCCCGCCGCTCGAGCCGCTTGAGCTCCGCCATCGGATAGTCGCGCCCGACGACCCCGACCACCTGCACCGGATGGAGCAGTGCGCCGGCCGCGGCGAAATACACCGCCGAGCCGCCGAGGGCGTTCTCCGTCCTGCCGAACGGCGTTTCGACCGAATCGAGCGCGATGCTGCCCACCACCAGGAGACTCATGCCGTCACCCCGCTACATCCGGTCCGGCGCCGACAGCCCCAGCAGCGCCAGCGCGTTCGCCAGGACGATCCGCGTGGCGCGCGCCAGCGCCAGGCGCGCCCGCTCCACCTCGGCGCGCTCTCCGAGCACCCGGCACTTGTGGTACCAGAGGTGCGCGGCGCGCGCGAGCTCCTCCAGGTAGCCGGTGATGCGCTGCGGCTCCAGCGCGTCGGCCGCGCGCGCGACCACCTCCGGGAAGCGCGCCAGCAGCTTCAGCAGCTCCGCCTCGCTCGGATCGCTCAGCTCCGCGACGTCCACTCCGTCCGCCGTGGCCGACGCGGGGTCCACGTTCCCCACCCGGAAGATCCCCGACATCCGCGCGTGCGCCATCTGGACGTAGAAGACCGGGTTCTCCTCGGTGCGCTTCAGCGCCAGGTCCACGTCGAACTGGAGGTGCGAATCGGCCTTCCGCATCACGAAGAAGTAGCGCACCGCGTCGCGCCCCACCTCGTCCACCAGGTCCCGCACGGTGACGTAGCTGCCCGCGCGCTTGGAGACCTTCATCTCCTCGCCGCCCTTCATCACCGTCACCATCTGGTGCAGCACATAGTCCGGATAGCCGGCCGGGATCCCGACGTCCAGCGCCTGGAGCCCGATCCGCACCCGCGTGACGGTGCTGTGATGGTCGGCCCCCTGCACGTTGATCGCGCGGGCAAAGCCCCTCTGCCACTTCGTGACGTGATAGGCGACGTCCGGCACGAAGTAGGTGTACTCCCCGCCCCGCTCTGCGCTGCGGCGGATCACCCGGTCCTTGTCGTCGCCGAAGTCCGTCGTCCTGAGCCAGAGCGCGCCGTCCCGCTCGTACGTGTGCCCCGCCGCCGTCCACCGGCGGACCGTGTCCTCCACGCGGCCGTCCGCGTACAGCGACGTCTCGAGGAAGTAGACGTCGAACTTGACGCCGAACGCCTGGAGATCGCCGTCCTGCTCCTTCCGCAGCTCCCGGACGGCGAAGGCCCGCACCGCCTCGAGGTCCGAGGCATCGCGGTCGCCCGGGTGCGCGTCCCGATAGCGCTGCGCGATCTCGCGGATGTACTCGCCGTGGTAGCCGCCCTCGGGGATCTCCGCGGGGTGCCCGCCCAGCTCGCGGGCGCGCGCCTGCACGCTCGCCGCGAGCTTCAGGATCTGCGCGCCAGCGTCGTTGTAGTAGAACTCCCTCGTGACGGTCCAGCCGGTCCACTCGAGCAGCGCCGCGATGGCGTCCCCGATCGCCGCCTGGCGCCCGTGCCCCACGTGCAGCGGGCCGGTCGGGTTCGCCGAGACGAACTCGACGTTCACCGGCTTCGGCGCGGCCGCCTGCGTCCGCCCGTAGAGCGCCCCCGCCGCGATGATCGTGCGGAGGACGCCCGCCAGCTGATCGGAGGCGAGCCGGAAGTTGATGAACCCCGGGCCGGCGATCTCCACCGACGCGACGAGCCCGGGGGGAAAGGCGAGCGCCGCCACGATCTGCTCCGCCAGGCGCCGTGGCGACGACTTGAGCGGCTTGGCCAGGAGCAGCGCCAGGTTGGTCGCCAGGTCGCCGTGGCTCTTCTCCCGCGGCGTCTCCAGCTCCACCACCGCGTCCGGCACGCCCAGCGAGGCGGCCACGCGGGCGAGCTCGGCCCGGATCTCCTCCCGAGCCACCGTCAGTCGGCTTTCGGCTTGGCCTGCGACGAATCCGTCTTGGACGACGCCGGCTTCTCGCTCCCCCCGGACGCGCCCCCTTCTTCCTTCGCCTTCCGCTTGTCGTGCTTGGCCTTCTCACCGGGGCGCTTGTAGTCCGTCTCGTAGAAGCCGGAGCCCTTGAAGACGATCCCGTGGCCGCCCGAAATCAGACGCTGCGCCGTCGCCCCGCACTTCGGGCACGGCAACTTCGGCGGCGCGGTGATCCTCTGGACCCGCTCGAAAACGGTGCCGCACTTCGGGCACTTGTAATCGTAGGTCGGCATCCTGCCTAACGCCCTAACGCTAAGGGACACAAAAGCTTAGCCGGCACGTGATGAAGTTGTCAAGGAAGTCCCGAACCGCCCCCACCTTTCCACGAGCGCGGCGGTGATCTCACCGACCGTCGCCCGGGAGCGCACTGCTTCCAGGATCCCCTCCATCAGCGGACCGGCGGGGGCCGCGGCGGCCCGCCCGAGGGCGGCCAGGGCCCGGGTGGTGCGGGCGGCGTCGCGCGCGAGCCGGGCCGCCTTGAGCCGCTCGACCTGCCTGGCGGCCAGGGCGGTGTAGTCGGGGGCGCGCGGGGCCTCGACCGGGGACCCGTCGTCGAACCGGTTCACGCCCACCACCACGGCGTCGCCCCGCTCGATCGCCTGCTGGGCGGCCCAGGCCGACTGCGCGATCTCCCGCTGGATGTAGCCTTCGGCGATGGCGCGCACCGCCCCGCCGCGCCGCTCCACCTCGGCGATGATCCCGCGGGCGCGATCCTCCACGGCGGCGGTCAGCGCCTCGACGTAGTACGAGCCGGCGAACGGGTCCACGGTGTGCGCGACCCCGGTCTCCTGCGCCAGCACCTGCTGGGTCCGCAGCGCCAGGCGCGCCGAGTCGGCGGTCGGCAGCGCCAGCGCCTCGTCGAAGCCGTTGGTGTGGAGCGACTGCGTGCCCCCCAGGACGGCGGCCATCGCCTGCACCGCCACGCGCACCACGTTCACCTGCGGCTGCTGGGCGGTCAGGGTCGAGCCGGCGGTCTGCGCGTGGAAGCGAAGGCGACAGCTGTCCTCGTTGGCGGCGAACTCGTCCTTGAGCAGCGTCGCCCAGAGGCGGCGCGCGGCGCGGAACTTGGCGACCTCCTCGAACAGGTCGTTGTGCGCGGCGAAGAAGAAGGAGATGCGCGGGAGCAGGCGGTTCACGTCGAGGCCGGCGGCGGCGGCGTGCCGCAGGTACGCGAGCGCATCGGCGAAGGTGAAGCCCAGCTCCTGCGCGGCGGTCGCCCCCGCCTCCCGCATGTGGTACCCGCTGATCGAGATCGGATTGAAGTTGAGGCCGCGCTCCAGCACGAAGCGGAACACGTCGGTCACCAGGCGGAGGCTCGCCTCCGGCGGGAAGACGTACGTGCCGCGCGCGATGTACTCCTTGAGCACGTCGTTCTGGATCGTGCCGCCGAGCTTGTCGGTCGCGACGCCCCGCTCCTCGCCGACCACGAGGTACATCGCCAGGAGGATGGCCGCCGTCGCGTTGATCGTCATGGACGTGGTCACGCGGTCGAGCGGGATGCCTTCGAAGACGCGCGCCAGGTCGTCCACGGTGTTGATCGCCACGCCGGCCCGGCCCACCTCGCCCGCCGCCAGCGGGTGGTCGGAGTCGTAGCCCATCTGGGTGGGGAGATCGAACGCGGTCGAGAGGCCGGTCTGCCCGGCCGCCAGCAGCTCGCGGAACCGCGCGTTCGTCTCTTCCGCCGTCCCGTAGCCGGCGTACTGGCGCATCGTCCAGAGCCGGCCTCGGTACATGGACGCGTGGATCCCGCGCGTGTACGGGAAGGCGCCGGGCGCTCCCAGCCGGCTCTCCAGGTCCGGCGGCACGTCGCCGGGCCCGTACGCCGCGCCGCCTCCGGGGGGCTTGGGCTCCGTCACGCGCGGAGGCCCGACACCATCCGCTCGGCCAGCCGCACGTCGTCCTCGCTCCCGATGTAGAGCGCCGAGCGCTGGTGCAACTCTGCAGGCTCGATGTCGAGGATCGGCCGGCACCCATCCGAGGCGTAGCCCCCCGCCTGCTCGCAGATCAGGGCCAGCGGCGCACACTCGTACAGCAGCCGCAGCTTGCCGCGCGGCGACTTGGAGTCCGCCGGATAGCAGAACACGCCGCCCGCGATCAGGTTGCGGTGGAAGTCCGCCACCAGCGAGCCGATGTACCGCGAGTTCTTCGCCTCATAGCCCCCGTCGAACCCCTTGTACTTCTTCACCAGAGCCTGCACCTCGGGCGCCCACCCGGGGAAGTGACTCTCGTTGACGCTGTAGTACCTCCCGACTCGCGGCGTCGTGATGTTGGGATGCGACAGCAGGAACTCGCCAATGTTCGGGTCATAGGTGAAGCCGTGCACTCCCTGAGCCGTCGAGTACACCATCATCGTGCTGGAGCCATAGAGGACGTACCCGGCGGCGACCTGGGTGCGCCCGTTCTGCAGGCAGTCCGCCAGGGTCCCGGGCGTGCCCTCGGGGGACAGGCGCTTGTGGACGGAGAAGATCGTGCCGATCGAGACGTTGACGTCGATGTTGGCCGAGCCGTCGAGCGGATCGTACAGCACGACGTACTTGCCCGAGCCGTACTCCGGCGGCGTCGGCACCGGGTGCTCGTCCTCTTCCGACCCGACCAGGCAGACGCGGCCGGTGTGGAGCAGCGCGTGCTTCATCGTAGCGTTGGCGAACGCGTCCAGCTTCTGGACGACCTCGCCCTGCACGTTGATGAGGCCGGCGCTGCCGAGGATGTCCGCCAGCCCCGCCATCCGGATGTGGCTGTTGATGATCTTGGCGGCCAGCGCGATGTCGTACAGCAGGTTGGAGAGATCCCCGGTGGCCTCGGGGTGCAGCTCCTGCTGGTCCAGGATGAACCGTTCGATAGTGATGACGCGTGACAGCGGCGACTTCACGGCTCCTCCTGCGTAGGAATGAAGGACGTGTCCCGCTTCCCGGCCTCGACGTGCACGCTGCGGCCGTCCGTCTCGACCGTCACGGCGCCGTCGGCATCCGTGCGAAAGACGTCGCAGCCCGACCGGCGCAGTGCCGCGAGTACCCGCGGATCCGGCTGGCCGAAGTGATTCGGCCCCACCGACACGACGCAGATCCGCGGCCGCACGGCGGCCACCAGCGCCGGCCCCGTCGCGCCGATGCTGCCGTGGTGCGCCACCTTGAGGAGCGCGGCCCGCGGCAACCGCCCCGCCTCCGCGGCCTCGAACGGGAGACCCGCGTCGCCCGTCATCAGGGCGCGAAACGCGCCGTACTCGATCGCCGCGACGACGCCGTTCTCGTTGGCGGGCAACCCGCGTGTCATCCAGGCGCTGTCGGGATGCAGCACCCGCACGACGACCCCGTCCACCACGATGCTGTCGCCGGCGCGAGCGGCCCGCCAGCGGCTCCCGGCCTCGGCGACCGCGGCGAGCCAGCGACGATAGCTCGGCTTCGGGAGCGGCTCGCCCGGCTCGAGCACGAGCGCCGGTGGAAAGGCGTGCACCACCGCCGGCAGACCACCCAGGTGATCCTCGTCGCCATGCGAGGCGACGACCAGGGCCACGCCCCTCGTGTCGGCGCCCGCGCGCCGGAGGAAGGGAACGACAACCGCACTCCCCGCGTCGTAGCCGAAGGTGCGCGGGCCCCCGTCCACGACGATCCAGCGGCCGCCGGGCGTCCGGATCGCCGCCGCATCCCCCTGCCCGACGGCGAGAAAATGTAGCGCCAGCCAGCCCCGCCTGTCACCCGAGGGAGCACCGGGAATCACGGGCCACCAGACCCCGGCGGCGACCGCGACGGCCGCCGCCGCCACGGCGCGTCCGCGCAGGACCCGGACCACCCCGCCCTTCGCCTGCGGCCGCAACGGCTTGAGGAGCGTCCAGGCCACTACGGCGAGCAGCGCCGCAGCGAGGAGGCGGCGCTCGATGCCGACGCTGGCCAGCGGGAGCGCTCCCGCGAATCGCGCCACCGCGTCGAGCGCGCCCAGCCCCACGGCGGCCACCGGCGACACCCAGCGCGCCGCCGCGGGCAGGACGGAGGCCAGAAGAACGGTCAGGGCGAGCGCCGGCATCACGACGCACGCGAGGGGAACCGCCAGGACGTTCGAGATCAGCGCCGCGGGCGACATGGTGCCGAAAGCGATGACGCTGAAGGGAGCGGTGGCCAGCGTGGCGCCGCCCGACACGGCCGCGACGGAGAGCGCGGCCGCTGCCGTGCGGTTTCGCGGGACCGCGCGCGCCCTTCGCAGTGCCGCCCACGCCCGGGCGGCCCGCGTGCAGCCCCACGCCCCTGCGAAGGAGAGCCATGGTCCTGCCTCCGCCGCGGCGAACGGGTCCACCGCGAGCACGACCAGCGCCGTCGTGCCAAGCGCGGCGCCGGGCACCAGGGGGCGCTGGCGGACGCGGGCCCAGCACCAGAGCGCCATCAGTCCCAGGGCGCGCACGGCCGGCGGCGGCAGCCCGAGGAGGAAGACGTAGAGCGCCACCAGGCCGGTGGCGGCGAGTCGGGCGGACGCGTCCCTCACGCGCGCCGCGCGCAGGACCAGCAGCAGCGCCGCCGCAAGGATGCCGACGTGCAGCCCGGAGATGGCGAGGATGTGGGCGATGCCCGCGCGGGCGAAGCGGCGGCGGATGTCGCGGTCGAGCTGGTCCCCGGCGCCGACCGTGAGCGCCGCCGCGAGCGGCGCGCGGGCTGGCCCGAACAGCTCCCGGATGCGCCGCTCGGTGGCGAGGCGTACCGCGGCGCGCGGCCCCGGGCCCTGCGCGAGCGGGCGGACGCGCCGGGCGACGAGGCGCCCCAGGCGCTCGGGGCGCGCGGGCCAGAGCGGGCTGCGCGCGCCGCGGTGCCACGTCCCCACCACGACCGCCGCCGCGCTTGGCGCCGCGGCCCACGCGGGCCACAGCACCTCCAGCGGCCCCGCGCAGCGCGCCGGCCACGTGACGGTGGCACGCGAGGCTGCGCCTGCGGTCGCGGCATCCCACAGCCGGACCTCCACGGCGACGCGCTCCCCTTCCCGCCACCGGGAGCGGCAGTCCCGATCGGCGCGCGCCGCCGAGGCCGCGCCCCACAGGACTCCCGTCGCCGCCGCGGCCAGCACGGTCCAGGCGGCGAGCCGGGCCCGCGCGGCAAACGCGGCCGCCGCGAGGAGCGGAGCCAGCGGCCACCAGGCCCCGGAACGCAAGAGGCCGGCGAAGTCGCCGGCCACGAAGCCGATCGCACACCACACGACGGCCGGCATCTAGCGCCGGCCCGCAAGCGTCAGCGCGCCTTGGTGGCCCGCCTGCCGTGGCGCGGGGCCGACCCGACCACGCGGAACGCGTCCATCAGCGCCACCGCGATGTCCGCCTGCCCCTGCACCTTCTCCATCTCGACGCCGGAGATCACCTCGCCCGCGGGCGTGGCCACGTAGTGCGGCTGGAGCCGGTTCAGCGCGTACACCATCACGTCCTCCCGGCACATCACGCAGCCGCACGCGCCGCTCACCGTCGGCAGCAGCCGCTCGTACTCCCGGAGCACCAGCGCCTCCACCACGTTCTTCATGCGCCCACCACCTCGCGGTCCGCCGCAACCGGCACCGCGCTGAAGGTCGCGCCCGTCGTGCCCGTGAAACGCACCGTCCGATAGCTGCCGATCCACTCCGGCGGGCCGTCCACCATCGCCACGCGGTGCTGCCGGGTGCGCCCCTGCAGCTGCGAACCGCGCCGCGCCATCTGCTCGACCAGAATCTCGTGCGTCGTGCCGACGAGCCCCGCGTTCCGCGCGCGCGAGACCCGCCGCACCTCCGCGATGACGCGCACGAGCCGCTCCGCCGCCACCGCCTCCGGCACCGCGTCCGGCAGCCGCGTGGCCGGCGTCCCCTCGCGCGGGCTGAACCGGAAGGTGTAGGCCTCGTCGAAGCCGACCTCGGCGACCAGACGGAGCGTGGCGTCGAAGTCCGCCTCGGTCTCTCCGGGGAAGCCCACGATGATGTCCGTCGTGAGCGCCAGGTCGGGGACGCCCAAGCGCAGCCGCTCGACGACCCGCAGGTACTCCTCGCGCGTGTACCGCCGCCGCATCCGCTTGAGCACCGCACTCGAGCCGCTCTGCGCCGGCAGGTGCACGTGCTCGCACACCGCCTCGACCTCCGCGATCGCCGCGACCACCCGGTCGGAGAAGGCGTTCGGGTGCGGGCTGGTGAACCGCAGCCGCCGGATGCCAGGGAGGGCGCCCACCGCGCGGAGCAAGTCGGCGAAATCGTGCGCGCCGTCGAAGTACGAGTTGACCGTCTGCCCAAGGAGCGTCACCTCCGTCACCCCGCGAGAGGCCAGCAGCTCCGCCTCGCGTACGACGTCGGCCAATCTCCGGCTCCGCTCCGGACCCCGCGTCATCGGAACTATGCAGAACGTGCACCGGTAATCGCAGCCGCGCTGGACCGTGACGAACGCGCTGGCCGCCGTCTCCCGTACCGGCAGGATGTCCTCGTAGTGCTCGGTGGAGCGCAGGGAGGTATCCGCGGCCCGTTCCCCTTCCCGCGCCCGGCGCACCAGCTGCGGCAGGTCGCGGTAGGCATCGGGGCCCGCCACGAAGTCCACGTAGGGCGCCCGCTCCAGCAGCCGCTCGCCGAGGCGCTGGGCCATGCACCCGACCACGCCCAGGACGTCCCCCGGCCGCTTGCTGCGCTTGAGCTCGCCGACCCGCCCGAGCACGCGCTGCTCCGCGCGGTCGCGGATGGCGCAGGTGTTGACGATCACGACGTCCGCCGCCTCCGGCGACGGCGCGGGGGCGAACCCGTCCTTGAGCAGCACCCCGGCCATCAGCTGCGCGTCGGCCGCGTTCATCTGGCAGCCGTAGGTCTCGATGAAGAAGGACGCCCCGGTGGTACTCATGCCAGGGCCGGATCGAGCGGGCGGCGCATCGGAGGTGTCGTGCCCGATTCGGCGGCCGTCCGGCGCGCTCACGCGCTCTCCGCCGCGAGCAGGCCGCCGCGCGCCACCAGGCGGGCTGCGACCCGGCGCTTGCCCAGCACCCAGGGCGCGTCGGCGGGCACCGTCGCGTTCAGGTAGTCCTCCGTCACCGCCTCGCGCTGGCCGGCGCGACGGGCCTCCAGGACCAGATCGGCGGGGCCGCCCGCCCGGGAGCGGCGGTGCGCCGCCGCCTTCGCCTCGCCCAGCGCGCGCAGCTCCGCGCTCCGCTCGCGCGTCGCCGCGCTCTCGGCGGGCGGCCCCAGCCGCGGCGCGGCGGTGCCCTGCCGCGGCGAGTACGGGAAGACGTGCAGGTAGGTGAAGGGCAGCTCCTCGACCATCCGCGCCGTGGCCCGGTGGTCGGCCTCCGACTCGCCCGGGAACCCGACCAGGATGTCCGCCCCCAACCCGAGCGGGGCGACGCGCGCTGCGAGGCGCTCCACGTTCCGGCGGTACGCGGCCGCGGTGTACCAGTGGCGCCCCATCCGCCTGAGGACGCGGTCGCTCCCGGACTGGAGCGGCGCGTGGAGGTGCGGCGCGACCCGGTCCGGCGCCATCGCCATCAGCGCGATCAGCCCGTCGTCCAGCTCCGTGGCCTCGATCGAAGTCAGCCGGAACCGGACGCCGCTCACCCGCTCGACCAGCAGCCCCACCAGCGCCGACAGCGACCATTTCCCGTCGAGGTCGAGTCCGTACGAGCCGATGTGCACGCCGGTGAGCACGATCTCGGCGTGCACCGCCGCCAGTCGCTCCGCCTCCCGCACCAGCTCCTCGGGGCGACGCGACCGGCTGGCGCCGCGCGCGAGCACCGTCGCGCAGAAGGTGCAGTGCTCGTCGCATCCGTCCTGGATCTTGAGCCAGGCTCGGGAGCCGGACGCGAACCGCCGCAGTCCCGCCTCGGGCGCGTCCCGGTCCGGCAGCGCGAGCGCCCGCGCCACCGCGCCGTCGTCGGCACCCGGCACCACGGCGGCCACGTTGGGGAGCTCCGCGATGCGGCCGTCGTCCACCGCCGCGGCGCACCCCATCACCACGGTGCGGATGGCCGGGTTCTTCCGCGCCAGCCGTCGGACCAACGCGCGCATCTTCCCCTCGCCCACGTGCGTCACCGTGCACGAGTTCACCACCGCGGCGTCCGCCCCGTCGGGCGCCGCCACGACGCGGCACCCCGCGTCCTCCAGACGCTGGCGCACCACTTCCGTGTCGTACTGGTTGGCTTTGCAGCCGAAGGTGTAAAGGAAGACGTTCACGGGAAGATCGAGAGGCCCACCAGGATCGTCGTGAAGCTCTCCGTCAGCGCACCGGCGGTGCGCGAGCCCCCCTCCACGGTGAGGTCCACGTTCGCCCGCCCGCCGGCCAGCGCGAAGCTGAGGCCGCCGGAAACCGCGCGCTCGCTCAGGGCGGCCGTGCCCACGGGGAACGGCAGCTGCCGCCACCGGTATCCGGCGCGCAGCGGGGTCACCTCGCCGAACAGCTTCAGCAGCGTGACCTCCGCGCCGGCCCCGACGCTCCACACGTCCCGGGAAGGGGGTTGTGAGTCCGCGACCAGGGTGGGTGCCGCGACGCTCCAGTTGTCGTGGATGACGGTCGTGGCGACCATGACGCCGTCCCACGGCGTGACGTAGAGCCCGCCGGCCAGCTCCGTGGGCAGCCGCACGCTCGCGTTGCCGCCCGGATTGATCTCCGACAGCCGCCCGTTGATACGGGCGCTGGCGCCGACGACCACCCGCGGGATCGGCGACACGAACAGGCCCAGCGACGCGCCAAGGCCGTGGTAGTCCGTTTCCGTCACCTGGCCGAAGGTGTGGTACGTGGAATCGGTCGGGAAGTCGCGCTCCACGGCCGTCTGCACCGAGCCCGTGAGCACGTGGAGGCCGACGCCCAGCGCGATGCGGCTCGAGACCCGGTACGCCGCCGCGAAGCGGATGTCCGTCACGCCGCCGAGGGAGCGGGTCCGGTCCGTGACCGGCAGCGCCGAGTCCCGCGGCATCACCGTGTCCGTCCGCTGCACGTCCCAGTTGCGGTTCAGGTAGTCGGAGACGTTGACCCCGATGACCAGCCGGTTTCCGACGGGCGCGGCGAAGCCGAACATCGGGAAGCGCATCGAACTCAGCGAGACCGCCCCGGTCCCCGGGTTGAAGGTGCGCTCCGACTGCGCACCCACCGCCCATCCGGCCAGCGTGCGCCAGGACGCGAGGGACGCCGGGCTCACAGCGGAGCTCCCGTCGAACATCGACTCGCCGCCCCCCAGCGCGGCGCTGTGCGCCGAGATGGGCTCCCCCAGGAATCCCAGGCCCCGGATCCCGAAGACGGAGTCCTGGGCCGCCGCGGGGCGCGCCCCCAGCAGGGCGGCCACGGCCAGCAGGCCGGGCAGGAAACGCGTCACGGAACTCCGACCTCGTATTTCTTCACGTACGTCACCTCGAGCTGCGGGCCCCCGCCGCCTGCCAAGCGCCCCTGGATATCCACCTCTCCGAGGGCATACCCCTCGGCGAACACGCCCAGCATGATGGCCCGCGGCATGGAGTCTCCGGAGGTCGTGCCCCAGATGCGGAGGATCGGCGCGATGTCAATCTCCACGGTCCCCGTTTGGCCGGCGTGGATCACCGCCACGCCCGTGATCAACGTGTCCGGGAAGAGCACTGACTTCGGGCCGTAGTCCCTGAGGATCGGGAATGCGTTGACGAAGAAGCTGTCACCCGGGAAGCCGACGGCCGGGCGCACCAGGTGCAGCAACAGCGTCGCTCGCACGACGCCGATCGAATCCACCGCCACGCTGGGGAGCGACAAATGGACGAGCGAGTGGGCCGCCGGCAGGCCGCCGATCGCGAGCACACCGGGCGGCGGCTGGACGACTGCGGGCGACTGAACGAACGTCGTGAAGGTCGCCGTGTCAGGCAGGTTCCGGCTCAACGAGTCCTGCGGCGGCTGGCCGTGCACGAAATAGGAGAGCGCCGGCGCCGTGGTGAGGCTGTGTCCCGAGGAGAACGCAACGACGGTCGGGGAATCCGCGATGACCCTGGCACCGATGGACACCACCCCCGAGTCGCCCGGCGCCGGGACCACGCTGATCGGCAACCGGGCCTCCATGTTCCCGCTGTCAGGGACCGCCACCGTATCCAGGACCGCCGAGTCCACGAAGTAGGCCTGCGCCTGCGCGTACGACATCGTCGTGTCGAACTGCGCCGGAAGGCGGTAGAACACGATCTTCGGATGGACGGCGGTGTCCTGGAAGACGAGCTGCAGCTCCGCGAACACGCTGTCGGGGGGAAAGACCGCCTGGACGGTGTCCGTCGCAGTCTGGACCCACTGCGTCGGTACCGGCGCGAAGCGGAGCAGGATCATGCTCTTCAGGGAATCGAGGCTCGAGGCGGCGACGTACGTGGCCTCACTCGTCAGCACGTACCCGCGGACCGACGTGTCCGCCACGTCGGCCCCGGTGAGCAGCGTGTCCGCGAGCTGCACGCTGCTGTTCGGGCACACCTCCGGGCAGCTCGCGGGGGTCGTGAGCTTCTCGGTGCATCCCCCGGCCGCGACCAGGCCCGCGAGGAGGGTGTTACGCCAGACGGACGTTCTTGCCATGCGCCTCGAAGCTGTCCACGATTGCCATGATCACGGCGTCCACCGGACGGTCCTTCGTCACCGGCGTCTGGCGCGCCGACGAGCCCGACGCGTACAGCACGACTTCGCTCGCCCCGGCGCCCACCGCGTCCACCGCCACGACGTACCCGCCCTCCGGCTTCAGGTCGGGCGACAGGTTCTCGACGACCAGGAACTTGGCGCCGACCAGGGACGGATCCTTGCGGGTCGCGACGACCGACCCGACGATGCGGCCCATCTTCATGCGCGCTCCCGCAGGTGCTTGCTGGTGAAGGCGTGAGGCAGCAGGGCGTCGAGGCGCCAGGTCTCCCGGCCGCCGCGCGAGCCCACGGACACGATCTCCAGGTCCAGCCCGAACTCCGCCAGCAGCTGGCGGCACAGCCCGCACGGCGCGACCGGCTCGTCGGCGTCGCTGGTGATCAGCAGGCGCCGGAAGGCGCGATGCCCCGCCGCGACCGCCGCCATCACCGCACCCCGCTCGGCGCAGATGGTTCCCCCGTACGACGCGCTCTCCACGTTGCAGCCCGCGATCACCGTCCCGTCGGCCGCCTCGAGCGCGGCCCCCACCTTGAACCGCGAGTACGGGGCGTGCGCCCGCGCCTGCGCCGCACGCGCCGCCTCGAGGAGGCGGTCGCTCACGCGAGGACCTCGCGGAGGAACGACGTGCCGGTCTCGAGCGGCCCGACGCCGAAGTACTCCGCCGCCGTCTGGCCCAGGTCGGCGAATGTCGCCCGCTCGCCCAGCGCGACGGCTTTGACCCGCGGGCCGCAGACCAGCAGCGGCACGTTCTCGCGCGCGTGGTCCGTGGACGCCGTCGTCGGATCGTTGCCGTGGTCGGCCGTCAGCACGAACAGATCGTCCTCCCGGAGCAGCTCCAGCAACGACCCCAACTCCCGATCCAGCTCGAGGAGCCCGCGGTGAAAGCCGGCGACGTCGTTGCGGTGTCCCCAGCTCTGGTCGAACTCGACCACGTTGGCGAACACCAGCCCGGAATCTACACGAGCGAGGGCGTCCCGAAGAAGGCGGTACGCGTCCGCGTTGGTCGGGGTGTGGGTGGCGGTGATGTTCCGGCCGGCGAACAGGTCGTCCACCTTGCCGATCCCGGTGCGCGGGACCCCGGCGTCGGCCAGGCAGTCCAGCAACGTGGGCCCGACCGGGTCCAGCGAGAAGTCGCGACGGTGGGCGGTGCGGGTGAAGGCGCCGGGCGTCCCGACGAACGGCCGCGCGATGACGCGCGCCACGCCGTGCGCGCCGGTGAGCATCCCGCGCGCCTCGGTGCATGCGCGGTAGAGCTCGTCGAGCGGGATCTTCTCCTCGTGCGCCGCCACCTGGAAGACGGAGTCGCCCGAGGTGTAGACGATCCAGTCGCCCGTGGCGAGCTGCCGTTCCCCCAGCTCCGCGATGATGGCGGTGCCGGAGGCCGGCTTGTTGCCGAGGACGCCGCGCCCGGTCCGTCGCGAGAACTCGGCCAGCACGTCCTTCGGGAAGCCGTGCGGGTAGGTCGGGAACGGCCGCCTGACCGTGAGCCCGCAGATCTCCCAGTGCCCGGTCGTGCTGTCCTTCCCCGCGCTCGCAGGCCGCATCAGCCCGAAGGCCGCGCGCGGCGCCTCGACGGGCCGGACGCCGGCGATCGGGCGGATGCGGCCCAGGCCCAGCCCCTCCAGCACCGGCAGGCGCAGGCCGCCCACCGCGCGGGCCACGTTCCCGATCGTGTCGCTGCCCCCGTCGCCGTATGCGGCGGCGTCGGACGCGGCGCCGCACCCCAGGCCGTCGAGGACGATGAGGAAGAACCGCTTCACGTGTAGACGCGCGCCACGCGCTGCCCCAGCCCCGTCAGGATCTCGTAGCTGATCGTTCCCGCAGCTTCCGCCACCTCGTCGAGCTCGATCGCGGCGTCGCCGTCGCGCCCGATCAGCGTCGCCACGCTCCCCACCGCCGGCGCCCACCCGGCCGACGCGACCATCGTGAAGTCCATCGTGACCCGTCCGGCGAACGGCAGCCGACGGCCCTCGATCAGCGCCGCGCCCACGTTGGAGAGCGAGCGGGGCAGCCCGTCGGCGTAGCCCGCCGCGAGCGTCGCCAGGCAGGTGCGCACCGCGGTCGTGTACGTCGCCCCGTAGCTCACCGTCTGCCCCGCCTCACGCCACCGGGTCGCGAGCACCCGGGCGCGCCACTCGACCACCGGCCGCGGCCGGCGCGCCCCCGCCCTGCCCCCGTAGAGGAAGATCCCCGGCCGCGCCAGATCGCCGATCGTCTCGGGGAAGGCGACCGCGGCGGCGCTGTTGGCCGCGTGCACCAGCGCGGGCCGCCGCGGCAGCGCCCCGAGCACCGCCTGGAACCGCGCCCACTGCTCGCGCACCGTCTCGGGCTTCTCCGCCGGCGAGTGGAAGTGGGTGAAGATCCCCTCGAAGCCGGGGGCGCTGCCGAAGGCGGCCGCATCGGCCGCGAACGACTCCCACCACAGCCCCCACCGCGCCATCCCGGTGTCCACCTCGACGTGGAACGGGCGGCCGGGCGCCAGCGCGAGCCAGGCGGCGATCTGCTCGACGCTCCCCAGGGCCGGCGTGAGATCGCGACGGACCAGCAGCTCCAGCGTCTCCGTCTGCGGTCCCATCACCAGCACGCGCGAGCGGATCCCGGCGTCCCGCAGCTCGGACCCCTCGTGCGCGGTCGCGACGGCGAAGCCCCACGGATCCACCTGCTCCAGGGCGCGCACCACCGGAACGACGCCGAGGCCGTAAGCGTTCGCCTTGACCATCGGCAGCAGCCGCGCGCGCGGCGCGAGCGCCTGGACCGTCCGGGCATTCGCGACGAGCGCCTCCAGATCCACCTCGATCCAGGTGCGCGGATGCCCGGGGGTTTGCTCAGGTTTCACGAGTTGAGTACCGTACCCGGCTGGGAGGCTAAATGCAAGACGATTCGACGTTTGGCGGCATTCTGGACCTGGTCCGGGACCTCCGGAAACGGTGCGATTGGGACCGGGTCCAGACACGGCAGACCCTGCGCCCCTACCTCCGCGAGGAGGTGGCCGAGCTGGACGAGGCGCTGGCCCTGGGAGACGAGGCACGCATCGCTGCCGAGCTGGGCGACCTGGTCCTGCACCTCTGCTTCCAGCTCGTCATCGCCGAGGAACGCGGCTCGTTCACCCTGGCCGACGTGACCGAGACGCTGGGCACCAAGATGCGCCGGCGCCATCCGCACCTCTTCGCCGGGGAAGCCAAGCCGGACTGGGAGCGCTTGAAGGCGGAGGAGCGGCGCCGCGAGCACCGGAGCGAGGAGCCGCCGAGCGTCCTCGGCCGTCTGCCTCCCGGCCTCCCCGAGCTGGAGCGGGCGTTCCGCTTCCAGGAGCGCGCCGCCTCCGTCGGCTTCGACTGGGACGATCTCGCGGGACCGCTCGACAAGCTCGAGGAGGAGGTGGACGAGGCGCGCGTCCACCCGCAGGCGGAGATCGGCGACGTCTTCTTCGCGGCGGTGAACGTCGCGCGGAAAGCCGGGGTGCACCCGTCGGTCGCCCTGCGCGCGGCCACGGACAAGTTCGTCCGACGCTTCCGTGCCCTGGAGCAGAAGGCCGCGGCGCGCAGCGTCGAGCTGGGCCGCGCGGACCTCAAGGCCCTCGACCGGCTCTGGGACGAAGTGAAGGCGGCGGAAGCTACGGGGTGAGGCGGTGGATCATCCGCGGGAACGCGATCGTCTCGCGGATGTGCTGCGTGCCCGTGATCCACGCCACCGTGCGCTCCACGCCGAGACCGAAGCCGGAGTGCACGAAGGTGCCGTACTTCCGGAGGTCGAGGTACCAGCCGTAGGCCTCTGCAGGAAGCCCCTGCTCCCGGATGCGCGCCAGCAGCCGGTCGTGGTCGTCCTCGCGCTGGCTCCCGCCGATGATCTCGCCGTACCCCTCGGGCGCGAGGCAGTCGTCACACAGGACCGTGCGGGGATCGGCGGGATTCTCCTTCATGTAGAACGCCTTCGCCGCGCGCGGATAGTTGTAGACGAAGACCGGACGGTCAGCGCCCTCCGTGATCCCCGTCTCGTCCTCGGCGCCGAGATCCTGCCCCCAGGTGATGGAGGAGCCCTTCGCCTTGAGCCGCTCCACGGCTTCCGTGTACGAGACGCGCGGGAACGGAGGCACCACGCTCGCCAGGCGCGACGTGTCCCGTTCCAGCTCCTTCAGCTCCCCGGCCCGCCGGTCGAGCACCCGCGCCACGATCGCGCTGATGAACTCCTCCTGCAGGCGCATATTGTCGTCGGAGTCGTTGAAAGCCACCTCGGGCTCGACCATCCAGAACTCCGTGAGGTGGCGGCGCGTCTTCGACTTCTCGGCGCGGAACGTCGGGCCGAAGCAGTAGACCTTGCCGAGCGCGGCGCACGCGGCCTCGACGTACAGCTGGCCGGTCTGCGCGAGGTACGCCTTCCCGAGGTCGAAGTACTCGGTCTCGAACAGCGTGCCGCCCGACTCGCCGATGCTGCCGGTCAGGATCGGCGTGTCCACCAGCACGAAGCCGCGCTCGTGGAAGAAGTCGCGGATCGCCTGGATGATCTCGTGCCGGACCTTCATGATCGCCACCTGGCGCCGGCTGCGCAGCCAGAGGTGGCGGTGGTCCAGCAGGAACGGCGTGCCGTGCTCCTTGGGGCTGATCGGGAAATCGGTGCTCGGCCCGAGGATCTCGACCTCCCGGATCCCCAGCTCGACGCCACCCGGCGACCGCTTGTCCGCGCGGACCTCCCCCACCAGCCGCACGCAGGTCTCCTGGGTGAGCGCGCCGAAGCGCTCCCAGGTCGTGGGGTCGGCCTCGGACTTGGCGAGCACTCCCTGCAGGTACCCGGAGCCGTCGCGGATCACGACGAACGCGATCTTCCCCGACGAGCGCGTGGTGAGCACCCATCCCTGGACGGCAACGGTCGAGCCGATCTGGCCCGGGAGCGCGGAGATGTCGAAGCGCGGCATGTGGCGTGCGATTCTAGCGGGGGCCCGTGCCCCCGTCAACGCGCGGAGGGGCTACTTGCAGTACGTGTCGAACGCCGCCGCCAGCTCGGCCGAGATCTCCGGTGCGTCCCGTCCCTCGATCTGAAAGCGGTGCATCATCCAGATCAGCTTGCCGTCCTTGAACAGTCCGACCGACGGCGAGGACGGCGGTTGGCCGACGAAGTAGCTGCGCGCCCGCTCCGTCGCCTCGCGATCCTGCCCGGCGAAGACCGTCCGGAGAACCCGGGGGCGCACCGGGTGGCGCATCGCCAGCGCGATGCCGGGGCGCGCGCGGCCGGCCGCGCATCCGCACATCGAGTTCACGACGACCATCATCGTGCCCGAGGCGTCCTTGAACTGCGCATCCACCTCCTCGGCGGTGCGCATCTCCCGGAAGCCCAGGTCGGTGAGCTCCTTCCGCATCGGAGCGATGAAGCGCTCGTCGTAGAGCGTCTGCTGCGTGGGCGCCGGCTGACGCATAATCCTGAGTGGGTCCATGGTGTTTAATAGTAAGAGGACCCCCGCCAGGTTCCCACCCCTGGCTGGGGGTCTTGGCGCCTGGCGTCCACAGACGGCGACAGGTCGGTGGGGCGGCTGTTGTGCCCGTATCCGGACGTCAAAGTGTTGGCCGCAGTAAGGGTATGCGCTACGTTAGCATGACCGACGAGCCGACAGGCCGGTGTCGCGGAGGAGGCGTTGCCGTGCGTCAAACTCGAGCAATCCTCGCCCTGGCCGCCGCTTTGGGCGCTCCGGTGGCCGCGACCGCGTGCCTCGGGGCGACGGACGTGGGCTGCAGCCCCACGGTCCCGGTCCTCAACTACACGCTCGGGGACTCGATCGCCGACACGCTCACGGCGCACACGTGCCGGCGCCTCTATCAGTTCGCTGTCGACAGCCAGACCAGCGTCCGCTTCCACGTGTCGTCGCCCGGTCTGACGACGCTCCTGCAGCTTTTCGACTCGAACGAGGCCATCATCATGAACTCGGCGCTGACGAACGCGCCGGACACCGCGACGACCGTTCGGATGATGCTGGGGAGCGGGAGCTACCAGCTCGCGGTGATCCCGCTCAACACGGGCCAGAGCGGCGCTTTCCGCTTCGTGATGGCCACGGACACGACGGCGGTGAGGGGCTGCAACCCGGTGTGGGTGACCCCGGGGATCACGACCTCGCAGACGATCACGGCCGCGGACTGCGGGCTGGGGCCGATGGGGTCGTTGTACTACACCCACGCCTACGCGCTGGTGCTCCTGCAGTTGCAGCCGGTCCTGCTCATCGAGACCTCCACGGCGTTCGCGCCGGAGCTGCAGCTGGCCGGTGGAGGCAACACCATCATCTCGACGCCCGACACCACGGGCACGATGGCCGGGATCTCGGCGATCGCCCAGTCGCAGGGGGCGTACATCATCTGGGTCGGGAGCTCGAAGACCGGACAGACGGGGAGCTATACGCTGCAGATACAATGAGCGGTGGACGCGCCGCACCGCGGCCTGGCGCGTCCTAACCGGGGATCGCCCTGAAGAGTTCCAGCCCGCGCTCGAACCTGCGCCCGATCTGTGCGACGACGGGGCTCAGGCCCCGCGCCTGGAGCGCCGGATCGGCGGCGATGACATCGCGGGCGAGGCGGTGGGCCACGGCCAGGAGATCGAGGTCTTTGGTCCAGTCGGCGTAGCGGAACTCCACGGCGCCGGCCTGCCTGGCGCCGACCAGCTCCCCCTGGCCGCGCTCCATGAGGTCCAGCTCGGCAATGGCGAAGCCATCCTCGGTCGCGGCGAACCGCTCCAGCCGTTCCCGGGCTTCCCCTTCCCCGACCATCAGGATGCAGTGGCTGGCCGCCGCCCCGCGCCCGATCCGGCCCCGCAGCTGGTGCAGCTGCGCGAGGCCGAAGCGCTCGGGGTGCTCGATCACCATCACGGTGGCGTTGGGGACGTCGATGCCGACCTCGATCACCGTGGTCGCCACCAGCACCTGGATCTCGCCCGCGCGGAAGCGGCGCATCACGACGTCGCGCTCGTCGGCCGGGACGCGGCCGTGGACCAGGCCGATGGTGAGGTCCGGGAAGATCTCCTTCGACAGATAGTCCGCCATCCGCGTCGCGGCCTTGAGGTCGAGCGTCTCGGTCTCGTCGATCACCGGATAGACGATGTACGCCTGGTGCCCGGCCTGGACCTCCCGCCGGACGAAGTCGAAGACCCGCACGCGGGACTTCTCGCCGCGGATCGCCGTCTTGATCGGCTTGCGGCCCGGCGGCTGCTCGTCGAGACGCGAGACGTCGAGGTCGCCGTAGAGCGCCAAGGCGAGGGTGCGCGGGATCGGCGTCGCCGACAGGAGGAGCACGTCGGGGGCCGGGCCGGCGGTCTTCTCGGCCAGGAGCGCGCGCTGCTCGACGCCGAAGCGGTGCTGCTCGTCGATCACGACGAGGCCCAGCTTGTCGAACGCCACGCCCTCCTGGATGAGCGCGTGCGTGCCGACCACCAGGCGCGCGCTGCCGCTCTCCAGGCGCTCGCGCGTCGCCGCCTTCTCCGCGCCCGTCATCCGCCCGATCAAGAGCTCGGGCATCATGCCGAGCGGCGCGAGGAGCCGCGTGAGCGTCGCGGCGTGCTGCTCGGCCAGCAGCTCCGTCGGCGCCATCATCGCGGCCTGATAGCCGTTCTCGACGGCGACCAGCATCGCGAACAGCGCCACGACGGTCTTCCCCGAACCGACGTCGCCCTGGAGCAGCCGGTGCATGCGCTCCGGCGAGGTCTGATCGGCGACGATCTCCCGGATGCAGCGCTTCTGCGCCGCCGTCAGCTCGAATGGCAGGTGCTCGCGCAGCCCCGTGGTCGCCTCGCGCCGCACCTCGAAGCGGATGCCGGTGCGCGAGCGCTTCGCCAGCCAGCGGGCGCGCGCCAGCACGAGCTGGAAGAGCATCAGCTCCTCGAACGCGAGCCGCCGCCGCCCCGCCTCGGCCGTCGCGATCGTCTCGGGCCGGTGTACCGCGGCGAGGCTGGCCTTGAGGTCGACGGCGCCGGCCGCGGTGCGCCAGGCCGCGGGCAGCTCGTCCTCCACGTTGGCCAGGAGCCCGTCGAGGTGCTGGTCGAAGAGGCGCCGCAGCTGCCGCACGGTGAGCCCCTCGGTCACCCGGTAGACCGGGAGCAGCTTGCCGCGCGGCTCCTCGTCCTCCTCCGCGAGCACGATGAACTCCCGCGGCTGGAGCTGCTTGCCGTGGAAGTGGCGCACGGGTCCGGTGACGAGGAGGAGCTGTCCTTTGGTGATCTGCCGCGCGAGGAACGGCCGGCCGGGCCAGCCGCATTCGATCAGGCCCGACGCGTCCTGGAGCACCGCCTGGAAGACGCGCAGGCCGCGGCGCGTCGGGATGACGCCGGTCGAGATCACGCGGCCCACGACGGTGACGTCCGTGCCGACGCGCGCGTCCCGCACGCGCGCGATGGGCGTGATCTGGGTGGCGTCGAGGTAGCGGAACGGGATGTGAAAGAGGAGGTCGCGGGCGGTGCGGATGCCCATGCGGGCGAGCAGCTCCGCGCGCCGCTCCCCCACGCCCTTGAGAAACTGGACGGGGGCGTCGAGCCGGAACCTAGCGGTCGTCGCCAAGCAGTCTCCGCGCGTACTGCGCGGGCTCGAAGACCTCGAGGTCGCCGGCGCCTTCGCCCACGCCGAGGAAACGGATCGGCAGGCCCAGCTCTTTGCGCATCGCGACCACCGCCCCGCCGCGCGCCGTCCCGTCGAGCTTCGTGACGAACAGCCCGGTGATGGGGAGCGCGGCCTTGAACACCTTGCCCTGCGCGACGGCGTTCTGCCCGGTCGAGCCGTCGAGGACGAGGAGGGTCTCGTGCGGCGCCCCCTCGGACTTCCGCGCGGCGATCCGCGCGATCTTCTGCAGCTCCTTCATCAGGTCGTCCTGCGTGTGGAGCCGGCCCGCCGTGTCCGCGATGATCGTGTCGAGGCCCCGTGACGCGGCGGCGGTGATCGCGTCGAACACCACCGCGGCAGGGTCGCCGCCCGGCGTGCCCTTGATGCACGGCACGCCGACCCGCACGGCCCACTGCTCCAGCTGCTGCACCGCGCCGGCGCGATAGGTGTCGGCGGCGACGAGCAGGACCTTCCGGCCCTCCGCCGCGAGGCGCCTGGCGAGCTTCGCCGCGGCCGTGGTCTTTCCGGTGCCGTTCACGCCGACCATCAGGATCACGGTGGAGCCGCCCGCTCCGCGCGCGACCACGCCCGGGTCCGCGCCCGGCTGCGCGAGGATCGCAAGGAGCCGCTCCTCGAGCGCCGTGCGCACGTCCTCGGCCGTCTTCACCTTCCCGCGCCGCACTTGGGCTTCGACCTCGGCGACCAGGTCGGCGGCGGCGGCGACACCGAGGTCCGCCTCGATCAGGGTGCGCTCGAACTCGCGCAGATCGTCCTTGGGGAGGCCACGCAGGAGCGCCCCAACGTCGGTGACAGCGAGTCGCTTGAGCTTGTCCCAAAGACCGGCCAGCGAACCTCCCCCAGTGAGAGGTGAGATGTGAGGGGAGAGAAGGTGAAGTGAGATGCGAGAAGCAACGACGTGAGAAGCTAATGCGTGAGGAGCCGCTTCTCACCTGAACTTCTCACTTCATCTTCTCACTTCTTCACTTCGCCTTCTCACTTCTCACTTCTCACCCCTCACCTCTCACCGCATCCCGCGTCGTCTCCTCGCAATCCACTCCAACATGAGCGCGCCCAGGGCCGCCGCATAGAGCCACGGCGATTGTCTCACGGAGATCGTCGCCCCGGTCGCCACCCCCCTCTCTCCCGGCTGCGCGCTCACCGTCCGCCGTCTTGGCAGGAACTCGTCCAGCCCGCGCGTGAGGGAGTCGCGCGCGGCCTCCAAGGCGGGCGAGCGCCGCTCCGTTTCGCCCAGCAGCCAATCGGTCATCGCCGCCGTCAGCGCGCGGTACCCCTCCTGGGCGACGCCACCCTGGCTCGCCCAGCGCCAGAGGCCGGAGCCCGTCACGCGCAACGTGCGTCGGCCGCCCGCCTCGGAGCCCTCGATCACGGGCCGCGGGCGGCCGCGGCGGGCGAGCTGCGCCGCCAGACCGACCCAGGCCGCCGTGTCCCGCACCGGCACGCCCACGGCCTCGAGCGGCGGCAGGCTCTCGGCAGGCACGCCGGTCAGCGCGGCGCCCAGCGGCGAGGGCGCGTCCGTCGGCGTGACGTACCAGTCGCCGGTGGCCGTCGGCCCCCGGTCCGGCGACCACCGCCAGACGTTGTGGCGCGCGCGCCCCAGGATCGCGGCCGCGCCCAGCGGCGTGCCGTGGGCCACGACGAGCTCGGCGTCGCGGGCGGCCGCCGCCACCGCGCCGTCCGACACCAGATGCAGGGTCGCCGCGTCGCGCCACGAGCCGCTCGCCAGGTGCACGAAGGCCGCGACCGGCACGCCGCTCGTCGCCCTCAGCGTGGAGACCAGCGTGCGGAAGTCCCAATCCGGACTGTCGGAGAAGAGGGCGATGGCGCTGGCGCGGGTGACTTCCGCGACCAGCGCGCGGACGTCGTCCCGTGGCTCGGCGTCGGCCTTGATCCCCCGGACGCGGGCCTCGTAGCGCCGCACCTCGCGGTCGGCGCCAGCGGCAGGGGGCGCAGGAACGAACGTCAGCTCGCGGCGGAACACGCCTCCCACGCCGACGGCCACCCGTTCGTGCGCGACCACACGCGAGCCCTCCCGGAGCTCCAGCGTCGCGGTGTCGCCCGGCGCCGTGCCGGCCGAGACGACCGCCACGACCGCCGTGACCGTATCGCCGGCGCGGAAGGAGATGGGAAGAGCGAGGGCCGCGATCCCCACGTCGGTGCGCACGGGCCGCGGAACCACGACCACGCGCGTCGCCTTGAAGTCGTCGGGCAGGTCGGCAGCGTCGTCCACCTCGCCGTCGGTTACGACCGAGATCTCCCCTCCCAGCGCCGCCGCCTCGCGCCAGGCGGGCAGGAGCCGCGTGGCCGCGGCGTACGGGTGCGCACCGGGGCGCAGCGACGTCGGCTCCTCTCCGAACAGCAGCACGTGGCCCCTGGGACCCGCGATGGCGCGTGCGCTGTCGAGCGCCGCCTGCCAGCGCACGCCGCCGGCCGCCGGGTCGCCGGGATCCGACATCGAGAGCGAGGCATCGAGGAGCACGACCGCGGGCTCACCCCCGCCGCTCCGATGACAGCCGGGGTCGAGCAGCAGCAGCGCGACGGAGCCCCACGCGACGGCGCGCAGGACGGCCAGCGGGATCCCCGCCGCGCCGGTCCGCTCCAGGCCGAGATAGAGGGCCAACGCCGCCGCGAGCGCGGCGACGCCTACCGCGACGAGCACGCGAGCGCCTCGCGCAGCGTGAACGTCCCTTCGTACAGCGCGCGCCCCACCACCGCACCCGCGAGGCCCGCGGCGCAGATCGCCGAGATCTCCTCGAGGCTGTGGATCCCGCCCGACACCACGACCTCGACGCCGGCGGCGCTGGCCAGTGCGGCTGCGCCGCCGACGTCCGCTCCGCCCAGCCGGCCCTCGAGGGCGAGGTCGGTGTAGACGACCGTGCCGATGCCGGCCGACGCAGCCGCGCGCGCCAGCGCCACCGCGCCCGCGTGATCGAGCGCGCGCGGAGCGTGCTGGGAAGCGCCGGCCGGCGGGCCGGCCACGTCGAGCGCAAGGGCGAGGCGCGAGCCGCCGCAGCGCCGGGCCACGTCCTGCAAAAGAGCCGCACCCCCGGCAGGGCGCATGATCACGCGCGAGATGCCGCAGGCGAACAGCGCTTCGGCCTCCTCGGCCGTCGCCGCTCCCCCGCCCGCCTGCCAGCGCAGCGGCACGCGCCGCACCAGATCCGCGATCAGGGCGCTCTGGTTCCCCGCGCCGAACACGTGGTCGAGGTCCACGACGTGGATCCACCGTGCCCCATCCCGCGCATATCCCTCGGCGACGGCGAGCGGATCAGTGTGGTAGAGCCTCTCGGAGCCCGGGTCGCCGCGACGCACGCGCACGACCCGCCCGGCCCGGATGTCGATGGCGGGGTAGAGTTCCACGCGCTGTAAGATGGGGTTTCCCGGCTCGCCGCGCCGGGGTCGGTCAGTCGGTGCGGGCGATCGCCGGGCCCAGCTTGGGCTCCAGCACTTCGAGCAGCAGGTCCTTCTCCCGCTCGAACTCGGCCCGGCGCGACGCCGTGATCGGCGCCCCCGTGCCGCTGCCCAGCTTCGTCCGCGGATTCACGGGCCGGCCGTTGATCCGGACCTCGAAGTGCAGGTGCGGGCCCGTGGCCAGGCCGCTGGCGCCGACGTTCCCGATGAACTGCCCCTGCTGCACCGCGAGGCCGCGGCGGATCCCCGCGGCGAACGCCGACAGGTGCCCGTAGCGGGTCGTGACGCCGTTGGCGTGCCGGACCTCCACCATGTTGCCGTAGTCGCCCTCGCGCCCGGCGAACGACACCGTGCCGTCCGCGATGCTGCGGACCGGGGTGCCATACGGCGCTGCGAAATCGGTGCCCTGGTGGGCGCGGTAGTAGTGGAGGATCGGCTGCCAGCGCGAAGTGCTGAAGCCGCTGCTCACGTACTTGTACTGCAGCGGCGCGCGCAGGAAGTCGCGGCGCAGCGACCGCCCGTTCTCGTCCCAGAACTGTTGCGTGTCGCCGTCGTCGTCGCGGAAGGCGTAGTGCCGCTTGCCCCCCACGTCGATCCGCGCGGCGAGAATGCGCCCGAACACCGTCTCGCCTTCAGCCGAAACGAGCCGCTCGGCGTAGACGCGGAAGCGGTCGCCCGGCCGGATGTCGCGCGCGAAGTCGATGTCCCAGTCGTAGATGTCGGCCAGCGCGCTCGCGAGGCGGCTGCGCTCGGATGCCGGAATGTCGGCCTGCGCGTTCGCCTGCTCCATCGCGTCGTACAGCGTGCCCTCGATCGTGCCGCTGAAGACCAGCGGCTCGGTCCGCCACGGGATCCGCTCCAGGCTCGCCGACCAGCCGGTAGAGACGCGCCGGAGCCAGAGCCGCTCGTCGCGGGAGACGCGGGCGTTCACGGCGTACGGCGTCGAATCGCCGTGCCGCTGCTGGAAGAGGAAGACCAGCCCCGCCTTCACGCGGGCGGGATCGAAGCTGCGCACCGCCTGGGCGAGGGCCGTCCAGTTCACGTCGTTGACGCCGCGGCGGACGAACAGCTGCGAGACCGTCTCGCGCGCGTGCAGCGTGTCCGCGACCGTGCGGACCGGCACCGAGACGACCAGCGCCGGCGCGCTCTTGAGCCCGCCGAGGTAGCCGTTGTGCCGCGCGACGAGGAAGCCGGCGCCGCCCGCCAGAGCCAGGGCCGCCGCCAGGGCGGCCCGGGTGCTCCGCGCGGCGCTGCTCAATCCATCTGCCTGCGGATGAAGGTCGGGATCTCCATGTCGGAGAGCGGCTCCGCCACGGGCGCCGCCGGTCCCGGCGGCGGCGTGATCTGCGGGGAGCTGCGCCGAGCCGGGGAGCCCGGGGCCGAGCCGCCGCCGGCCGCCGCCACCTGCTGGCCGGAGGCCCGGAGGTTGGCGACCTGCCGCTGCGGGAACTGGATGACGCCCGCGGCGCGGCCGGCGCCGGTCTCCTTCGCCTCGCGGCGGTCGAATCCGGTCGCGATGACGGTGACCCGGACCTCGCCCTCCATCGCCGGGTCCACCACCGCGCCGAAGATCACGTCGGCGTCGTCGCCCGCCGCGTCGTGGATCGTGTCGCTGATCTGGGTGACCTCGCCCAGCGTGAGGTCGGTGCCACCGGTGATGTTGACCAGCGCCCCCGTCGCCCCGTTGATCGAGACGTTGTCGAGCAGCGGGCTCGAGATCGCCTGCTGCGCCGCCTCGAGCGCCCGGTTCTCGCCCTTGCCGGTGCCCGTGCCCATCAGGGCCGAGCCGCCGTTCTGCATCACCGTGCGGACGTCGGCGAAGTCCACGTTCACCAGGCCCGTCACGCTGATCAGGGTCGAGATGCCGCGCGTCGCGTTGAGCAGGACCTCGTCCGCCTTCTTCAGGGCGTCGAGGAAGGGCATCCCCTTCCCGGCCACCGCGAGGAGCCGCTCGTTGGGCACGACGATCATCGTGTCCACGTGCTTGCGCATCTCGGCGATGCCCATCTCCGCCTGCTTCATCCGCTTCTTGCCTTCGAACAGGAACGGCTTGGTCACGATCCCGACGGTGAGCGCGCCCATCTCGCGCGCCATCGCCGCGATGATCGGCGCGGCGCCTGTCCCGGTGCCGCCGCCCATCCCGCAGGTCACGAAGACGAGGTCGGCGCCCTGGAGGACGCGCGTGACGTCGTCCCGGTTCTCCTCGATCGCCTGGCGCCCGATCTCCGGGCGCGCGCCGGCCCCGAGACCTCGCGTGAGCTTCTTGCCGATCTGGACCTTGATGTCCGACCGGGAGTTGAGCAGCGCCTGGGCGTCCGTGTTCACCGAGATGAACTCGACGCCCGTCAGATGCTCCTCGATCATCCGGTTCACCGCGTTGCCGCCGCCGCCGCCGATGCCGGCGACCTTCATGCGCGCGTTCTGCTGAACCGTTTCCTCGAGCTCGAAGATCATGACCTGGCTCCCGCTTCGCTTGTGGACATCAGAAGAAATCCGTCAACCACCGGCGCACCGAGCCCAACACCCGGTCCACCGTCATCGCCCTCGCTCCCGCCTGCGCCGCGCCGCGCGAAATCTCGTGGATCGCGTACATCGCCAGGCCCGTCGCGGTGCTGAACCGCGGCTGCTCCACCGCGTCGATCAGGTTCCCCGACAGATGCTGGCCCGGCACGCCGAGGCGCACCGGCATCCCGAACACTTCGCGCGCCAGCTCCACCACCCCCGCCAGCTGCGCCGTCCCGCCGGTCAGGATCACGCCCGCCGGCAGCTTCCCGACGTACCCGACCCGCTCGATCTCCCGGGCCACCGCGCCCAGCACCTCGTCGAGGCGCTGATGGATGATGTCCGCCAGGATGTCGCGCAGCACGTACCGCGGCTCCTGCCCCGCCGGGCTCGGCAGCTCGATCGTCTCCTGCGGGTCCACCAGCGGCCGGTACGCGATCCCGTACTGCTCCTTCAACCGCTCGGCGTCGGCCTGCGTCACCGACAGCCCCATCGCGATGTCGCTGGTCACGTGCGCGCCGGCGAACCCGAACGTCCACAGGTGCCGGAACTTCTCGTCGTGGAAGATGGCCAGGTCCGTGCTGCTCCCGCCCAGCTCCACGAGCGCCACGCCCAGCTCCCGCTCGTCCTCCGTCACCGTGGCGTAGCTCGCCGCCAGCGGCTCCAGCACGAACCCCGCCACGTGGTACCCGGCCCGCTCGATCGCCTTCCGCAGGTTCTGGCCGACCGAGGTGGACATCGTCACCAGGAAGACGTCCGTCTCGAGCCGCGTCCCCGTCATCCCCACCGGGTCCGAGATCCCGCGCTGCCGGTCCACGATGAACTCCTGCGGAATCACGTGCAGGATCTCGCTGTCCGGCCCGAGGACCACCGCGCGCGCGACCTCGATCACGCGCTCCACGTCCGCCGGGCGGATCTCCGAACTCGTCACCGCCACCACACCCGGCGAAGTGATCGCGCGCACGTGCTCGCCCGCGATGCCGCACCACACCCCTTCGATCTTGAAGCCCGCCATCCGCTCGGCCGAGGCCACCGCCTCGGACACCGATCGGGTCGTCTCGTCGATGTCCCGCACCACGCCGCGCCGCACGCCGGTCGTCCGCGCCCGGCCCACGCCGAGGATCCGCGCCTCCGGAGCCCGCGGCTCCCCCGCCACCTCCGCGATTACGGCACAGATCTTCGTCGTGCCGACGTCCAGGCCACAGACGAGCCGATCGCGCATCAGGCCGCCTTCGGGCGCCCGCGGCGTCTGGCCTTGGGGCTCACCACCCTGGCGCTCGCCGCGTGTGTCCCGCCGCGCACCACCACCCAGCCCTGGAACCGTCCGTCCAGCTCCTGCCACGAGCGGCCGCAGCTCCCCAGATCCCTTCGCACCGCCGCCATCGCGCGGACCACGGCCGCATCCACCGGTGTTCCCAGAAGCAGTCGTCCGCCGTCCAGCTCCAACGCCACGCCGCCTCCCCCTCCAACTCCACCATCGGTACGCGCCGCCGAGACAAGTCCAAACAGCGCGGGGTCGGCCGACTGCACTGCCGCGAGGGCGGCGATCAGCGGCGCCTCGGCGCGCTCCACCACCGGAGCATCCACCGGCGCCGTCGCCGGATCGTACGGGAGCGGGCGGCCATCAGCTCCCACCGGCACCATTCCCGTGGGCCCCGCCGCCATCGCCACCGGCTCGACCTCGGTCACCTCGACGCGCAGCGTCGCCGGCAGATGCCGCGAGACCCGCACCGTCGCGATGCCGCCGAGCGAGCCCACGCGCCGCTCCAGCGCTCCCAGCGGCTGCCAGACGCTCGCCCCGCTCTTCAACCCCAGCGCCCCGATGATCTGGGCCGGCGCGAGGTATCGCGCTCCCACCACCTCGACCCGCCGCACCTGAAAGAACGCGAACTGCCTCAACACCACCGGGCCCCACCAGGGCGACGCGATCGCCACGACCACCGCCGCTGCGATCGCCACCCGCTGGACGCGCATCACTGGCGGTTCTCGAGCAGCGCGCCGATCTCGCGCGCCGCCGCCGTGATGTCGCCCGCGCCGAGCGTCAGGACCACGTCCCCCTGCTTCGCGAGCGCGGCGACCTCGGTGGCCAGCTCCGCGCGCGACGGCACCCAGTGCACTTCTCCGCCTTCCGCGCGCGCCGCGTCCGCCACCATCCGTCCGCTCACGCCCGGGATCGGCGCCTCGCGCGCCGCGTACACGTCGGTCACCACCACGACGTCCGCCGCCGCGAGCGCCTTCCCCATCGCCGAACCGTGCGCGGCGGTGCGCGAGAACAGGTGCGGCTGGAACACCGCCACCAGTCTCCGGCCCGGGTACGCCTGCCGCGCTCCCTCGAGCGTCGCGGCGATCTCGGTCGGGTGGTGCGCGTAGTCGTCCACCAGCGTCACCCCGCCGACCGACCTCACCAGCTCGAACCGGCGAAGCACTCCCGAGAATGCCGCGAGGGCTTCCAGCGCCGGCTCCAGCTCCCCGCCCATCTCCATGGTCACCGCCAAAGCGGCAGCCGCGTTCCGCACGTTGTGGAGTCCCGGCACCCGGAGCCGCAGCCCCACCGTCCTGCCCCCCGGCATCGCGACCTTCGCGGTCGTCCCGGAGGCCGTCTGCCCAAGGTCGGCGATGCGCACATCCGCTTGTGCCGCAACGCCTACGGTCCAGGTCGGGCGACCGGTCCGGGCAGTCACCCGCCTCGCCCCCGCGTCATCCGCCCCGGCGATCACCCGCCGGGCCGGCCGACAGAACTCCACGAACGCGTCCTCGAGGTTCTGCAGACTTCCATAGCACTCGAGGTGGTCGGCCTCAACATTATTGATCACAGCGACTTCGGCGGACAGCGCGAGAAACGACTTATCGTACTCGTCCGCCTCAACAACGAAGATGGCATTGCCGCCCAGCCTGGTGTTCCCTGACCATGAAGCGATGCGGCCGCCGGCGATCCCGGTTGGGTCGAGTCCGGCGGCTGCCAGCGCTTCGGTCGTCATCGCCGTCGTCGTGGTCTTGCCGTGGGTTCCGGCGACGGCGACGACCTGACCAGGAGCGATTGCGGCTGCCAGCGCATCGGCGCGGCGCACCACCGGAATGCCAAGTGCGCGCGCCCGTTCAAGTTCCGCATGACCCGAAGGAACGGCGGCCGTGACGATCACAGCCTGCGCGCCCTCCACGTGGCTCGGGTCGTGGCCGGCCACGACCACCCCGCCGGCTGCCCTGACGTCCCCCGAGCTCGCTGCTCCCCCCGGTCCATCCGGGTCGCGGTCGCATCCGGTGACCGCCAACCCCCGGTGCCTGAGGAGCACCGCCAACGCGCTCATCCCAGCGCCGGCTACCCCCATGAAGTGCACGGGGCGCGGATCGGCGGGGGAGAAAAACCGCATTGACAGGCGGCTAATATAAAATCCCACCGCAAGTTGCGAAAGACCGGAAGCTATTTTTTCGAGAGCAGTCTCAACGCCTGGGAGGCAATTTCGGTGGCGGCATTCGGCCTTGCGCGGCGCGCGGCGGCCGCCGCGAGGTCCGCCATTCTTGCAGGACTGCCCAACAGTTGCGAGACGAGAGTTGCGAGGGCCACGCCGGTCAGTTTCGACTGCTCGAGCAGTACCGCGGCGCCGGCGTCGGCCGCCGCCCGGGCATTGGAGAGCTGGTGTCCAGCGGCCGCCGAGGGGAGCGGGACGAGGATCGCCGGCAGGCCCCAGGCCGCGAGCGAGGTGACCGTGCCGCCGGCTCTCGAGACGACCAGGTCGGCGGCGGCGTAGGCCTCGGCCACGGGGTCCACGAACGCCTCGACCGCCACCCGGCCCGCACTCCGGAACCGGATGAACTGCTCCAGCATCCCCTGCCCCGTCTGCCACAGCAGCGACGCCCCGCCGGGCAGCTTCCCGGACTCGAGCGCCCCCGCGACCGCGAGGTTGATAGGCAGCGCTCCCTGGCTCCCACCCGTGACGAACACGAGTGGACGGTCGGGTGGGAATCCCAGTACCCGTTTCGCATCCCGCTTCGGCGGCCGGGGCGATGGCGGCGGCGGGATCGGATTGCCGCTGTCGAACACCTCCGTGTTCGGACCGACCGCGAGACGCGCGCGGGCTTCCGGGAAGCCGAGGTGTACCTGGCGGGCGCGGCGCGCGAGCCATCGGGTGGAGATCCCGGGATAGGCGTTCGCCTCCTGGAGCACGGCGGGGATGCCGCGGTTCATGGCGGCCCACACGACGGGCCCGGCGACGTAGCCGCCGGTGCCGACGACCAGGGACGGATTCTCGCGCACCAGGATCCTGCGCAGCGCGCGGAACGACTCGAAGAGCGCGAACGGGAGACGGATGTTCCGCCACCACCGCCGCCGCCAGATCGGCTCCAAGGGCAGCAGCTCGTAGCCCCACGGCCGCTGGGGGAGGACCGCGGCCTCGATGCCACGCCGGCTCCCGACGAAGAACGGCCGGATCTCGGGATCGAGCCGGACCATCTCCTCGGCGATGGCGAGCGCCGGCATCAGGTGCCCGCCCGTGCCGCCGCCGGTGAAGAGGACGGTGGTCACACCACGATCGCGCGCTTGCGCGAGCCGAGGTTGATCAGCAAGCCCGTGGCCACGAGCGCCACCACCATCGCCGAGCGGCCGTAGGAGATGAACGGCAGGACCAGCCCCGTCGTCGGGACGAGGGCGAGCCCCACGCCCATGTGCAGGAACGCGTCCACGCCGACCAGGGCCGCGAGGCCGACCCCGAGATACTGGCGGAACGGGTCGTTCGTCGCCTTCGCCATCCGAAGCGCGAGGAAGAGCCAGGCCGAGTAGAGCAGCACCAGGAAGACGACGCCGACGAACCCCCACTCCTCGCCCACCGTGGCGAAGATGAAGTCGCTGTAGGGATACGGCAGAAAGCCGAGCTTCTGCTGCCCCTGCCCGAAGCCGACGCCGAACAGCTTCCCCGCCCCGATCCCGATCAGCGACTGGTTTATCTGGTAGCCCGAGGCCAGCCGGTCCGCGCCCGGGTCGAGGAACGCGGTCATCCGCAGCACCCGGTACTGCATGTGCTGGATCTGCTCCCAGACCAGCGGCATCGCGATCAGGCCGAGCAGGATGAAGTGCCCGATCCGGGCTCCCGCGGCGAAGAGCACGATCATCGCCAGCAGCCCGATCACGACGGCGGTCGAGAGGTCGGGCTCCACGAGCACCAGCAGGCTGAGCGGGACCACGACGACGAGGACCGGGAGCAGGCCCTTGCTGAGGTGCGTCAGCTCCTTGGTCTTCTTCGCGCACAACATCGCGGTCCAGACGACCACGATGAGCTTCGCCACCTCCGACACCTGGATCGAAACGCC